>Ga0210017_1001773_pt1 | contig 18754 bp, 20 predicted proteins | sample CryGeyCG2014_020_FD_183966 | JGI IMG/M metagenome (GOLD analysis project Ga0210017, IMG submission 183966) | Groundwater microbial communities from aquifer - Crystal Geyser CG08_land_8/20/14_0.20 (SPAdes) (version 2) | ecosystem: Environmental > Aquatic > Deep subsurface > Groundwater | place... | reverse complement strand
TAATTTTTGTCCCCGGGGACCCTTGCCAAAAAACTCCGGCGAGGAGCTGTTTATCTGTTCGTGGTCTTTCGGAGAAGTAATCGTCAGGGTGTCGTTTTCCAAAGGGACAAAAGGCGGGGCGACAAATTGGGAAGAAGAACCGGTTTCTGCCGGCGGGAGGGTCGGAGAAACAGCAGGCATTTGGTTTAAGAAATTATAATTTTGACCAAGAACAATATTGGGGGTGGGATTATCGTACCCAGTGGTGAGTGTGGCGGCGGCACTTTCTTCTTCACCCTTAACCAAAATTTCCTCAATCTGTGTTTGTCTGTCATAGTGAGAAAAATCTGTCAAATCTGTAGTTCTGGCAGTCGCTAAAGGAATTATCCAGTTGCCGTTGCTGTCGGTAATAGCCGCTTGGGAAACGGTATTGGCTAGGGAAAGAAAGACAATTGCTCCCACGGCCGGTGAATTCTCTGTCGTTAGAATTTTTCCGCTGGCGATGTCGTTGTCGGCGGGAATCTTTTGACTGGCAGTAGAAATTTCAAACGGTTTCCCGGAATTGTCATAAGTTTTTCCTCCGGAGATCACCTTGAAAAAATATTTTGTTTGCGGCCTGAGGTTGTCGACATTAACAAAATGCAAAGACGAGGGAATAAGAACTTTTTTTCCCTGGTCGCGGAAATCTTTTCTTATTTGCGGGTCACCCGTGGCCTCGCTTACGGAAATTGCTCCGGTAGTTTTATTGTTGGTTGACCAGGTGACGGTGAAGGAATTACTGCCGATGTTGCTGATTTTTACTTGTTGCGGGGAAGATTGGGGGGAAGCCTTGATACCGAAAGTCCGGGTTTGATTAATGAAGAAAACCCCTATTCCTAGGGCAGCGAGCAAAAGCGCTAAACCCAAAATGGCGGGAAGACGTCTGGGAAGAGAAATTTTTTTCATCGCATTCTTCTTTGCTCAAGTTCATCAAGCAGTTTTTCATCCAGTTTCGGATCTAGAACCCTAGTTTCCTGAGGAGTTAAAATCGGCTTGGGTGTTTTTTGCAAAGCTCGGGAAACACTTAAATAAATGTATAAAAAAGCCGTGGTTAAAGCGAGAACGGTGATAAGAAGGATTACCTGGGTTTGATTTTTTTTCATTTAACCTCCGCGATTTCGGCAAAAAAAGCATTGCCGGTGAATTGTAAAGAAAGTTCCCAAATTTCTGCCTTTTTAGATTGAGAAAAAGAAATTGATTCGACTTTAATTACTCTTCTGGAAGTTTCTATTCCCTTAAGAAATTCCTTCAAATTAGGATATTCTCCGGCTACTCCCAGAGAAATGCTTAACAGCGTCGAAGATAGATTTAGGTCTTTGTTGTCGGCGCTGATGGTCTTTTTGGCAAATACTTTTTCAAAATCCAAAGATCTTAATTCTACTCCGGAGGAGGAAGCCAAGCCTTCCAAAAAAACGGCAATCTGGGGAAATTCATTTTTTTTCGGAAGAACTTCATCCAAAAGAGGAAGCCGGTTAATATTTTTAGCGTAAACCTTTTGCGCGGCGACGAGCGCATTAATTTTTTGCTGCAGTTTTTGGCTGGCTTCGGTTTTGTCCTTAATTTCTTTAGTCAATTGGGCGATAGTAACCAGTGTCGGTTTGATAGCCGCCAAAGCAAAAAAGGTAACGGTTAGAATCGTGAACGAAAGCCAACTGAAAGAGCGTATCGGCAGTCTTTGGCCCAACCTCCCCAAATTGGTAAAATACCGCCGGTAATGAAGAAATTCTTTTTTAGCTTCTGTGTCCATATATTTTATTTTTTAATCGCCGCGCTCACTTCAAAACTTATGCCCGGCAACCCCTCTTTTCTGGAGGAAATATTATTAAGTGATAAATTGTTGATTTTGGTGTATTTGGTTAAGTTTTGCCAGAAACTTTGTAGTCCGGTTTTAGAAAGTGAATATCCAACTAAAGTTAAATTATTTTTGTCAACAGAAAAGGAGGTTAGGGAAACATCTCCGGGAAGAAGATTACTGATTTCCGTAATAATAATAGAGGGTTTTAATTCTCCGACCATAAGTTTCCTAATTTCTTTCATCTTGTCTTGAGTATTTCTAAAAGTTTCTTCAAAATCGACAGCAGAAGCGACAATTGCTTTTTTTTGCTTGATATCATCAAAAAGATTGGCTAGTTTGGTGTCCAGATAAAACCGTGACAAAAAAGCGCAGATGACGACTAGTTCGGTAAAAACCACAATCCAACGGCCGACGGAAATGGTCCACTGGAGAAATTTTCCGAGAGAGGAGTATTCCAGATTTTCCTGGGGAAGAAGATTAATTTTTCTTCTGGCCGGCATAAGACCAGTATATTAAAATTCATTTGCCATTGTCAAAGTTGGAAGAAATCTTTGAAGTTTTTACAGAAATTTTTGCCAAAGTGCTTTTAATCCGCCCGGCCTTATTTTTGTGAATAATTCCTTTTTTGATCATTTTGTCCACCAAAGAGGTTATTTTTCCCAAAGACGCTTTACCTCGGGATTTTTTAAAGTCGGCAATTTTTGTTCTTAGAAATTCTTTTTTGGTTTTGTTAGCCAGTGTCCTTTTTTTTGTTTGTCTTTGCGCTTTTTTGGCGTTTTTTAAAATAGGCATACCTCCACTATCTTACCAATTCCCTCTTTAAAAAGCAAGTTGCATTAAGTATACTGGTAAAGAATTTGTGCGTATGGTAAAAGTGAAAAATTTCTGGCAAAACAGCAAAGACATTTTTTTACGGCGGCAGTCGGGTATTCTTTCCGCGGCTTTGGTGATTGCGCTTACTTACGGAATTTCCATGATTTTGGGGATTTTCCGGGAAAGGCTATTAGTTTCCCGTTTTTTTTCCTGCTGCCGGGAAAATTTGGATGTTTATTATGCCGCTTTCCGCCTGCCGGACATGATTTTTCAGCTTGTGGTCATCGGCGCCTTATCGGCCGCTTTTATTCCGGTTTTTTCGGAAAAACTGGCCAAAAATGTTAAAGAAGCCAACGAACTGGCTTCCTCGTTCATTAATTTATTACTGGGCTTTTTTCTGATTTTGGCAGTGGCCATTTTTATTGCCGCCAAGCCGATTTCGATTTTAATTACTGGCAATTTTACGCTCTCGCAAATAGATTTGATGACGCAAATGACAAGGTTGATGCTCTTGGCCCAAATTTTTTTTCTGCTTTCCAATTTTCTTTCCGCCATGATACAGTCGCACCAGCGTTTTTTATTACCTGCCCTTTCGCCAATTGTTTATAACCTAGGAATTATCGCTTCGGTTTTTTTCCTTTCCAAACCTTTGGGAATTTGGTCAGCCAGCGTCGGGGTTTTAATCGGCGCTTTTTTCCACCTCATTATTCAGATTCCTTTGGCGATAAAATTGGGTTTCCGTTACCGGCTGGTCTTAAATTGGGCTGATGCAGGGGTGAGAAAAATGGTTCGGTTGATGCTGCCGCGGACCATGGCCTTGGCCGCTTCCCAGGTGGAAGCCACCGTTTCCCTTTTTCTAGCCACTTCGCTTTCCACCGGCTCTTTGACGCTTTATTATCTGGCACAAAGACTGGCCGATTTGCCGGTAAGACTCGTAGGTACTTCCATTGGTCAGGCGGCCTTACCGCTCCTTTCCCTTCAGTTGGCGGAACAGAAAAACGAGGACTTTAAAAAAACTTTGGTTCAGTCATTATCCCAGATTCTTTATCTGTCCCTGCCGTTAACCGCCGTTTTTCTGGTTTTGCGGGTTCCTTTTGTCCGTTTTGCCTACGGGGCGAGAAGTTTCCCCTGGGAGGCAACGATTACGACTGGAAAAACACTGGCAGCCATCACCCTTTCTATTTTTCCCCAGTGCGCCATTCAACTCTTAATTCGGGGCTTTTATGCCCTGCACGATACAACCATTCCTTTTTTTGCCAGCGTGGTTTCGGTTATTATCAGTATCGTCTTAAGTTTATTTTTCATTTTTTCCCTGAACTTGGGGATTTTCGGTTTGGCTTTGGCTTTTTCGATTTCCAACCTCATTAATTTTTTGCTCTTGATTTTTCTTTTTCAGTTTAAAAAGGAGAAGTTTATCGGCCGGGGAGAATTGCTAAGCTGGTTTAAAATGGCCTTTGCTTCGGTGATTGTTGCTTTGGTTACCTGGGGGTCAATGAGACTTTTGGATATTTTTGTTTTTGATACTTCCCGGGCGTTTCCGCTTCTTTTGTTAACGGTTATTTCCAGTCTGGTCGGAATACTCGTTTATTTCGGTCTTTCCAAACTATTTAAGCTTAAAGAACTGAAAACGATTGTCGGCATCAGCCGCAAGATTTCCCAATGGCCAAAGTCACTCCTGCCGGTGAAAGAAATTATCGAACCGCCTCTCAATACGCCGAGTGGGGTTTAAACAGCCTCAAAAAACAGAGTCTTGTCAGTCCAAAGTGATAATGTCCTCTTTAGACAATATAGAAATGGCCGCTTTTGGCAATCATAATAGCAAGGTTAATAATTTAATCAACCTTGAAAGGATTGCCAATGAAAGGAAAATTAAGTATGAGTGTCAAAGAGGCAGACAGGATTACCATTTTGGATTCTCTTGTAAAAGGGAAAATCAAACAAAAGAGAGCAGCGGAATTAATGGGGCTTTCTGTCAGGCAAACAAGAAGACTGAAAAAGAAATACAAAGCTTTAGGGATAACGGCGCTTATCCATGGCAACCGGGGGAAAGAAAGCAACCATAAAATTAAAGAGGAGGAAATTGAAAAAGTGATGCAGATTGTTAAAAGTAAATATTATGATTTTGGTCCAACCCTGGCTTTTGAAAAACTAAGGGAGAAAAAAGAGATTACTTTCTCGGTGGAAAAATTAAGACAGGTTATGGTTGAGGAAGGACTCTGGAAAATTAAAAGGAAAAGAAGAACTAAAATTTATCAGGCAAGAGAAAGAAGAGAAGCTCTGGGAGAACTGGTTCAAATTGATGGTTCTCCTTTTGACTGGTTTGAAGGCAGAGCAGATAAAACAGGAAACATTACTGATTCCTGCTCTCTTTTGGTTTTCATTGATGACGCCACTGGAAAACTGCTAAATCTTTGGTTTGCTCCCTGCGAGTCCACCAGCGCCTACTTTGAGGCAAGCAAACTTTACTTGACCTCTTGGGGCAAACCATTGGCTCTTTATCTTGATAAACATGGAATCTTTAGAATCAACACGACTAAGGGCGGAATCAGCGCTTCCTCCGATAGCGTCGGGTTAACTCAATTCTCACGGGCAATGGCAGAGCTGAAAATTCCTCTGATCTTTGCCAACAGTCCTCAGGCCAAAGGAAGAGTGGAAAATGTTAATGGGACACTGCAGGACAGGTTGACCAAGGAATTAAGATTAAAAGGGATTAACAGTATAGAGGAAGCAAACAGGTTTTTGCCTGAGTTTATGGCTTCCTACAATCAAAAGTTCAGTGTTGTTCCCAAAAGCGCTTTTGATGCCCACCGGCCGCTTTTACCCTCTGAAAATCTGGATGAAATTTTAATACAAAAACACACCAGAATACTTTCTAAAAGTTTGGCCTTCCAATACAAAAACCAACTTTATCAGATCAAAACTGAAAGACCAACCTCTGCAATGAAAAATGCCCCGGTTATCATTAGAGAAGACACGGAAGGAAAGATCACTGTGGAGTATAAAGGGAAGAAATTAAACTACTCGGTTTTAGAAGAAAGACCAAAAATGGAAATCGTGGAAAGAAAAGAGATGGGAATAAAAATGAGGGAGATTAAAGCTTTAGTATATTCTGATCAAAAAATTAATCATCCCTGGAACCGTTGGCGTTACAGATAAGCCAATAAATTAAATGAAAAAAGAGGACATTTCTATCTTGTTAAAAAGCGGACATTTTTATCTGGGGTTGACACTGCCAAGAAAAATGAACTACCACGTCCCACTTCGTGTGACGTAGTATCCTCTGGTTTCACCTTCGGCAAGTTCGATTTCGTTCGCTTCATCCACGGGCCAAAATGTCCCGTGGTATTCGCGAACAAAAATGAACAAGATAAATTATTTAGTTTTAAGATATTTGAAAGCAGAGCTCCCGGCAATTGCTCCCTGACCGCAGGCAGTAATCGTTTGCTGGAGAACTAAACTTTTAGTAGTCGCATCCCCGGCGGCAAATATCCCCGGGATATTGGTTCTCATTTCATCATCCACTTCAATATAACCTTCTTCATTGGTTTTAATTTCCAAGGGAACTAAAAAATGACTGGCGGGAATACCGCCAATTTCGACAAAAACCCCATCAACCTTCAAAACCTCACTATTGTTATATGGGTTGTCTAATTTGGCACCACTAACTTTTTGTCCATCACCCAATATTTCTACCAAATTAGTGTTATAAATCACTTCAATCTTGGGATTGGCTTTGACTTCTTCCACCCAAACCGGTTCCGCCCGCAATTCATTTTTCCGATAAATCAAGTAAATTTTATCGGCAAATTCCGCTAAATGGACCGCGCTGCTACAGGCTGCATTCGCTCCTCCTACCAAAACAATAATCTTCCCTTTAAAAAAGGGGGCATCACAATTAGCGCAATAAGAAACACCCTTGCCTAAATATTCTTTTTCTCCGGGAATATTTAGTTTTCTTCTCTCTGTACCGCTAGCGACAATTAAAGTCTTCCCGACAAATTTTTGCCCGCTTTCGGTTACTACCTCAAAGCCTTGATTATCCCCTGCTACCCGAACTCCTCCTGCATTTTCTAATAAGAATTCTCCCCCCAAAGCCTTGGCTTGCTGGGTCATTTTTTGACCCAGCTCTACGCCGGAGATATTAAAAAGTCCCGGAAAATTATCTACTTTATGGGCATAAGTAATGGTTCCACCCAGCAGTTTCCCCATGACTAAATTGGACATTCTCTCCCTAGAAGCATAAATCGAAGCCGTCAAGCCCGCCGGGCCAGCGCCAATAATAATTAAATCGTATACCATAAATTAGAAATTAGAAATTTCGCTTAGGATATCTTCTTTGCTTCTAAATCCCACTAAAGTTTTTGCCACTTCTCCATTCTTAAATAAAATTAAGGTCGGAATACTCATAATGCCGTATTTTTGTGCTGTTTGCGGATTTTCGTCTACATTCATTTTCCCTACTTTAATTTTTCCCTGCCTGCCGGCAGGCATGGCTGTCAGTTCTTTCCCGATTTCTTCAATTGTTGGCGCCATCATTTGGCAAGGACCACACCAAACGGCAAAAAAATCAACCAAAACAGGTAGCTTGTTTTTCAAAACCTCGCTGTCAAAATTCTGATCAGTAAAAATATTATCCATCTTTATTATATTAACTGAAATTTTTCTTTTTTAAAAGCAGAGAATTGGAAACCACCGAGATACTGGAAAAAGCCATTGCAAGTCCGGCTAATTCCGGCTTTAAAGTAATCCCCAAAGAACTAAAAACTCCGGCGGCAATTGGAATACCCAAAAGATTATAGAAAAACGCCCAGAAAAAATTAAATCTTACTTTGTTAAAAGTCGCCTGGGCTAATTTTATTGACCTCAAAACATCCAAAGGATCATTTTTAACTAAAATGATATCTCCTGTTTCTCTGGCAACTTCCGTCCCTCCTCCCATCGCAATTCCCAAATCGGCAATACTTAAGGCCGGCGCATCATTAATCCCATCCCCAACAAAAGCAACTTTGCCTTGATTTTTTATTGTTTCAATCTCTTTGGCTTTTTGTTCCGGCATGACGTTGGCAATTACTTTTTCTATTCCTAACTCACTGGCAATTGCTTGTGCAGTTAACTCGTCATCACCGGTTATCATTACGGTGGTAAAATTCTCTTTCTTTAAATTTTCAACCGCTCTCTTGGAATTTTCTTTTAAAGTATCGGCCACGGCAATAAATCCCAAAATTTTTCCGCCGGCCCTGACTTCCGCTACTGTTGCTCCTTTCCCTTTCCATTCCTTGACAAATTCCTCTTGGCTCTCTGTTTTCCCGATAGTTATTTTTTCCCTTGCAATTTTTCCTGTTACTCCAACTCCCCCAATTGCCCCAAATCCCTCAATTCGACTTAAGGCAAGACCTTCTTCTTTGACTTTTTTAACAATCGCCTTGGCAATCGGGTGCTCACTTTTTTGTTCAACACTTGCCGCCAATCTTAATACCTCTTGTCCCCCTTGTACTTCTTGTACCTCTGGTTCTCCTTTTGTAAGCGTTCCGGTTTTATCAAAAACAATGGTTTTTATTCCAACCGCTTTTTGCAAAGCTTCTCCCCCTTTGATTAAAATTCCTTTTTGCGCCCCCATTCCCGTACCGACCATAATTGCTGTTGGTGTTGCCAGCCCCAAGGCACAAGGACAGGAGATTACTAAAACCGCTATTGCAAAACTTAAAGCAGAAGCAAAAGGCACACCGGCTACAATTAACCAAAAACCTAAAACCAACAAAGAAATTACAATTATTCCCGGAACAAAGACCGAAGAAATTTTATCGGCCAGTTTTTGTGTTGGTGCCTTAGCACTTTGCGCTTTTTCGACAAATTCGATAATCTGGGAAAGCAAAGTCTCCTTGCCAACTTTCTCCGCCGCAAAAATAAAGCTGCCGTATTTATTAACTGTCCCTCCGATTACTTTATCACCAACTTTTTTTTCTACTGGCATGGACTCGCCCGTCACCATGCTTTCATCAACAAAAGATTCTCCGTCAATAATTACTCCGTCCACTGCCACTTTTTCTCCTGGTTTTACCAAAATCAAATCACCAATTTTCAAATCAAAAACCGGAATTTTCTTTTCCAAATAATCGCCAATTTTGACTTTCGAATTTTGAATTAAGGTCGTGGCTTCTTTTGCCCCAATTTCGGCCAATTTTTTTATCGCTTCACTTGTCTTTGACAAAGTTCTAGCTTCCAAATATTTTCCCAAAAGCAGGAAAAAAATTAAAAGTGCTGAAGTTTCAAAAAAGATTTCTCCCGGAAATAATTTAAATAAAACCCCGACACTATAAAAATACGCTGCTGAAGTTCCCAGGGCTACCAATGTATCCATAGTCGCTCCCATACCCTTAAAAATTCCTAAACTGCCTTTGTAGAATCTGGCCCCAAGATAAAATTGAACGGGGGTAGTTAATAAAAACAAAATCCAATTCCTGAAAGGAAATTCTTTAAAAAACATGGAAAGAAGAAAAATAGGAACCGCTAAAATTCCCGCAAAGATAGTTGAATGTCTTAATTTTCTCAACTCTCCGCCTCGGCTCGACGCCGTCGGCGAGACGGGCCCCGCTTCTTCTACTTTATATCCCAAATCATTTATTGCTTTCTTCAGCTCTGCTTCCTCGACCTCGCCATGAATTACCGCTTTACCGGTGGCAAAATTAACACTTACCCCTTGAACTCCTTTGAGCTTCCCAAGCTTTCCTTCAATTTTTGCCGCGCAAGCCGTACAATGCATTCCGGAGATTTGTAATTCCTGTTTCATGCTTTTTTAATTCAAAACTACCGGAAAAGATTTAAAAATTTCCGCCGACAAGATTTCTTCGGGATTAGTTTTTGAAGAGTCGTAGCTAACTACAAATTGACTGGGCAATTGAAATTTTATTTCTCCCACACCGGGATTTTTCTTAAGCTCATCAATAATCAAAGGGGCGTGACCGGAACAGGGAATTTGTACCTTAACGGTTAGTTCTTTCAAATTTCCCGCGTTTCCGGTGTTCCCCAATACGACCTTACTTGCAGGTTTAAGATTAGCCACTGCCGGAAAAATCACAAAAAAGAAAAGAAGATTAACGGCAATGGTTGTCCCGAATAATATCCCCAAGTACCCCAAATTCCCCTTAACTCCCTTAACCGAAAGCTGGTTTTTCCGGCGGAAATAAATTATTGCCGAAAGAGTGGCAAAGAAAAAAGAAACTCCCACCAAAATTTCAAAAAAATTGGGAATTAAAAGAAATTTCTTAAAAACGGTAGTGGCGGCAGTAGCGCCAATAACACTAAAAATCACAAACGCAATACAAAAACTATGAGGCAAAAGCCCATAAAGAACTCCCGGAAGCAATCCTTTTAGTTTCTCCCCTCTTGGCTGGCAACAGTTTTTGGTTTCTTTTACGTTGTTTAACATATTTTTTGGTAAACTTCCAAAAGCTCATCCAAAACTCTTTTTCTCTCTCTTTCGTCTTCCCCTTTTATTGCCGTGGTCACGCAAGTCTCCAAATGGTCCGCCAGGATTTTTTCTTTTACCTTTTTCAACGCTGCTTCCACCGCCTCAATTTGATGAATGACATCAATACAATAACTGCCATCTTCCACCATTTTTCTAATTCCCCGGCAATGACCTTCCAAATAAGAAAGGCGATTTGTGATTTCTTTTTTATTTTTCTCAGTTTTCAATGTTTTTATTATTTACAATTTATAATTTGTAATTTATAATTTATTTTATACCCCCTCCTAGGGGGTTTATGAAGTTATAATACTCCTTTAATAAAACTTATCAAGGGGTTATTTATGTCTTTTTTACGGAAATATAATCACGGTAAAAAACAACGTCTTTTTCAATTAGATCCTGCTTTTCTGCAAGAGTTAAAGTTGTCGAGGCGGTAATCGGATAAAGTCCTGTCCTGTCAATCATTTCTCTTAAACTCTCCCCTTCCGGACTATCCCAGGAAGTTAGTTTCATCCCAACACACAAAGCATAGGTTATTACTTCCTGGGTCACTTTAGTATTGGTAACAAGCCATGGCTGATCAAAACCTTTATCTTTAATATCCAAAAATCGGGCGTAAGTATAAAGAGCCACTTTAATGTCGGTTCGTCCGCCCGGTTGATTATGAAATTTGCATTCAATCATATATTTTTTATCGTTTTGGGCAATGACATCAATTTCATGAGAAACGCATTTTCCGGCAATAATCTGATTTATCGATACTTCATGGTTCTGCGCCTTCAAAACCTCGGCGACATACTTCTCGAAAGGATAACCGGTTGGTCCCAATTCCATCAGCGCTTTTTTAAGATTGTATCTGGACGCCAAATCCTGCTGTTGTTTTTTCAAAATGCGCATGACCAGATTATAAACCTCAAAGCTGGGAATATTCTGGTAAAGGTGAGGTTTAATTTCGGCAATAATTTTTTGGGCCAAATCCAAAGGCGCTCCCGCTCGTAACAGTGAGCTAATTACTTTCCGGTCGGAAAAAGGCTCAACCTCTCCAGAGACTTTAATAACATTAATCACCTTCCCCATATTTCCTACTTAAAAATTACTGTCAAAATTAAAAAAAGTATGCTTGCTCCGACCAGAAAAGGAGCTAAATATTTTTCTGCGGAAAAATCCCTTATTTGCCAAAAAAGCCAATTTTTCAAAGCTTCTTTCCTGCCGCCAAAAAAATCAAACCACTCGTCTTTTAACAGATGTAAATTTAAAGACAAAACTAAAGCCGAACCCAAAACACTTCCTCCGGCAGTCAGTAGATAAAAACTTAATATTAATAAAACTACTTGGAAAGTTGCGGTATGAAAGATTAAATGACGATGCGTTTCATGGACTCTTTTTAAAAGCAAATACATTCCTTTATAATTTTTGGTTTTAAAGAGCGCTCTTGCCTGCCGGGAATCTTCTTCTTCGGAATTGGTTACAAACCAGTAAATTATATGGTCTAAATCCAGTAAAAACATGCCCAAAAACGCCCCCAACCAAAGCCAAACTAAAGAGACATCAAATCTCCCCCGGAAAACCGAAACCAAAAGAAAATAAATAATAGTCAGAAGAAAATGAGAAATAATTTCACTTCCTAGCATATAACTAGTATGTGTTATTGAAGAAAAAATATCAATTGAAATCTACTTTTTAGAATCTGCTTTTCTTAACTCTTTTAATTTCCACATAAAAAGTCTTCCCTTGCTTCTCGCATTGGCATCTTTGACAAAGTATCTGGCTTTTTCCAAAATCGGTCTCGGGATGTCTTTGGAAAGCTTGATATACAAAGATTTATGCTCCGGGTCCCCCAGTTCCATGGCCAAATTATAACCATATTTTTGAAATTCCCGGGAAACATATTTATCGTTTAAGGGGTTAAATTTTTTAAAAATATCTCCCAGTGATTGAGGTTGTTTTGAATCACTCATGCCTTGGCCAACTTTTTTTCTTCCGCTCTTGCTTCCCTGGCCTTAAGAATTTTCTCTTCTTTGCGCAAATCCTGATAAACAAAAAACAAAAAGGAAGAGCCGATAAAACTAATTATGCCCACCAGAATAAAAAGACGTCTTAGACCAAAAGTTTCCGCCAAGAAGCCGCCCAGGGCGCCGGTTAAAGCCGCCCCCAAACCAATCATTGAATTATAAATTCCCCATTCTTCCGCCTCAACGTTTTTATCAATATGCCGGGTAAAAATAGCGAGCCACCCCGGCGAAACCATCGCCGAAGCAAAACCCAAAAGTCCCTGCAGTAAAAGAATATGAATATTGGTAACGGCGAAAGCGTAAAGAAAAGGAATTAAAGACATTAAAAATGAGCCGGTTGCCATTAACATAAAATCATCAATTTCTCCTTTAACTAAATCTATCAATTTTGCAAAAGGAAGCTGTAAAAGTGAACGGGTAATCCAATAAATGGCGGTAGCCAAACCGACTAACTCCAAATTTCCGCCTTTAATTTGCTGAGTGACATAAACGGCAAAAAGCGGATTGGTCAAGCCCCAGCCGGAAATAATAACGACATCCGAAAAAGTAAGAATTTTAATTAAATTATTTATTTTCATTTTTTTCTGATCACTGATTAAATTTATTAGCTGCTTTTTCGACTCCTTCTTTTAAAATCATCTCGATGGCTTCCACTGCTTTTTTGACCGCGTGTGACAACTGGCCTTTCTCCCAAAGCATAAAAGGCATTAAAACAAATCTGTCGGTCGTCACTTTTCTGTCTTTTCCCACCCCTACTCTTATCCTGACAAAGTTTTGACTGCCAAGCTTTTCCATTATTGATTCCACTCCTTTATGTCCGGCAGAGCTGTGGTCAACGGTAATTTTTAATTTTCCCAAGGGCAAGTCAACATCATCATGAACCAAATAAAGACCAAATGGCGGGATTTTATAGAAGCTCAGCAGCTGGCTTACCACTTCTCCGGAAGAATTCATAAAAGAAAGCGGTTTTGCCAAAATTAAATCATCTTTAACCTTCGCGATTTCTGCGTTAAATTTTTTGTTTTCTTCCCAAATACTTTTTTCTACAGTGGTCAGTTTTTGCAAGAGGTGTTCCAAAACCAAAAAACCGACATTATGGCGCGTATTCTTATATTTTATTCCCGGATTACCTAAACCGACAATTAATATCATAGCGTTTAGTTAATTAGCGTTTAGCGTCTAGTTTATAACCGCTTTGCCAAAACTCCGCACTTCAGTGCGGGAGATGAAGGCAAAGCAAGGTTTCAAGCTTCCCCGGAAACTAATAGCAAAGCGGTTGAAAGCTTGCCAGAGAAAACCCCGCCTTTGGCGGGGAAGCTTATTAATAATTGAGTGTAACATTGTAAGATTTAATATAAACCATAACTAGACGCTAAGCAGCTAAACGCTAGACGCTAAAATATTTCTCGCTTCTTCATCAGTAAGTTGTCTGAAGTCTTCATAAAATTGATCTAAACTAAAAAACATTTCCGGCGCTTCTAAATAAATTACCCGGTCAACTATCTTTTTTATTTCCGGAAGAGTTTCCAGAGCAATGACCGGAACAGCAATAATTATTTCTTTAGGACTAAAATTTTTAACCACGGCAACGGCTGCTTTGATGGTTGCTCCAGTCGCAATGCCGTCATCAACAATAATTACTGATTTTCCCTTAAGGCCGGAAACGTCTTTACCCAAGCGGAAATCGTTTTCTTTTTTCTCAAATTCCTCAATCTTTTTTTTAACAATCTCCTGTTTATATTCGGTAGTCACTTCCAAATCCCGACAAATCTTTTCCTCCCAAACAACTACTCCTCCTTCACCCACTGCCCCTATTGCCAATTCTTTGTTTTCCGGCGCGGGAATTTTTTTGATAATCAAACAATCAAAAGGAATTTGGAAAGCCAGGTTTATTTCTTTACTAATTGCCAATCCTCCCCGGGGAATTCCCAAAACTACCGCCCCTCTCGGATCGATAACTCCCAAGTCAGCTTTTAATTTTTCCGCCAGTCTTTTTCCTGCCTCAACTCGGTCTTTAAACATAGACATCCTTATTTATTCCACTTCTCGGCCAAATTGCCGACCACAGGAAGCCTAAAAACTTGACCTTGATAAGCTTTAACCAAAAGTAAAATCCAGCCAACCAAAGAAACAATGCCGACAAAAGGCGAAAGAGTCCAACCAATAAAGGGAATAATCACAATTACGTTTAAGACGCCAAAGAAAATAATTGATTGTAAGGCGTGGAAACGAATCGTCTTATCTTCTTTTTCCGCTAAAAAGAAAAATAGGCCGGAAACCCAACCCAAAACATAGCATAAAGCGGAAGCGACATTCTTTTCTAAACCAAAAGTAGATTTTGCCATTTTTTTAAAACAAGTCTGACTTGTTTTCACCTCCCTCCTAATATAACTAATCCTCATACCAGAATACAGTAAAAGAAATAAAGATGTCAATTAACAAACAGACTCGTTTGCTCATTCTTTTCTTTTGCAATTGCATCCTTTTTATCCGACCAAATCTTGACCATTCCGTACTCCCCGTCAAAGCCGGGATTAATGCAAATATCGCCTTGTCTGACTTTAGCAATTCCCTCAGCCAATTTTTCCCCTCCCGCCTTTGAAATTTCTTCTGTTTTAACTTTCAAAAGTATCGAGAGCTCGCTCCCTAAAACCGTAATCAATTTCTGGTATTCTTCTTCCACCCCTTTTGCCAACTTTCCTACTCCTTTAACTTCCGCAATGATTTCTCTTAAAGGAACCAAAGAAACATACGGCGGCCGGCTTTCTTTCTCAATCCACCTAACTCCGAAATTATCCCTATGAACTTTGCTCGCCTCGCTTCGCGCTCGAAGCGAGTTCTCTGTACTTTGTTCTTTATGCGAAGATAGTTGCATAACGCGATGCATTACTCCTACTGTTAATGGTTTACCGCAAACCGGACAAGTGGTTCCCAATTTTTCCGTTTCTTCGGGTGTTTGTTTTATCCCGCAATTCCGGTGTCCGGTATAATAATACTTTCCCTCCTCCGGATAAAATTCCACTGTATTCGCAATTTTTCCTCCAATTCCCGTAATTGCTTCTTTAATTTCTTTATATCCTAATTTTTCAATTTCCAAAACAGTTGCCTCTCTTCCCAAATTGGCCGGAGAATGAGCATCGGAAAAAGAAAGAATCCGGCGACTATCTAAATCTTTAATTTGCCAGTTCATCGCCGGGGTGCTGGACAGTCCGGTTTCAATTGCATAAATATATTTCGATAAATTGCCAAAACATTCTTCAATTGAATCGTATCCGGATTTTGAACCAAACAAAGAAAACCAGGATGTCCAAATGTGAGCTGGAATTAAAAGACAATTTTTGTCAATTGATAAAACTAAATCCAATAAATCTCTGGCGCTTAAACTAATTATCGGCCGACCATCAGACATTAAATTACACCCTCGGTTTTTTAATTCCTGATTTAATTTTTCCACCACCAAAAATGAAGGAGCGATAACAATGTTATGAATTTTTCGGGTTTTTCCAGCTTGACGGTAAATACTGGAAATTTCTCCGGTCAACAAAAATTTAACACTACTTTCGTCCCCTTTTTGAAAATTTAATATCCCCTTATCCTCATTTAAATATTCTTTTAATTCTTTAAGCCATAAAGGATGAGTAAAATCTCCGGTTCCCATCAAATTAATGCCTTTGATTTTGGCCCACTTAACCATATTGGGAATAATCATCTCCGGAGAAACCGCACGGGAATATTTGCTGTGAAGGTGAAGATCAGCGACAATTTCCATTTTTACCCTTCCGTAGCCTTTGGCGAAGGAGGGCCAAACTGCATCTTAAATAAATTTTCTACTTCCCGGACCGTAGTAATTTCTTCCGCCGATTTATCATCCCTAAAACGGACCAATCTGGGAAAGCGCAAGGCCAGTCCGGCAGTATGAATTGAACTTTGAGTAATATTGTCTGCTTGAATTTCTACTATAATTTTTGGTTCCACCCAGATATCCGGTTCTTGATTTCTATCAACTAAATATTCCTTTGGTTTTTCTTTAACTTTTACTTTTTGGCTTTTTTTATTAAGCTCCCTAAATTGTTCATCGGAAAGTCCGGTACCAATATTGGTTACCGTAACAAAGTCATCGCCTTTTTTTACCCCCACCAAAAAAGAGCCGACACCAAATCCACTCTCTTTCCTCTTCCGCGGCTTACTCCCATAACGACACCATCAATCGTATCTGCCAATCCGGCTCCTTTTTTGGTTTCCTCCTGCTTATATTTTACCCAGGTAAAACCCCTCCTTCCAGGATCATAAGGAGCGTTTATTTTTTTGACCATCACTCCTTCCAAGCCCTTTTTTATTTGCTCTTCATGGTAATCCCGCATTACTTTCGGATCATTGGTAACAATTTGTGGTGAAAGAATTATTGTTTTATTAGTCACCGGTAAAATCTTTTCCAATATTTTTCTTCTCTGCCAAAATGGGGTTTGGATTAAGCTTTCGCCATTATAATACATAATGTCAAACACAAATGCCTTTAAAGGAATTTCCTTGGCAGTTTCGCTAACTTGATGTTTCCGTTTCCTTTTGATCGTCTCCTGAAAAGGTAAGAAATTCTTTGTTTTGGGATCATAACCAATAACTTCACTATCCAAAATAGTATTTTTGGCCCTAACTTCCTTACCTAAAGTCCCAACAATATCCGGAAACATGTGGGTAACATTTTCCAAATTTCTAGTAAATAGTCTAATGTGTGACTTCTGGTCAAGATTTTCAAGATGGATTTGGCAATTGTGCAAACACACCAATGAGGTCGCATAACTTTCATTATTCTCTACCTTAAAATTGTAAAGAGTTGTGCGTGGATCCCGACGAAGAGGTCTTACTTTCATGACTTTTACCAATAATTTTTTTTCTTTCCAAAAAGCATACTTCTTTGTTCCGGGAAAAATAAGGCTATAGTAAATTCTGGAATAATTTCTCTTAGGTAATTTTACCCTTTCTCTTCTCAAACCGGCGATTCTACCAAGAGAAAGACATAAAAGCTGAACAAAAGAAGCCAATTCTCTTTCTTTAGTGGTCAAACGAATCCCATGGCTATGCCTTTCGGTTCCATCAGCTTCGATCCAGCCCTTTAAGAAAGAATCGAAAAATGAAGAACTTATATTAAAAAACCAGGGTGGAATAGTTTTGCCATGCTGGTTAATTCTAAATTCTTTACAAAGCCAATGCTGAAACAATTTGTCAGACCAATAAAGATTAAGAGCCCCCCTTCTTTCTTCAATCCTTATCTTGTTTACTTTAAGCACATCCTTAATAATCTTTTCATACTCTTTAGCCAAGTCTCTTTCTTTTGCCCTATTAAAACAAATTCCAATTCTTTTATTACCTTTATTCTTATCAGCAACATCCTTGTTAGTAAACCCATCGCCAATCCAAAAGCCCAAAAAACGAAAAAAATCTTCGTTGAAAATAATTGTCTTTTGATAACCAGCATCATCAATAAGTTTTAAACTCGAAGGAGCCGCTGGAAAACCACGCATTTGCGGCTGAGGAAATACCAACCAATCGTCCTCTTTAAGAGAATCAACTGGCTCCCAAGTTTCTTTTTCTCCCCGGTGGACCAATATTTGGTGGTCGCCAGAAACTTTAAAACCGTCTCCCAAGAAAGTTTGTAATAAATAAATTTTCTCCTTTTTATTCACCGTCCGCTTATTCACAGCAGATACTAAATGGAATTCTCCTTTATGGGTTAAGACTAAATCACCAGTTTTAACATCTCTCGCAGGAGTAAAACCTTTAGAAAGTAAATATATCCCCGTCATTCCTCCAACACAGCGCTGGCCGTCATATTTGGGTTCGACAGCCACCCCTTGTACCGAATCCGCCGAAATATCCCCTACCTTTTCAAGCATCTCTTCCACCATCCCCAATCTCTGTGACAATGCCGGTATAATCGGTGTTCCCAGTTTTGGTTTTACCCCGGTTACTCCGCGGATGCCGCTTGCTTTGGCTCTTTGAGCAATTTCCCCAATATCGGCCATAACATTAAAAGCGTCTTCAAATCTGATTCTCAAGCTTTTATCATTTTTTTCCATCCAGGAAAGAGCATCCAAAATTGTCATTTCGGAAAAGCCCAAACGCAGTTTACCTAAAGGAATCCTAACTACATAACGCACACTTAAGGAATCCAAATCTTCCAAAAGCGTCGCCATTTTATCAATCTTTCTCTCAACACTCCCTGCCCCACTTTCCTTTGCCACTTCAAGTAGTCTTTCATAAACTCTTAAAACCGTAGAACCTCCTTTGTCTTTTTCCTCGCTCAAATACTCAAATAATCTTTGTCTTTTGATTTTTGAATTTTGAATTTTGAATTCTTCAGCCACCTCCCCCAAATCCCCAATTTTCCGATATTCCTTAATTACTTTATCAACATCAACGCCCAAGGCTTTAGCTACGGCTTTTTCCAGCATTTTTTCCGCCATTTGAAATTCTGAGCCTTCATATTGAGGCAGCAGCCGGCCCAAAGAAAGATAGCAAATCTTGGCAATCTCCTCTTCTTTACATTCCTTAAAAAGACCGGCTAAAATTTCCGTTATTTTTAAACGGGAAGAAGTTTGTTCGAGCAGTTGGAAATATTCCGAAAGATGTTTAAAAGTCATCCTATTAATT
>Ga0210017_1001770_pt1 | contig 18762 bp, 17 predicted proteins | sample CryGeyCG2014_020_FD_183966 | JGI IMG/M metagenome (GOLD analysis project Ga0210017, IMG submission 183966) | Groundwater microbial communities from aquifer - Crystal Geyser CG08_land_8/20/14_0.20 (SPAdes) (version 2) | ecosystem: Environmental > Aquatic > Deep subsurface > Groundwater | place... | reverse complement strand
TTCACAGAAGTTTTTTCTGTGTTATTTCTGTGTACTCCTGTGGCGCCTTTGTAATTCACAGAATTTCACAGAACTTCACTGAAAGTTAAAGAATTAATCTCTTTAATTCACTCTTTGTATAAAAATTCTGTGTTTTTCTGTGCCATTCTGTGGCTACCATTTTTTACTTTACAGAACCTTAATGTTCAGATTTTACTGCACCGCCAACGTAAATTATAGTTAAAATCAAAAAAATTAATGCTTGAACAAAACCCACTAAAACTGCTAAAATAATTATAATAGGTCTTAACAACAGTGGCATTATTAAAATCGCTTTGGAAACACCCGGCAAAAGAAAAAATGTAATAACAAGAATTCCTAATACGCCTAACAAAGTTTCCTTCGCAAAAACATTACAAAAAAGACGAAGTGAAAGTGAAAACGGTCGAACAAACTGACTGATCAGTTCAATACTAAAATACAGGATATTTATAGGAAAAGCCCATTTAGGCAGTCCGGGTATCATAAAATGTTTCAGATAACCGGTTTTGTATTTTAAAAAACCATGGATATTATAATAAATAAAAACTATTACTGCAAGAACAATCGGAATATTTAAGTTTGATGTAGGTGAAATCATTCCGGGAATAACACCTAAAATGTTGGAAATAAAAATGTAAAGAAAAATGCCTAAAAAAAGCGGGTAATGTCTCTTTGCTTCAGGGCCGATAATTGTATCAGCCAAATTAAAAATACCTTCAAAAACCATCTCAAAAAAATTCTGCAATCCGGAAGGAATTAACGATATTTTTCTGACCGACAAAATAGATAAAATAAAAATTATTCCCCATGTGATTAAAATCATCAGAATCGCCGTCGGAATATGCGGGATATTATATTCTATTGCTTCTTTAACAATCTGCATCGTATCGCCTCAATCGCCATAAAAATTAGAGGAATTGTAAATCCGCTCAAGAGAGCAAACACATTCGCTTTCAATTTTAACAAAATATAAAACAGCGCGATGATAACCGCAAATTTGATGGTTGTTCTGATGAAATATGTTTTCAGGCTGAGATTTTTTGTCGTAAAAAAAGTCGCAAAGATATTCAGACACCCTAAAACGGCGCCGCCGGCAATTCCGAGTGTTATCAATTTATCCCTGAAAATAAACGCTATCAAAACCGCTATGATTACCGTCTCAATTATTATTATCTTTTTGGAAATTTTTTATCTCCATTCGCTTCGCTCACCCACCCTGAAGGGTGGGCTACCATTTTTGTATGAATTTGCTCCATTGACGGCGGGTTGAAACCCGCCATTCCGCAAATTCTTTTTTACATTTATTTGTTTCGTGTATAATTTTTTATTTCTTTGAATACGGAATATATACCGCTTGCCATTCCTATAGCCGTAAAAATTATCGTAAATACGGGATGCGTGTGGAAAATCTTATCAAGAAAAATTCCGATGCCAAGTCCGACAACAATTGACAGAAGAAAAACAAACCCAAAAGAGGATGCCGATAAAAGATTGTAGATATTTTTCATCTAACATTTGTTATACAACAAATGTTGTATATTTCCGACGACAAAATTCAGGCTACTTAACTAATCGGCAGACAGCGCCGCGAACAGGTTTTGAGCCATTGACAACCTTTGCGGTAGAGCCGTTTTCTCCGAAATAATCAACTACTTCCAACTCGCCGACTTTTTCTTCGGTTCTGCCGATGACCAGTCCCGTATCCGGACTTCTTATTTCTTTTCCCTGATTGAATACAACCAATTTTGTGCCGAGTTTTAGATTTGATTCCTTACCGGCATCAAGGTAAATATTGTTTTCGTCAACCTCGGCAACCCGGCACGACCAGGGACGGGCATTCACCTGATAAATTATATTATCAACAAACTTTGCGATTGCTGCGCGAAGCGATTCGCCTTCCAGCGTTTCGTCATAACCGCCTTTGGTTCCCATTCCCAAAAATGAGCCCTTAGATGATTTTGCAACACCTTTCCCGGAATCAATATAAAGTATTTTTCCCGTCTCAACTTCAATCACACGAATATCAACGGTGCACTCGGCAACCTGCTGTTTTGATTGAGTCAGAAGATAATCGGAACCGCCGGTTTTCACGCCGAATTGCGAAACAACGCCGACAACAATCGCATCCACGCCGGCAAGTTTTCCTATCTGTGAAATCGTGTTAGCGTCATACATTCCTGCCGACTGAAGTTTCTGCTCGGATAGTATCTTATCAAGTTTCGCCCGTTCAATCAAAATAAATTTTTGCGATTTGCCGAGTTCAGTCATCAGAATATCCGCAGCGGCATCGCCGAGACGTCTCTGCCCGTAAGCCGATTTGTTTTCAAACTCAACAACCGATATTTTTTTCTTCGGCGGAATGAAGACCTCTTTCGGTTTCTCAATCGTAACCGCCTGTTTTTTCTTGACAGTTGTTGAAGGGGCGCACCCGGTGAAAAACCAATTAAAAATTAAAAATGTAAAATTAAAAATTAAAAACCATTTCAACTCTTTACCTTCAACTTTTAACCTTTCACTTTTAACCTGCCTCATACCCTACCTCCTCGGGAGTGTCATAATAGATAAATTAACAACCCCGTTTGATTCTTCTTTCAACGGCGACTTCAATGCTTTATCAAGTCCTTTTTCAGCGAGTTGCAATGCAAACGCTTTCCCTATTTCCTTAAATTCAAATTTTTTATTCGATACCTTTCTTTCATCTTCCCACAAAAGTTTTTCGTTTTTTGAATCAAACAACTTAAAATTCGCCTGAACAGTTCTTGCATAATAAAATCCGAGCGTTGTATATTTGAACTCAAGGACATCTCCGTAAATAAGTCCGTCCGCATTAAGTTTTTCGCCGAGTTCTTTCGGGGTTGTCGCCGCTAACTGCCCGCCGTCAGTTATGCCCATCTCGCGAAGTTTTTCGTCAATTTCATCAAGCGGGATTGTATTATAGCCGACGGCTGACAACCTTTTGTTAAAAAGATACCTCATTATTACCGGCGCATCCAGATCAACCGACTGGTTATTAAACGGAAGCACCGCAATAATTTGCGGCGGAGAATAATTTTCAATTAGATATTTTGCTTTCGGAGCGCACCCGAGAAAGAGGCAATTAAAAATTAAAAATGACAAATTAAAAATATAAAACGAAATCAAACCATAATTTTTAACTTTTAATTTTACATTTTTCATTGATCCCATTTCATCCGCCGCGAGCCATTGCAATAATACCGGTTCTTGTCATTTCTTTTATCCCGAACGGTTTCAACATATTAATGAGCGCCTGTATTTTATCCTCGTCGCCGGTCATTTCAATTATGACGGTATTTGCCGAAACATCAACGATTTTCGCGCGGAAAATATCTACAATCTGTAAAACCTCGGCCCTTACGGACTTGTCGGCTTTCACTTTTATCAAAATCAAATCCCGCTCAATATGCGCAACATTTAAGAAATCGCTGACCTTAATTACATCAATCAATTTGTTGAGTTGTTTCTTGACCTGCTCCAAAATTGCGTCATCACCCGCGACAACGATGGTCATTCTGGAAACGGTCGGGTCATCGGTCTCGCCGACGGCAAGCGAATCAATGTTGTAGCCGCGGGCGGCAAAAAGCGTGGAAATTCTTGTTAATACGCCCGGCTTATTTTCAACCAAAACAGAAATCGTGTGTTTCATAAAACCTCCAGAATATCTTTTATTTTATCAACAAATTTTTTAGCATTTTCAATACTTATTTTCGCTTCGTTCTCTGTTGCCTCATAAAAAGCATCATAATCACCATTCTCTCTTGTTTCTTTAGATTTTCTAATCATCTCAAAATAATTCCTGTCAACCTCACCGGTCTTAACAAAATATTCATTTAACAGAAAAAGTACGCCAGAATGTGTCTTTGCCGATAAATCTTTTATTAAAAGTAATGCTTCCGCTGAAAAAAACATCGCATAGTAAGCTCGCGACAAAGTATCATCATAAAGTTCATTCTCAAAAAGTTTTTCTGATGCTTTAATCTTTTTATCTGCTTTTTGTAAAAATTTTTCAACTTTAATTTTTAACTTTTTTTCCATAATACAATTCCTTCTGTCTCAACATTTTTTATGAAAGGTGTTTCTAAATATTTTAAATAATTATATTGTTTTAATCCGTAAAGTTTTATTGAAATTAACCTTTCATGTTTAAAAAATAGATTACCTGCTACATCTTCAATTTTATTAAACAAGTCAAATGTTCTCTTTTTTGCTACAATAAAAATATCTAAATCCGAGTCCTTTTTAAGTTCGCCTCGTACAGCAGAACCAAAAAGTTTTACAAGGTAAATTTGTGTCGCAAAATTTTTGACAACCTCTTCAACAAATTCTCTTATTTCTCTGTTTTCTGACTCTGTCAATGTTTTGATTTTAGCCGGTAAATTTCTTTTCATAATCTTTCAAAATTTCAATTGCAATCAAATTTCTGAATCATTTTTCTTGACTCATTAGCATATTCCATTGGATTAATAGTTTTGCCGTTAAGAAAACTATCATCTTCAAAACCTACTGCAACCCAACGCCATTGCTTTTTTCCATTAATAATACATTTTACCGCTTGTAAGTGTACGCCAGTTGAAAAAATTATATGTTCCATAAACCCCCCAATTTTATGATTCAGCGGATGCCAATACCTGAATTATATCAGCAATATAATCTCTCCTGTTTCTATTATCAGGAATTATTTCATCAGTAAAGATGTCTCTATATTCCTTTTTTAGATAATTTAATATATCTTGTATTTTTTTTTCATTTAATTCAGAACGAATAACTTTATCAAATTTCGTTCTTAATATTGAATCTTTTTCACATAATGACTTGAAAATTGACATACAATTTTTACTATGTTTCAGAAGAGAACACCTTTCAGATATTGCAATCAGTTGTCCAAGCCACATATCATCAAACTTCAAGAGGAGCAGGTTGTTCACTGAGTCAGGTGTTCCAAATAAACTTAATGGAACATCATTACCATATAAAGCAGACAATTTTATTATAAACCTGTCTTTTTTCGTTTTTATTGTACAACTAAAATTTTTTTCATCCAACTCAACTAAGTCAAAACTGATAGATTTAGCAACGATTTCCTTCAGCTCCTTAAAAACTTCTCTGTTAGATGAAGCAAAAACATCTCCATTTAATGTTGCTGGTGTCCCATCAACATTAAAAAGAATCCCGATGAACATTTCAAGTGAAGAAAAACCAAATTTCTGAAACATTTGAGAAAGTGTATATTGTTTTCCAGTAGCATCTGTAAAAAGGTTTTTTTCTGATTTAAAATGTCTCATAATAATACTGAATTTTTTTGACCATATTTCTCTTCGGCCTGCCGCACCTCCGGTTTGCGTTGAAGTTTTGCTTTCACAAAAAACAACTCTCTGTTTACTTTTTAGGAAATTTGCTAAATCAATTGTGCAATTATCTAATTCTTCACCTATCCAATTCCATTCTGTTTTTCTAAGAATACTTTTATTCTGAGAAGTCAACGCTTTGGAAGTATAGATTCCTCGCTTCCAAAAAATTTCTGAATATGTCAACCAAAGAGGCATTTCTTTTAATTCAACTCCAACAGTAGATGTGTGTGAAATTGATGAGAGTTTCTTTTCCAAATACTTGGCTTCGCCGCCGCTGCTGTGTTGATAGTAAGAAGTTACACCCAAAAGCGATTCATAGTAATATTTAATTTCATTAGGAACAGATGCCAAACCATGATAAATTTGTGCAACCGGGTCAAATTCTTTTTTTTCAACCTTAAGGCAAAGCTCAACCATATTTTCAAGAATATTCTTGTAGGGCTCATATAGAAGTTTCAGTCCCAAATCTAAATTGTCTTTATTTTTTACACACAACATATTTCTTTTTACTAACATAGTTTATTTTTTTATTTATGACAAATTATTATGCTCTCACCTCTGATTGCTCTGTTTCTTGCACCTAAAAGAGGATTAAATATTAACTTCTCAAACTTAAAGCCGACTTCTTCACAGAACTTTTTTGTCATTATTGTTGTCGGAATTTTCTTACCACTTACAGTGCTATCTCCAACAATTATCGCACATTTACCTTCTGGTTTTAAACACCAAAAAATGTTTTCTATTGCATCTTTCAAATCCTCATAATATTTTATCACCTTTACTGGTAAATCTTTATACATCGGGTGATTAGTAATTTCATTTTTCATACCTAAATATTTACCTTCAACTTCCGGCATTTTTACTCCAAGATAATCATATGCGATTTTGTCTTTGCCTACATAGTCAATTGAAAAATAATAAGGCGGACTCGTAATTACAGCATCAAATTTTTGTTCCATGTTTTTCATTGATTTCAATTTTAACACATCACCTTCAATAAGTTCTGCTTTTTTGAATTTTAATCCAAATTTATTTTTTATCTCTATTAATTTATCATAACAATTTTTTATGTAATTGAATTTTTCAATAAATAAACCCACCTTTCCTTTTCTATTATATCTGGTTGTTCTAACAAATGCATCAATCGTATCAAAATATATTAACAGCATAAGTTTGTGAATCAACGAATTTTGATGCTTCCATTTTTTCTTTTCTATTAAATCAAAAACTTTTTGCAAATCAGAAATAGAAAATTTCAAAGCATTTTCTTTTGCAAATAAGAGTTCATTTTTTACCTCTGCAATTGTTGTTCCAATTGGTGTTATATCAATTCCAACGCTTTCTATTCCCATTAAAGATGCCTCATGGGTTGCTGTTCCCGAACCATTGAAAGGGTCAAGAATTATTGAATTTTCGTTCAGTTCAAAGGCATTTATCAGAGTTCTTGCTATCCTGGGATAAAATTTACCTTTATATGGATACAGGTTATGAAAAGCATATGCGTTTGTATCACCAAATTTATCCATTAAGTCCGTGTATAATGTTTTTTCGCCTTTAACTTTTTCAAGATGTGCAATCCGTAATTTCAATTCTTTGATACTACCATTTAACTTAACAGTTCTGTTTATCGAATCTATTGAATAGTTATTTGTCAGTCCATTAAGTTCTAAATTTAAAAGTTCCAGATCAGCAAGGGTTTGCATCCAGAAACCAAAAGTTGTATCACCTTTTGGAGTCACATAACTTTCAAACTCTTTTGAATATACATCAATTATTTCTTCTGTTGTTGGAAACTCATATGTTCCGAACATTGTAGTTTGTTCTTTAATCATATCCGTTTTTCTATTCTTTTTCATTTTCCCTTCATAAAACCACTGAACTGACACGGAAGCGGGCGGATAAATCCGCCCCTACACGGAACTGACTCGGAATTGTTCTGTGTCTGTTCCGTGTTCTCTTAAGCTAAACTGGTTATTATTTCATCAAGCGCTTTGCCGGCCGGCACCATCGGAAGCACGTTTTCTTCTTCCTCAACGATGAAATCCATCACCACTACTCTGTCAATTTTCAGTGCCTTAATAAGTGTGTTTTCTACATCCTCTTTTTTACTAACCCTGATTCCAATAGCACCGTAACTTTCTGCAAGTTTCACAAAATCAGGCACCATCCATGTAGGTCTTTTGGCGGAAGCATCACTCGCAAGACATCCGTTGGGTTTAGTAAGACACACTGCGGAATATCTCCTCTTGTAAAAAAGTTCCTGCCACTGACGAACCATTCCCAGACAGGCATTGTCAAGTATTACGATTTTCACATTTATGTTATTCAAGACAGCGGTTGCAAGTTCCTGTATGTTCATCTGAATTGAACCGTCGCCGGCGATATCAATAACGGTCTTTTTTGGATTTGCAATTTTGGCGCCGATTGCCGCAGGAAAACCGTAGCCCATTGTTCCGAGACCGCCCGACGATAAAAAATGTCTCGGAAACTTTGGTTTATAAAACTGCGCCGACCACATCTGGTTTTGTCCGACTTCCGTTACAACAATCGCCTCGCCTTTTGTTATTTCTGAAATTTTTTCAATAACATATTGCGGACGGAGTTTATTATCTTTTTTATATGTGAACGGATTGACCCTCTGCCATTCGGAGATTTTTTTAAGCCAGTCGCGGTTATTTTTTTTCTTCAAATGTTTTATAAGTTCCGTAAGAATTTTTTTTGCGTCGCCGACAACAGGCACATCAACGGAAACATTTTTGGAGATAGATGTAGGGTCAATATCAATATGAATGATTTTTGCTTTGGGAGCAAAGGCGGAAAGTTTTCCGGTCACCCTGTCGTCAAAACGGGCGCCGATTGCAATTATTAAATCGCAATTCTGAAAAGATAAATTTGCGGCGTAATTACCGTGCATTCCCGGCATGAAAATGTTCAACGGGTGATCAGGCGGGAAACTCCCTATTGCCATAAGCGTTGTTGTAACAGGTGTGTGAATTTTTTCAGCAATTGATAATAACTCCGACGAGGAATTGGAAGAAATAACGCCGCCTCCGACATACAAGAGCGGCTGTTTTGACAAGTTTATCAAATCCGCCGCTTTTTTAATTTGGCCGATATGTCCTTCGTAAACCGGATTGTAGGAGCGAATTTCTATTTTTTCCGGCCAGATGAATTCACATTCAGCCCTCTGAATATCAACGGGAATATCAACAAGCACAGGACCGGGACGGCCCGTTTTTGCGATATAAAATGCCTCGCGAATTGTTTTTGCAAGTTCCTTCACATCCTTAACCAGAAAATTATGTTTCGTCACAGAGCGGGTTATGCCCGTCGTATCCGCTTCCTGAAAAGCGTCGTTTCCGATAAGCGAAGTTGCAACCTGACCTGTAAATGCAACGAGCGGAATTGAATCCATATGAGCGGTTGCAAGCGCGGTTGTAAGATTTGCCGCACCGGGACCCGATGTCGCGATACAAACACCGACTTTTCCTGTTGAGCGTGCGTATCCGTCCGCCATGTGTCCGGCGCCCTGCTCGTGTCGAGTCAGAACAAATCTGATTTTACTGTTCGCTTCGCTCACTGCATCATAAATTTTGTCAAAAATGGGAATCACCGAACCGCCGGGGATTCCGAACAGAACCTCCACTTTTTCCCTCAACAAACACTCAATAAAAATTTCCGAACCTGTTTTTAGCATATTAGAACCTCTTTCACGAATAACACATCACGAATGTTATCACGAATGTTCACGAATGAGATTCTTCGCCTTCGGCTCAGAATGACTGCTTCTTTGGTGTCATGCTGAGCGACCGAAGGGAGTCCCCGTGGGATGAAACGAAGCATCTCGCCTTTGCAGTTATTCGTGTCTTGTTCGTGATGTGTATCTTTATTCGTGTGTCTCTATTCGTAATTTAATTATACAAAAAAAGATAAAAAAATGCAAATAAAAAAAGACCGCTAAAATATTTCCGGTCATTTCGGCGTCTATCACGCTCGCGGGATGACTTTAATTGTAAAATTATTCAATGTAAAAAATCATTCTTGTTTTTTTCGTCTTGTTCCCATGACAGGCGGGTTTTCAAAATATTGTTTTCCTTGATTTTTTCCTGATACCTAATCTGCCACTGTGCTTCTTTTATCGCAATTTCTTTTTTCAGTGTTTCGGTTTCCTTTTCCAAATTTTCAATTTTCAAAAGCAGGGCTTTCTGTCCCTCTTCTATCCCGCCTCTCGTATTTTCCTGTTTTCTTTTGTAAGAATCAATTTCGTTTTCTTTCTTTTGAAGTTCGGTCTGAAATGAGGAGATTTTTTTCTCTAAAACGGTCTTTGTTTTTTCCGTTTCTTTCTGCAATAATTCCAATGCATTTTCAAGAGAGCGGATTTTTGAGAGCAATCCCGTTTTTTCCTTATCCTTTTCTTCCATAAAAGTATGGTGTTCCCGCATTACCTGTTCCAATTTTATTTCCGCTTTCTGCCTCTCGATTTCAATTTCTTTTTTTAAATCCCCGATTTCTGCCTGTTTGTAATTCAGTTGATTTTTCAGACCGTTTTTTTCATTTTCTTCTTTCAACAGTTTGTTTTGCCACTCGGAATGTTTTTGAGTTATGCTCAGGTTCAATTCGTTTTTTTCTCTGATAATATTTTCAAGATTTTCTCTCAACATCGTTATCTCGTTTTTTAATGTCTGCTGTTTTTTATTTAACTCATCTGCCCAGTCCTTTTCTTTCCGCTCAAATTCACTGACGAGCAAATCCCTTTTTTCATTAAAATTTTTAAGTAATTCTTTCTCTCTCGTTTCTTGTTTCAGCAGCAATTGAGTTTTTTCTTCTTCTCTTTGCCTGTCAAGTTTTCGGATCTCCTCTTCCACGAGAGTATATTTTTCCCGCCAGTGATTGTCGGCTTCAAGCAGTTTATTATGAGCGTCAGCGAGTAACAAGTTTTGCTTATTTCTTAAACTTTTGATTTCAGAATCCCGAATTTTGACTTCGTTGTCCAACTCTTCAAGTTTGCGTTTGAATGGCAACTCTACACTTTTAACCCTAAGGTCTGCTTCTTCCGATTTTTGTGCCGCGAGCATTTTAGTTTTTTCAATTTCCTCCTTCCACGCGGTCATTTTTTCATCCAGTTTTTTAAATAACTCCGACATCGCTCTTTTGATAACAGTAGCGACTGCAAACGCTCGGTAGTCGGAACCAGTTTTAACGCTTTCGTCATCGGTATAACCAAAACCCGACTGAATTTTATCTTTTATTTCCGACAGAAGTGCGTCTATTTCTTCTTTATATTTTTCCATATCAACCTCAAATGACTCTTTTCGTCCAGTTAAAACTGGACGCTACAATCAAGGGCGGATAAATCCGCCCCTACAATTCCGCGTCTGTTCCGCGTTTCTTTATTCTATTATCCATGTATCTTTCATTGAATAGAGCGTATTTTTTATTTTTTTCTGAAGTTCGTCCGTTATATCGGATTTTTTCATCACCATGATGTTTCTCAACATTTTGATTGTTTCTCTTTGGACAGATTTTCCCGCACCCGACAGATTGCTCAACAGCATATTTATCGCAACGGAAGAGGCGATTTCACCTAACGCTCTGACGGCTGCGAGCCGTTTTTGCTCATCGGATTCCGACAGAAGTTTTTCTAATACTGTGAGCGCTTTTTCGGGATTGTAGTTATATAAAGACACCGCGGCTTTTGCCGCAATATCGCTATTTTTACTTTCAAGAAACGAATTGAGAATACCTTCGGCCGCCGGTGTGTCCGAAATAGGCGAATGATTAGCAAACATCTCTTTTTCAATGATACTTAATGCCATTTTTTCGGAAAGTGGTTCGGCATCAATTATTTTTTCTTCTTTTTTTGCGTCGGACATTTTTAAGCGTTTCGCGGTTTTTGATAATGTTTCCATCGCATTCTTCCGATTGCTAAAAACAATAACGGATGAGCCGCTTTTCAGGTATCTTGCCAGTAAAAATACAAGAAAAAATGTGATAAAAATAACGAAGCCGACCGCCGCACTCGTAGAAAATACAAAAATATTTTTTGTCTTTTTATTTTCATTTTCTATCTCGCTTTTTATCTGTGATAAAAACTCATCTTTCTCCTTACGGGCATTGTCTATTATCCTGCCGACTAATTGTTGCTGTTCGGCGCTGTAACCGCTCAATAATTTTTCCTGTTTCTGAAGACGGGTCTCCATAAGTTCAAACAATTGTTCTATCTGCTTCGTGTCTTTTTTAGGAGCGACTCCGGGCAGTGCCTCCACTCCGCGAATGATATTCCGCTTCGCCGTTTCGTACATTTTTTTATATTCCTCGTCGGCGGGAAAAAGCGCCGTCAGTTTTTCAAGATAGGGAATCGCCGCTTGATAGTCCTTTTTTTGGGAATAAAATTTGTAGACGATTTCTGATAAACACAGTCCGAAAATATCCTTTGCCGATTGGTCGTCTTTCAGTTCTAAACCCGCCTCAAAATAGTTAACAGCGCCGAATAAATCGCCTGCCGTGTATTTCTCGCATGCGGCGGTAAAAAAAGAGGTCGCCACTTGAGCGGAAAGCGTTTTAATTTCTTCATCGTTTTTTCCAAGTTGTTTTGATTCTTTTATGTCGGAAGCAGCGCCTACGAAATCACCCCCGACATATTTATCCCTTGCCGTATTAAAATACAAATCCGGTGATTGCTGGGCAAACAATAACTGGCAGAAAAATAAGATAAGCCACAGAATTTCACAGAATTTCACTGAATTTTTTTCTGTGTCTCTTCTGTGTGATTCTGTGGCAAAATTTTTCAAGAATTTCATTTATCTTTTGACCAGAGTCCATCCTCAAGAATTTCTTTTACCTTTGACCAAAGGTCTTCAACGGTATACGGCTTTTCTAAAAAACCGTCTATTTTGGTTTTGCCGTCGGTTGAAAACATTTTTGACATCAGCCCGCGCGTGGTTGAAATAACAACCGGAATATCCTTGGTTTTTTCGCTTTCCTTCAGTTTTGAGTTAACGGTATATCCGTCTATTTTCGGCATAACAATATCAAGAATTATTAAATCCGGTCTCAATTCCTGCGACTGTTTTAACGCCTCTTCCCCGTTTTTTGCCGTAATAACCGAGTAACCCGCTATTTCAAGAGAGTATTTTAATAATTCCAGCGTTTCTTCAACATCATCGGAAACCAGTATTATTTTTTTAGCCATTGTTTTATTTTTAACGGCAATTAAAAATTAAAAATTTGAAAAATAAAAATAGCACGAATGAATTCGTGCCTACAAATTTTATATTTTTATTTTTTAATTCTGACTTATTAGTTTCTATCCCCCCCCCCGAAAATTTCCGAGTTATTAACAGATAGATTCCGTGTCAAGCATGGAATGACAGACAAGAGGGGCTGCATAACAGCAGATAAAAATTTATTTTTCATTTTGTCAATCCGGTTTTTTTAATCTCATAAATGACGGGCAGTCAGAATTAAAATCGCAGTGGGAACACCAAACATTTTCTTTCGGCGGAAATGCCTCGTCGGGATGGTTGCCACCGTCTCTTAAAAGGTCAATGCATTTTTGTATCTCTTCAACCGTTTTATCAACCAATGCTACATTTTCGTCAATCATTTTGTTGATGTCTATATCGTCTTTTTTCAAATCGGAACCGGTTATATTCGGAAAGAATGAAACTTTTTTGTTAAATTGTAGCATAAAAAGCGAAAGCACGGACGGTGGAACAGGCGTCAGTTTTCCTTCCTTGCATGCCCACCAGTAGAGTGTGAGTTGAAGTTTGTGGTCATCCATAATTTTTTCATCGGGCCATTTCGGTTCCGTTTTATAGTCAATAATCTCAAAAGTTCCGTCTTCGTTTTCGTCAAGGCGGTCAATAAAACCGGTCATCAGTCCTTTTTTCCCGATGGGAAGTTCAAAATACTCCTCAATTTTATACGCCTTTTTATATTTTTTCTTTTCAACGAATGTTTTGTAATAATTTTTGAGCATCCTTTCCGCTTTTTTGTAATACTCCTGCTCGTTGACGCCGTCCTCAATATACCCGTCGCTTTTCCACGACGTTTTTAATAAACCCAAAAGATAATCCATATGAGGACGATTCAGAATTCCGTCGTAATCGTAAAAATTTTCAAACGCTTCGTGGATGCTTGTTCCTATTGAAAAGAATGAGTGGGGTTTTGTTTGGACTTTGTCAACATAAATAAATTTGTATTGTCTCGGGCAGTTCAAAAACACATTCATCTTTGAATATGAAAGCCGGAACCTGCCGCGCTCAATTTTAAAACCAACCCACATTGAACAGGAATTTCTGAAATTACATATCGCACACCATGAACCTTTCTTCGGAGAAAACTCGCCTTTTACAATTCCTGTTGCGACATTTTTTACCATCAAGTTAAGTTTTTCAGTTGTATCTTTTTTTATCTCGCAGATAACTTTTTTATTTTCCTTCAAATAATAATAAATGATTTTGTGGCGTCTGAACGGAAAAAGTTTTTTTGCTGCGGCGAGAAATAGCGCGGGTCTTAAATCCATTCCCCACGGTTGTGACATCCTGTAAATTATTGACTCATAACTTCCGTCGGGCAAAACCATTATGCGGTTTATTCTTTCGCTCATTTTTACATCGCCTAATTGCACATAAACTTTTTGGTCAAGAGCGGGATATTTTTTATCTTTGTCTTTCCAACTGACGGTTTGGGCAACCTTACCTTTTTCATCTTTATTTTGCTGATAATATGTTTCTAAAATCTTTTTTCCTTCTTCGTGGTATTTTATTTCTTCCGACGGGTCTCTGAAATCCGACGGCAGCCAATATCTTTCAAAGATAGAAATTATCTCGGGAAGCGAGGCGAGTGTTCCCGACTTATATGCGTCTTTGAGCGTGCGGGTAAGCACATTGTAAAATACAAGTTGCGGACCTTTCGTTGTCGTCTCATCTGTCGTCTCCGCAACAGCCGTCTCAAGATAACTGAATCTGTATTTTGACGGGCAGGTAATGTATGTGTTGACCTGATTATAGGAAAGCGGACGCATATCTTTTATCTTTGCGCCGAGGCCAGAATTTTTTATTCCTTCAACGATTTTTCGGAAAATTTTTTTTGTGTCAATCATTGTTTGCTCCGCAAAATCACGAATAACACATCACGAATGTTATCACGAATTCTTACGAATGAGATTCTTCGCCTTTGGCTCAGAATGACTGCTTCTGTGGTGTCATGCTGACCCTGAATGAAATGAAGGGGAAGCATCTCGTCTTTGCAGTTATTCGTGTCTTGTTCGTGATGTTTGACTTTATTCGTGTGCCTCTATTCGTGATTTATTTCAACACTGCTCCCGTATCCGCTGATGAAACCAATTTCGCATACCGGCTAAGCCAGCCGGTTTGAACGTGAGGTTCATATGGTTTTTTCCGTGCAAGACGCAGTTTTATTTCAACATCCGTCAGGCGAACATTTAGAGTTCTGTTAGGAATATCAATGACGATTTCTTCGCCGTCTCTAATTATTCCGATGGCGCCGCCGGATGCCGCTTCAGGTGAAATATGCCCTATGCATGGCCCGCGGGTGCCGCCGGAAAATCTGCCGTCGGTAATAAGTGCGACGGAATCGCTGAGTCCCATTCCGACAATCGCGGAAGTCGGCGCCAGCATCTCTCTCATTCCGGGCCCGCCTTTCGGTCCCTCGTTTCTTATCACGAGCACATCACCCTTTTTGATTTTTTTCAGCACAATTAAATTCATCGCGGATTCCTCCGATTCGCAAATCCTTGCTTTGCCTGTAAACTTTAATGCTTTTGCAGAAACCGCCGACTGTTTTACAACGCAGCCGTTCGGCGAAATATTTCCGAAAAGAATCGCAATACCGCCGGTTTTATTGTACGGCTTCTTGAGCGGTCTTATAACATCTTGATTTTCAACTCTGCCGCTTTTTATTATTTCCGAAATCCGTTTTCCCGAGACGGTGGGATTGTCCCTGAGTTTTGTTTTTAGCGTTGCCATAACCGCCGAAATTCCGCCAGAATGTTCCAGATCCTCCATATAATAATCGCCGGCCGGTTCCAATTTCACTATGTTCGGCGTTTTTTGGGAAATTTCATCAAAAAGTTTAAGCGGAAGTTTTTTCCCACACTCGTTTGCTATCGCGGGAAGATGAAGCACGGTATTGGTTGAGCCGCCCAACGCCATATCCACGACGATTGCATTGTAAAAAGCATCGTCTGATAAAATCCTTCTCGGTAAAATTTGCTTGTTGACAAGTTCAACAATTCTCTGCCCTGATTCATATGCAATCCGTCTTTTTTTGGATGATACGGCCGGCGCGGTGGCACAGCCGACAAGCGACATCCCGAGCGCTTCCGTTAAACATGCCATAGTGTTGGCGGTATAAAGTCCCTGACAACTTCCGACGCCGGGGCATGCGGATAATTCCAATTCTTCCAGGTCCTTTTCATTTATTTTTTTTGCACGGTAAAGTCCCACCGCTTCAAAAGAATCGCGAACAAGAGAGCGCCTTTTCCCGTTATAAAAACCGGTGAGCATCGGACCCGCTGTGACAATTATTGAAGGAATGTTGAGACGGCCGGCCGCCATGAGCATTCCGGGAGTGATTTTATCGCAATTGGTAAGAAACACTATTCCGTCAAGTTTATGCGCATTCGCCACCGACTCAACGCAATCGGCAATAAGTTCCCGTGAAGGAAGAGAATAACACATTCCTGAATGCCCCATTGCGATTCCGTCGCAGATAGCGGGAAGTCCGAAAACGAAAGGAGTGCCTTGCGCCGACTCAATCCCTCTTTCTATAAATCTTTCCAAATCCCTCATACCGATATGACCGGGAACTAAATCGGAATAACTTGAAGCAATCCCTATAAACGGTTTTTGCAAGGATGTTTTGGAAACACCTGTTGCATAAATCAAACATCTGTTCGGCGCCCGGTCAGTACCCTTTTTTGCATCATCACTTCTCATTTTTACCTCCAAAAATCACGAATAACACATCACGAATTATATCACGAATGAGATTCTTCGCCTTCGGCTCAGAATGACTGCTTCTTTGGTGTCATGCTGAGTGAAACGAAGCATCCCGTCTTTGCTGTTATTCGTGTCTTGTTCGCGATGTTTGCCTTTATTCGTGTGCCTCTATTCGTGTTTTACTCCAAATCAATAGTTATTACTTCCGACTCTTTTTTTGTTTTCTTTTTCTTGCCTGCAACAGGTTTATCGTCGTATAAATTTACAGTGTTACCGGATTTTTTTCTGGTTTCGCCGAATTCAATTGTAACTGATTTCCCAGATGTTGATTTTGAATCCATTTTTTTAAAAATCTCATCTGTAGGAGGAAGCGTAATTGCATTTTGCGCAACAGTCGCTGTCGAAACCAACGCTGGCAAAGAAAAATTCGCAGCGGATTTCGGTTTTACAGCACGAAAAATAGCTACAATTCCGCAAAATATGAAAATAATTTCCAGAACGATTATTGATGTCTGAGTTTTAGTGAATTCCATAGAAAATCAATTAAAAATGTAAAATGTAAAATGTAAAATTAAAAATTTACTAAGGGGAGCATAAAATACTTTACATCCGTAAAGTACTTCGTCTGTCACCCTGAACTCGTTTCAGGGTCTATAGATGCTGAATCAAGTTCAGCATGACACCATCTTCCATGTAAAGTATATTCCGCTCTTGTTAGTATGTGAAAGATTTTAATAAGAACTCCTTAATTTTTCATTTTTAATTGTCAATTTTTAATTGTTTTTAAGCAGTTTATATTCTATCGCATCAACCAATGCCTGCCATGATGCTTCTATTATATTTTCCGAAACGCCGACGGTTGACCATTCATCCTTACCGTCGGTTGACTGTATCAAAACCCTTACTTTTGCGCCGGTGCCGTCGGACGGATTTATTATTCGGACCTTAAAATCCGAAAGACGGACATTTTTCAACTGAGGATAAAATCTGTCAAGCGCTTTTCTCAACGCATTATCCAGCGCATTTACCGGGCCATCCCCTTCGGCGGCGGTAAGTTCTTCTTTCCCTTTGACAAACACTTTTATCGTTGCTTCGGATTTGAAATGCCCGTGTGTATCTTTTTCAACGGCAACTCTGAATCCGCCCAAATTAAAAAAAGTTTTATGGCTGCCTAAATTTCTTTTCAATAAAAGTTCAAACGAGCCCTCTGCACCTTCATAAAGATAACCTTTTTTTTCGCGGTCTTTAACAATTTGTAAAATTTTTTTCGCTTTATCGGAAGTTTTCTCAAAATTTATTTTTAGCTCTTTTGATTTGAGAATAATGTTTGCACGGCCGGAAAGTTCGGATATTAAAATTCTTCGCTGATTTCCCACTACCGTCGGGTCAATATGTTCATATGTAGATGATTTTTTTGCGACGGCAGAAACATGAACTCCGCCTTTATGGGCAAAAGCGGAATAACCGATATACGGCTGTTTATCGCTTGGCACGATATTTGCGACTTCTGAAATATAACGGGCCGTCTCCGCAAGCAATTTTAATTTTTCATCAGTTATACAGTCAACGCCTAATTTCAATTTGATATTAGGAATTACCGACGACAAATTTGCGTTTCCGCATCTCTCACCCCATCCGTTAATGGTGCCCTGAACGAGAACACAGCCCGACTGCACCGCAACTATTGAGTTTGCGACGGCGCAACCGGAATCATTGTGCGAATGAATTCCCAACGGTGTCTTAATCTTAATCTGATGTATTATTTTTTCAATCTGATGAGGAAGCATTCCGCCGTTTGTATCGCAGAGTGTAATATTATCTGCACCGGCTGCAGCAGCAGCAGCCAAAGTTTTCAACGCATATTCAGAGTTTGAGAGATAGCCGTCAAAAAAATGTTCAGCATCATAAATAACCTCCAGACCCTTTGATTTCAGGAATTTCACCGACGAGAAAATCATATCCAGATTTTTTTCCGGAGTCGTATTAAGGGCATGACGGACATGCAAATCCCATGTTTTTCCGAATATACAGGCGGCGGCGGGTTTAACTTTTAATATCGCTAAAAGATTTTTATCTTTTTTAGCAGGGACATTTTTATTCCGCGTTGAACCGAAAGCGGTAATCTTGGAATTTTTCAGTTTGAGTTTTTTTACTTTAAGAAAAAACTCGGTTTCCTTCGGATTTGAATAAGGCCAACCGCCCTCAATATAATGAACACCGAGGTTGTCAAGTGCAGAAGCAATTTTCAGTTTATCGTCAACGGTTAAAGAAATCCCTTCCCCTTGCATTCCGTCTCTTAATGAAGTATCAAAAATTTTTATTTTCATATTCGCTCCAATTCGCTTCGCTCACCCACCCTGAAGGGTGGGCTACCATTTATTGTGTGAATTTGCTTCATTGACGGCGGG
>Ga0210017_1001769_pt1 | contig 18780 bp, 14 predicted proteins | sample CryGeyCG2014_020_FD_183966 | JGI IMG/M metagenome (GOLD analysis project Ga0210017, IMG submission 183966) | Groundwater microbial communities from aquifer - Crystal Geyser CG08_land_8/20/14_0.20 (SPAdes) (version 2) | ecosystem: Environmental > Aquatic > Deep subsurface > Groundwater | place... | reverse complement strand
GGAAGTTTGCAAATCAAGAATTGATGCCAGGATTCGTGAAAAATATTGGAAATCTGGCATAGGTAAAGAAAAATTGAAAATTTTAAGGAATTCCTTAAAATAAGCCTCGATGGCGGAATTGGTAGACCTGCCTACCGGCAGGCAGGCGCGCTGAGATGGAAAAGGTTTATTTTGTGTATGCAATTTCAAGTTCTGAACATAATTATATTTATGTTGGTTTGACTCAAAATGTCAGTAAACGAATAAAAAGACATAATGACGGTAGAGAAAGAACTACAAAATTTTATAGCCCTTTTGAATTAATTTATTCGGAAGTTTGCAAATCAAGAATTGATGCCAGGATTCGTGAAAAATATTGGAAATCTGGCATAGGTAAAGAAAAATTGAAAATTTTAAGGAATTCCTTAAAATAAGCCTCGATGGCGGAATTGGTAGACGCGCTGGATTCAAAATCCAGTTTTCGCAAGGAAGTGTGGGTTCGATTCCCACTCGAGGTACTAAAAAACCCTGTAATTAAAAAGAATTACAGGGTTTTGTTTTTTTATTAAAAAATTAGATGGAAGCTAAGCTCTTGTTTATTCCCATTTTAAATCGTCTATATAATAAATATCACTTGCGGTTCCATCATTTTGACCTCCATTAAAAAATAGAACAACTTTATTTTGATTTGCACCTGCTTGATCGCTAAAATCAAAAGTGTATTCGGTCCAAGAATCAGCGGTGGTAATGGCACCCCATACTTCTTTTACTGGTGATGAGCCTCCTTCTAATTTTGCTAATAGTGGCACGGCTCTAGTGGAAAGGATTTTAATTTTAAATTGATTTTTTGTTGATAAATCAATCGCTCCTCCAAAATCGAAAACTAAGGCATCCCAAGGTTCAGTGCCATTATCGGTTACTTTTAGCACTGCATCGCTGATATTAACACCATTTACCGATGGATTGGCAGTAATTTCAGAATCAATACAACAAGTAATGGCGTAATTTTGTTGACATTCAAAGTCGTTAATGATACTTAAATTTGGAATTACACCGGCACAAGGGTCAAATTCAGCAAACCTAATATCATCAATATAATAAACATCAGATGCCGTTCCGTCATTTTGACCTCCATTGAAAAATAAGACTAATTTTTGATGATTTGCTGTGGCTTGGTCGCTAAAATCAAAGACATATTCTGTCCATGCATTTGTTATTGTGATAGCGCCCCATACTTCTTTTGCTCCTGAAGTTCCTCCTTCTAATTTTGCTAATAGCGGAACCGCTTTTGAAGATAGAATTTTAATTCTCAAGTAATTTTTTGTAGATAAATCAATTACTCTTCCCAAATCAAACACTAAGGCATCCCAAGGTTCTGTGCCATTATCGGTTACTTTAAGAACGGCATCACTGGTGTTTATACCACTTTGATCGGGATTTTCAACAATTGAATTTAAAACAAAACCAGGGATCGTTGAATTTTGCTGACAGTTAAAATCGTTTACAATACTTAAGTCGGGAACGACCCCATTGCAAGGGTCGGTAATCTCGGCAAATTTTAAATCGTCTATAAAGTAAACTTGCGTGCCATCGGTATCAACACCTGCGTTAAAGAACAAAACTAATTTTTGATGATTTGCATTAGCTTCACTGCTAAAATCGAAAGTGTATTCAATCCATTGACCTGTGGTTGTTATTTGAACATCTTTTTCAATACCATTAGAAGTACCTCCTTCTAATTTTGCTTTTAAGATACCGGCAACAGGGGCTAGAACTTTTATTTTGAATGCATTATGGGTGCTCAAGTCTATTGGTGCGCCAAAATCGACAATTACAGCGTCCCAAGGGCCCAATTCATCAACATACTTTCCAGAAAATTTACTTTCGTTTATGGCATTTTTGTTAGGCGTTGCTATAAGATCTACTTCAGGTACGGCTTTGTTTTGTTGGCAATCAAAATCATTGACAACATTAAGGTCTGGAATCACTCCCACGCAAGGATCGGCTGTTGTTTCCCATCTTAGCTCATCAATATAATAGATATCTGTTCCATTAGTTTCAACTCCTGCATTAAAAAACAAAACAAGCTTGGTGTGATTTTGGTTAAATTGGTTGCTAAAATCAAAAGCGTATTCTACCCAGTTTGTTGTATTTGAAATGGTGGCATCAACTTCAAAACCATTAGAGCTACCTCCTTCTAATTTTGCTTTTAAAGTACCTGCTACGGCTGTTTTTACTTTAATTTTAAAAGTATTATAGGTAGCTAGATTTATAGCTGCACCATAATCAATGATTAAGGCGTCCCAAGGGCCAGTTGGATCGGTATATTTACCAACAAAACGGGAGGTGTTAATTCCAGATTCATCTGGACTTAGCACCGTTTCAACATTAGGAAGAACCCTATTTGTTTGACAATTAAAGTCATTGATAATGTTAGGGTTTGGCGTTACATTTGAGTCCTCACAAGGTATTGATTCTATCAAAGGAAACAATTGGGTTTCTTGACATGAATTAAAGCTTACAACGATGAGTACAACAAGTAACAAATTACTAAGAAAAAGTTTGATAGTTTTCATAAAATTTAATTTTAAAATTTAATTCATAATTAGTTCTTCTTATTTTAGTATGAAATCTGCTTGAAGCAAATCTTGGCTATTAGTTCCAACAAAAAGTTTAAACGCACCGGGTTCAGCTTTAAATTTCATATTTTCAGTATAGAAAGCAAGATCTTTAACATTTAAAGTAAAGGCTATTTTTTGTGATTCATTAGGCTTTAGCATTAATTTTTTAAATCGTTTAAGTTCTTTTATGGGTCTAGTTACGCTTCCAACCAAATCTTGAATATAGAGTTGAACCACTTCTTCTCCTTCATATATTCCTGTATTTGTAAGCGTTACACTAACATTAATGGTATCGCTAAAGTTGTATTCTTTTTTATCAATTATTAAATTGGCATATTTGAAGGTTGTATAACTTAGTCCGTAGCCAAAAGGATAAAGCGGTGTGTTTGATACGTCTATATACCGCGATCGATATTTTTGTTCTGAACCATTTATATCATAAGGTCTTCCCGTATTTTTAACATTGTAATAAATAGGTATTTGACCCACATTTCTAGGAAAAGTCATTGGCAATTTGCCAGAAGGATTTTGATAGCCATAGATAATAGACGCTATGGCGCTTCCGCCCATTGTGCCTGGCCACCATGCCTCAAGAATTGCATCAGCTACCATGTCTTCATATTCTAAAGTTAGCGCTCGTCCATTCATCAAAACTAGTACAATTGGTTTTCCTGTTTTTTTTATTTCGGCAATCAGTTCTTTTTGAACGCCAGGCAAATCTAAATTGGTTCTACTTGCGGCTTCTCCTGACATGTCTTCAAGTTCGCCCATTACCATTATAACCATATCAGCTTGTTTTGCAACACGAACAGCTTGGGCAAAGCCAGATTTATCATTGCCAATAACAGCACAACCCTTGGCATAATTGATGTTTTTAAGTCCACCCAAAATACTTTCAAATCCTTCATAAACACTAACCGCTTTACCATCACGATCACCTTGTGCTGCCCAAGAGCCGATAATGTGATGTTCATCTTTAACCAAGGGTCCAATAAGGGCAATTTTGTTATTTTTTTGTAGTGGTAAAATTTGCTTGTTATTTTTTAAAAGAACCATTGATTTTTGCGCCATATCTTTAGCTGCATTTAAAAACTCCAATTTGTATTGAGTATCTTTTTCTCTTTGTTCATCGCAGTATTTATAGGGGTCATCAAATAATCCTAGGCGATATTTCATTTCTAAAATTCTTCTTGCTGATTGCGTAATTTCTTTTTCAGAAACTTTGCCTTCGTTAATCAAGATTTTTAAATTTCTCAGGTAAACGCCTCCTTGCATATCCATATCAACACCTGCCTTTAAGGCTTGTTCACCTGCTTGTTTTTCGTTTTTTGAAAAACCATGGGGAATCATTTCATTTATAGAAGTATAGTCGGTAACAACAAAGCCCTTAAAGCCCCATTCGTTTCTTAAAATATCAGTCAATAAAAATTTGTTTCCAGAAGATGGGATTCCGTTAATTTCATTAAAGGAAGTCATAAAGGTTGCCACTCCAGCATCTAAAGCGGCTTTAAATGGTGGTAAATAGGTCGTTCTTAGTTCTCGTTCAGAAATATCAACTGAATTATAATCTCTGCCAGCAATGGCTGCGCCATAGGCCGCAAAATGTTTTGCACAAGCTAAGATGGTATTAGTGGCAGCCAAATCGTCTCCTTGAAAACCTTTTACCCTTGCTTTTGCGATTTCTGAACCCAAATAGACATCTTCACCAGAGCCTTCCGAAACGCGACCCCAACGTGGATCTCTAGCAATATCAACCATTGGCGCATAAGTCCAGTGAATACCAGCTGCCGAGGCTTCAGTTGCTGAAATTCGTGCAGATTTTTGAATTAGGTCTAAATCCCAAGAAGCTGCTTCACCTAAAGATATTGGGAAAATCGTTTTATAGCCGTGAATTACATCATAGCCAAATAAGAGTGGGATTCCTAAACGCGTTTCTTCAACAGCTATTTTTTGAAACGCTCGCGAGCCCTTTGCAGAGTTTACGTTAAATAGTGCCCCAAGCATTCCCCCCTTTAAATATGCTACATAATTTTTATCTAATGTGGGTCCTGTTACATCCCAACCCGCAGAAAACAGAACAGTTTGCCCAATTTTTTCATCAAGAGTCATTACTTGTATGAGGCTATCTAAGAAAGTTTCCATCTTAGCTTCGTAAGGTTTCTGACTTTTATTTTTTGTGGTATTACAACTCCACATTGCTAAAAGCACAAAGATGAGTAGCGGAAGCTTGTTTTTTATATTTTTCACTTTTGTGTTAAATTTTATTGTTAAAAATGCGGGCTATTAAAATTTAATTTTTTTAATCCTTGTTGAACTTCGGGGCAGGACATAAATAAATTCCATAGCAGTCCAGTTCTATAATTTTCAATCATTACAATTATGGGCCCTTGGTCAATGGCTAAATAATTGGTAGCATACCAATTTTTTGTTTGATTAAAGGCATCAAAAAAGCCATATTGTCCCCAAAGTTTTCCGTTATAATTGTAATAAAAGTTTCGCAGTGCTTGTTTAGAAAACTCTGGCGTGTAGGGCATTGAAGATAAGGCAGCGGTTGGTGAAATAACACCTAAATCATTTGTTGGGCTATGAGCTGAGTAACCATTATCATTGTCGCTCGCGGTAAGACCCCAGCTTGCGGCGCTATAGCCTGCATATCCTTTTGGGTTTCTTATACAATATTCTCTATTTATAAGTGTGTGATTAACACTTTGATCCCAATAATTAGCATAATTATCCACTAAACCGTGAGGGTCTAATCCTAAAAAGGAATAATGCGAAAAAAATAGTGGTCCACCAAATTGTGGTCCTAAAATAAGTTTCCATTTTTGATAATAAACCGTTCCGTTAACAAAATCGGAACCTTTAGCCCAACCATTGTGATAAACAGATTGATTAATTGTGTGTGTGGTTGATGAAGCTGCTAAAACATAGGTGATAAGGGTTTCGTTGTAACCCCTAATTTGATGATTAATTGTCCACCCAAAATTTGGTGACCAATGCCAAGTTAGCACATCCCTTCCATTTGTGTACCAATTCCATTCTACACCATTCCACAATTCATTGATTTTATCGCGAAGTGTGTTTTCTTTGGTATTATCATTTTTAAAATATTGTCGTGCGGCTAACAAGCCTTGTATCATATATGAGGTTTCAACAATATCGCCACCGTCATCGGTAGCGAAAAAAGGCCTTACTTTTCCGGTATTGCCATAATACCAGTGGGGAAACGCACCGTGAAAACGATCTCCACTTAATAAAAAGTTTGTTATTTTTAACAACCGATCTACGGCCTGTTCTCTTGTAACATAGTTCCGTTCAACACCTACAATAATAGCCATTACACCAAAACCACTACCACCGGAGGTCACAATATTGTTGGCTTCACCATTATAAGCCTCTAGATTTGATCTTTCTAAAGCCATGCCACTTGCAGGATTTGCAAAATCCCAAAAATATTTAAATGTGCTTTTTTGAACTAAATCTAACAGCTCGTTATCAGAGAGTTGCTTATCTTCTATCGTGTCAATAGTTACATTATTACTGTTGTTGTTGTTTGACGAACAAGACACCAATGGGGAATTAAAAAGGTTAAAGGAGGTAATGGTAAACACGAAAAAAAGCGTTTTCATATATTTATTTTTAATAGGATTAATGGGCATCATTTTATTTTATTACTTATTTAAAGACTTCGCTATCGTTGAATAAAAGTCCTAAAACCTAAAAAATAAATTCTCAATTTATTAACTAAAACAAACTTTATTAATACACTTAAAATTATTGTTTTAAGAATTTTTTAGGTTTTGAGGACTTGTGTTAGTAGCCCGGGTTTTGAATTAACAATCCACCACTTAAATCAATTTGTGTTTGTGGAATTGGAAATAATTCGTTTTTGCCGTCGACAAAATTTTTGCCGTGAGCTCTAAGCACGGTTCCGGCTCTACCTTGTCTTACCAAATCAAAATAACGGTCATGCTCAAAAGCAAGTTCAACTCTGCGTTCTTTCCAAACAGCCATTTCATCAACAACAAGTGCATTTCCCAACCCTGCTCTATTTCTTACGGCATTTAGTGGTGTTGCGGCATCGCCACCAACTTTTAAACAAGCTTCGGCATTCATTAAAAGCACTTCGGCATATCTTAAAACGCGGATATTTTTATTTGATTCCCAGTCATTTCCATTAAAAGTTTCATTTGTTTTACTAACATAAGCCTTTTGATTGTACATTGGGTTTGAAACAGTATTTGCAACCAATAGTCCATCCCACAAGGTTTCACCTCTAAAAATAATAGTGGCATCTTTGCGGGCATCGTTTGGTTCGTAAGCATCGGCTAAATTTTGGGTTGGTGTATTAAAACCCCAGCCCCAGCCACCAGCACCACGTGCACCTTGACTTACAAAGTAGCCTTGAACGCCTTTATTAGGCGTTTCACCTCGAGCTTGAATTTCGAAAATAGATTCTGAATTATTCTCGCCAATTTCCTTCCAAATATCAGCATAATCAGTAGTTAGACTGTATCCTAGGCTCATAACTTGATTGGTTAAATCTTTTACATTTTGCCAATTACCTTGATACATATTTACTTTGGCTAACAGGGTTAAGGCCGCTCCTTTTGTAGCTCTACCTAAATCATTTGACCCATAATTAATAGGTAAATTAGTAGCGGCTTCGGCTAAATCGGCCATAATAAAATCATAAACTTCTTGTTTTGTAGCTCTAGTATTGGCGACATTAATATCATCTTGATTTTGGATATTAGGCACGCTTTTAATCAACGGCACACCTCCAAACATCCGAACCAATCTAAAATAAAAAAGGGCTCTAAGAAATTTGCTTTCGCCAATAAGTTGAGTTTTAAGGGTGGCATCTAAATCTAATTGAGGTAAAAATTTAAGTGCTTGGTTGGCTCTTGCGATACCTTGATAATTTGCCTCCCAAACTTCATTAAATGAAAGAGATGTTGACGAGAAGCTGAGGGCGTCTAAAAGGTCTTTATCAGCACCAGTATCGCCAGGGTCGCTACCTTTATCTGCATCGTCAGTAGTAATACTACTTACACCATTCCATGAAAAGGAGCTTTCGTTCCAATCTAAAAATTTATTATAAATTGAATTGACTAATTCAGTTGCAGCAGTTGGGCTAGACAGTGCTTGTTCGGGGGTTTCTATTGATGGGTCAACATTTAGGAAATTATTGTCATTACAAGCTGAAAAAAAACCTAAAAGCGCAAAACCGGTAACAAATATGTTCATATATTTTTTCATAAAGTTCAAAATTTAAAAATTAACATTAATACCAAATATAAAAGACTTAATAGATGGATAAGCATCTAATTCTATCCCTGTGCTTCCTAAAGGATCGCCGTTACCCGGTAATTCGGGGGTAAAACCGGAAAAACTTTTTATGATAAAAGGATTTTGAGCTAGCGCATAAATCCTAATTTTTTGAATTCCATCTATTAATTTGGGTAAAGTATAACCCAGCGTTATATTATTTATTCTAAAAAAATTGCCCTTTTCTAAGAAGTAGGTTGAAGAAAGCGGAACTTCATTAGATGGAGCGGGGTTTTGATTTGCAAGATTAGTACCTGAAAAAATATTATCAGCTACACTTTGCTCGATATTTTCGCCACCAAAGCGTTGTGCCTTTTTTCCATTGTAAACTTTACTTCCGGCATTTCCATAGCCATCAATATTTAAATCCCAACTATTGTAATTGATGCCGAAATTAACTCCATAAAAAGCTTTAGGTTGATAAGAACCAAAAAATTTCTTATCCTGATTGTCAATAATACCATCTTTGTTGACATCATTATATCTAAATTTACCATATTCGTCTGTACCAATAACTTCAAGAAGATAAAAGCTGCCAATGGGTTGACCTTCTCTTAACAACTTAGTTACTTGTCCGTTACCAATAGAGCCACCAACTTGTTCAAAGGCAAACTGGTTAGTTATTTTTTCTAATTTATTGTCATTTAAAGTGAGGTTGCCTCCAAAGTGGTAATTGAATTTTTCATTAAGTTGCTCACTCCAATTAAGTGCGAATTCAAAGCCTTTATTTCTTACTTTACCTGCGTGTGTTAGCGTAGCGCCACTTGCGCCAAAGGCTTGAGGTAAACTTATTGGTAAAATGGCGTTTCTGTTTAATCTATTATAATAATCTATTTCACCCGTTAAACGATTGTTTAACAAGGTGAAATCAATTCCTAAATCAATTTCATTGGTAACTTCCCAACTCACATTTTCATCGATAATAGCCGTTATTGTAGAGCCGGGATTAAGATTTTGGCCGTTTCCAAAAACAGCGTCAAGGCCGGTGCTAAACGTTACCGTATTCAAAGGGATGTTTTGATTTCCTAATTCACCCCAACTCGCTCTTAGCTTTAAATTATTTATAAATTTATTATCTTCTAAGAAATTTTCTTTAGAAAGTACCCATCCCAAACCAACTGATGGGAAATTTCCCCAATTGTTGTTTCTATTTGCAAAAACACTTGATCCATCTCTTCTTACAGTTGCTGTTAATAGGTATTTGTGCAAATAATCATAGTTAATTCTCACAAAATATGAACGAAGTGTTTGGATGTTAGATCGACTGCTATTTGCTATATCTGTTCCAGCATCACCATTGTTTAAAGAAAATAAATTAGCGTTGTTTGGTACGTTGTTTCTCGAACCTTGTAAAAACTCACTTTGACCTTTTTCTGAGGTGGTACCGACAACAATTTTAAAATTATGGTTTTTAACAAAGGTTTTTTCGTAGGTTAAAAATGCGTCATATATCCAATGGTAAGAATCACCTTTATTTACAGTTAGTGTGTTTAAATTTGTTGATGCAAAATCGCTATTTGTTCTGTTTGGGTCTCCGGCAAGAAAGGCTTCAAGGCTGTTGTTAAAATTATAGGATTTGCCGTAACCGCTTTCTATACCAAAACTTGTATTAAATTTTAAGTCTTTTATAATTTCATAATCTGCATTAATATTGCCTTGAATTGAAAGATTTTTTGCGAGTGCATTGCTAAGGTTGAGTTGTGAAACGGGGTTACCAACATTGTTATATTGAGCTCCTAAATCATCAAAAGGCACGCCCCATTTCCCTGCAAATACACCATCAGCATAGCGAATAGGAACCAGTGGAGATTGTTTATAAGCCGTGGTAAATACGCCTTGTGGTTTTGGAGTTGACCTGTTTAATGATAATGAAATACTATGTCCAAAATTCAATTTGGGAGTTACTCTGTAATTAACTTTATTTCTTAGGTTTACTCTTCTAAAATCATCACCTAATAAAATACCTTTTTCTTCATAAAAATTAGCACTAAAAAAAGCTGTTGTTTTTTCATTTCCACCGCTAATTGAAATATTGTGATTGACGACAGTACCTGTTCTGGTAATGGCATCAAACCAATCGGTATTATATTGTTGATTGGTAGAGAATCGATTGGTTCCGAAAGCCAAATTTGAAAAATTAACAAATGATAAAGCGTCCGCCATATTGACCTTACTCAACACATTCTTTACACCATAATAAGATGAAATATCAATTTTCATTTTGCCTTCTTTACCCGATTTTGTGGTTACCATAATAACACCATTAGCGCCCCTACTACCAAAAATAGCTAATGAAGAGGCATCTTTTAAAATATCCATTGATATGATATCATCGCTATTGATATTGTCTATTCGTTCGGTAATAATACCGTCAACTACATATATAGGATTGCGTCCTGCTTGTACCGTACCTGTTCCGCGAATGATTACTATGGGCGAACTTCCTGGCGCGCCCGAACTAATAATTTGTACTCCAGTGGCTTTGCCTTGTAGTGATTGTGTTGGGGTTAAAGCGGGTTGTTTTAGCAAATCAGCAGATTTAATGCTTGTTATGGATCCCGTTAAATCTCTTTTTGGCGTTGATCCATAGCCAATAACGACAACTTCAGTTAAACTTTCAGAATCTTCCTCTAAAACAACGTCTATAATATCTGATAATTTGACTGCTATTTCTTTGGTTTTTAAACCGAGATAACTAAATACAAGGATGTCATTTTCTTTAGCTTTAATGCTATAGTGCCCATCAAAATCGGTAATAGTTCCTTTTGTATTGTTTTTAAGCAAAACGTTTACTGAAGGTATCGGCGAACCGTCAGTATAAGTAACTGTCCCTGTGATATTTCGATCTTGAGCATACGTTAAGACGGTGCATAAAAATAGGAAATAAATTATTTTTGTTTTCATATGCAAATATTTATTAGTGTTAATTAGTGTTAAGTGCATTTTTAACTGTCCATTTCATTAAGTAATTATTTTTTGTTAAATAATAGTTAAATGTAAGGGTTATGTCTTTTCATATTAAAAAGACTAATACACTTTAATTACTTCACAACGTAAAATTTTTATTCTTTTATTAATTGGCGTAGTGTTTTAAATTCGATTTTCGTTTAAAAAATCGATTTCGTTCGATTATTGAAGTAGTAATGACGTGCTTTATAAGTATTTTTTATTCAAAAAAAGTAGTCTTTTTAATTAAAATTTTGCAAAAAACCTTTAAGACTATCGCTTTTAGCTAGGTTTAGTTTCCCTTTTAAGCGATATCTCAGTGTTTCAACACCTCTAATTGAAATATTGAAAAGTGTTGAAATTTCTTTAGTAGTCAAATTCATTTTTATATAAGCGCACGCTTTTAAATCCTTTTTATTTAACTCTGAAAATTGAGCCTTTAACTGATTAAAAAAGGCTTCGTGAACTTGATTGAAATTATATTCAAAAAGCTCCCATTCATCTTTGTGTTCGATAGAGTCATCTAATTGTTTTATCAAGTTTTTAAAAAGATATTGGTTGTTAAAATTTTCTTTGTGTTTAATAAAACTTTCTTTTAAGTGTTGGAGTGTTTCATTTTTCTTAATCAAAGCCATCGCCGAGTTAGCGAGTTGCTTGCTTTTAAGGTTTACTTCGTTTTCAAGAGATTCATTTTTTAGTTTAATAATTTCTTTTTCATTTTCTCTAGCGCGTTCATCTAGAAGTTTTTTTTGGGTCTTAGAATATTTTATCTTAAGTAGATTTTGTTCTTTTTTTATCTTCCTCTTATGCAAAAAGTAAATTGTTAAAGCACTTAGCAAAAGCAATAGTGCGTAGATTATAAAACCAAAAGTATCTTTATACCAAGGGGATAAGACTTTAAAATCAATCCTTAAGTTTGACGATTTACTTTGCTTAGAACCCTTAGTGTTAATCAATAATGTATAACTACCATCTGAAAGATTTGAAAATTCTAAAATTCCATTTTTAGTTTCAACCCATGGTGCTTTAAAATAAAAATTTGATAATTGATACTCAAAGGTGTGATTGCTAGATAGTGGGGATGATACGTTTATTGTTATATTGTTATTGCCAAACGGTATTAAAATTGGGTCTGTTTTTAAATCTATAGCCTTGTTATTTATTGATAATTTTTCAATTATTGGCTTTTTTAGTGTTATTGCATTTTCAAGATTAGCGGTGTTAATAAGCATAAACCCATCGTATAAATTAAGGGCTAATGTTGAATCATTTATTTTAGAAATATTTTCATTACCCGTAATAAGCCGCTTTTTAAAATACTCTTCAGAAACCTTTGCCTTTCCAAAACCATTTGAAAACGGATCAAAATTTATCGAATTTTTATATTTAAAAGCTAGTTTTTGAATGTCATCTTCAGAGATTATATAACCATCTTTAACCTCTTCTTTATCATTTAATAAATTAAAGGGGAGAATGCTATCTAATAAAGGCTCATACATTTGCCATCCTTTGTTTGTGTGAAATGCAATGGTATTATTAATTTTATATATTTTAACAAAAAAATCGGACCACAAACCTTTGTTTCTAAAATCTTTAAATTCGACAATACTGTCGTAATTTTTATTAAACTTAACCCGATATAAGCCTTTACTGGCATGGGCAACCCAAGCAGTAGTCTTATTTTCGAAAACAAGATATTTTATGGGTATGGTCGTTTTACCAAGGTGTGTAGCTTTCCATTTACCATTTAATTTATTAAAACTTACCAAACCTACATAGGTTCCTTGAATGTAAAAATCCTTTTCTTCTGGAACCTTTTTAAGAACCCAACCTCCAGCAAAATTGGAAATGAGCTTTAATTGTTTATTTTGAAGCAAATAAGTACCATTGTTATGACCACAAAACAATTCCCCATTAACCTCCTTTAAATTCCATACTTGGCCTTGTGATCCTTCAATAAAATTTAATTTATTTTTATTGTCAAGAAAATATAAACCCGTATTGCTCCCAATATATATAATTCCCTTATAATTAATAATGTCATATACTGCACCAAGTTTGCCGGAAACGTCAGTATAAAAAAAGTTTGGTTTATCTAAATCAATAGAGGCAAGCCCATTATCAAGACCTAACCAAAGTTCATTTCCTTTTGACACCGATTGCCCCAAAATAGTATTATTTAAAAGACCTACTTCCTTATTGAGGTGAAATAAAATCTCTCCATCTTTATCAGTAATATAGATACCGTTTTTTATCGTCCCAAAAACCATATCCCCTGATGGTAATTGTGAAAATTTATTTAATTGGTACTTTTTAATAATCGGGTTTATAGCCGTTTTCCAAGAAACTATTTTATTATGATCTAATAAAAAGAGCCCACTAAGCGCTGTGCTGATGAGCAACTGGTTTGTATCAGTTTTAGTTAAAGAAATTATTTTGGTATTCTGTAATAGACTATGATTAAAAAAAGGAATTAAGTTTTTATTTTCTAATATAAAAATTCCTTTATCTAAAGTCGAAACATACAATTTGCCCTCAACGACATTGCAAGACATGGCTATAGAAGATGGTAAATTGTATGAGCTTATTTTGTCATCTTCTAAAATATGAATACTTAAAAAAGATCTAAAAACAATTGCACCCTCAAATAAAATTATCTGCCAAAACTCTTCATCTTCATGAATTTTAAATTTATCAAGAAGCTTAATAAGTGAATGATACTCATAAACTCCTTTTGGGTTTTTTAAAAAATATCCAAACTCCTCGTATGAGCCTACATATATTCTATTTTGATATATTAGCAGCGACCTTATTATCGCTTTATTGGGCATTTCCCAAAGATTCCAATTCAGCCCATCAAACTCTAAAAGGCCGTCATTATTTGCTACAAATAACTTACCATCATTAGATTTGCTAATATCCCAATTTTGGTTGCTAGCTTTGTAATCAGAAAGTGTATAATTTTTAAAATAGTGTGTGTATTGTGCATCCACCACTTGGATTACAAAAAATAATAATAAAAAGCTATAAATTATTCTATTTTTAGATGCCAATTTCATACAAAAGCATGTGTTTTAATACCTACAAATCTAATTAATTAAAACTAAAGCTCCTTGATACAAAAATAAACTAAGTTTAGAATTAATAACTAACGCATTAACAAAAATTCCAACTAATTGTGTTAAGATTTTTTTATGGCTTATCTTTGTTTGCATTTAAAAATTATCATGGCTAAAACCAAAACTACTTTTTTTTGTCAAAATTGTGGTGCTCAACACGCCAAATGGCTCGGTCAATGCGCATCGTGTGGCGAATGGAATACCATTATTGAAGAAGTTGTTCAAACAGATGAAAAGCGCAGTTGGAAACAAGGTTCATTTGTAAAACACACACAAAAAGCTTTGGCGCTCAACCAAATAACTTTTACCGAAGAAGACCGTATTAACACCAATAATAAGGAATTAGACACCGTTTTAGGAGGTGGCTTGGTCAAAGGTGCTGTGGTTTTATTGGGTGGCGAACCCGGCATTGGCAAATCAACTTTAATTCTACAAGTTGCTTTGGGCTTGACTCAAAAAGTACTTTATGTATCGGGCGAAGAAAGTCAAAATCAAATAAAGATGCGTGGCGAACGCCTTGACGGAAAGAATTCGGAATGCCTGATTTTAACTGAAACCAATACCCAGCAAATTTTTAGTGTCATAGAAGAATTACAACCCGAAATTGTGGTAATTGATTCCATTCAAACGCTACACACCAGCGTGGTTGATGCCTTGCCGGGAAGTGTTACGCAAATTAGAGAAACCGCAGCCGAATTGATAAAATTTAGCAAAGAAACCAATACACCCGTTATCTTAATTGGCCACATCACTAAGGAAGGCATAATTGCCGGTCCAAAAATTTTAGAACACATGGTTGATGTAGTTTTGCAATTTGAAGGCGATCGGAATCATTTATACCGCATTTTACGCGCTCAAAAAAATCGCTTTGGCTCAACGTCCGAACTTGGCATATACGAAATGCAACAAAATGGTTTACGAGAAGTGGCAAATCCGTCAGAACTGTTAATCTCCGAAAAAGATAGTGCTTTAAGTGGCTCTGTAATTGCCGCAACTTTAGAGGGACACCGCCCTTTTATGATTGAAGTTCAGGCTTTGGTGAGTTCAGCTGTATATGGCACGCCACAACGCTCATCAACGGGCTATAACATTAAGCGCCTGCACATGATGTTGGCGGTTCTCGAAAAACGCGCGGGTTTTAAACTCGGCGCTAAAGATGTTTTTTTAAATATCGCCGGTGGCCTTAGCGTGAATGACCCGGCAATAGATTTAGCGGTAATTGTGGCTATTTTATCATCAAATCAGGATGTGGCCATTCCTCAAAATTACTGTTTTGCTGCCGAGGTAGGTTTGGCAGGCGAAATTCGTCCGGTTAACCGCATTGAACAGCGAATTATAGAAGCCGAAAAACTAGGGTTTGATGCCATTATGATTTCCAAATTTGCTAAACTCAGCAAAACTAAATTCAACATTACGGTTTTAAGGGCTTCAAAAGTTGAAGATATTGTTAAGGCATTGTTTTAATAAAAATTTAATTGAGATAAGGTTTGATACTTTCCATAAAACCTGATTTGAAAAGACTGAGTTAACTTAATTACAAACTTTTTAATAATCTTTGCTGTAATCTGAATTTATTGCCTATTGAATCTAGCAAAATAATTATCTATTTCTGGTCTTAGTTCAATGCCAATTCTTTCAAAAATATCAAGTAAATCTGTGTAAGCTCCAGTTCCACCAAGAAAATCCCAAAATTCATCTGCTACTTTTAATTCAGTTTCTAAATCTATCATTCCTCTCATTGTCCAACGACTATATGGTTTTGGTTCATACGGATTGTATGATATTAAATTCTTTTACTTCTTCTTTTCTTTTCTCCCAGAATTTAACTCAATTAATTTCTGCCAATTAATTTTACCGTTATCACAAAACCTATTTGCAAATTCAAGAGTAAACTTATTTATCAATATTGCATAAGCATTTTCAAACTCTTCATTTTTTTGTTTTGCTTTATGCCCGATTGGTTCAATTATTTTCTTGTATAATTCTTCATCATTTGAAATTAGATACCAAAAATCTTGTCCACAAATCTTGTAATATCCATCTCTTTCGGGTTTTGAATTTTTCTTTTTACCAAAGCAACAGCCATTGATGATAATAACTTTTTTATTAGTTTCATTTTCTAATTTCTCTTTTGCAGTTTTAGCATTAATTTTTAATTGTTTAATTTGACTGGCATTTCCCCAATTCCACCCTGCCTTTATTTCAATAACATACATAGTATTATCTTTTTCAAATTCCAAATCCATCCCCGTCAACTTGGTTTTCTTAGCTCCATAGACTTTATCACAAACAAAAATCGCTAAACCTTCAAGAAAATTCCCAAACAAGGTTTCCTCTTGTGATTGTAAAAAAGCATCTACAAAACCTTTAACTAAATCTTGCGATGTAAGAATATTTTTAGCTTTAAAAAGGTAAGGATTTTTTTGTTCAATCAATTTGTTAAAATCTATTTTTTGAGATACAGCATCCAATCGCTGCTGATGAAATACCGCTATGTGATTTTCTGCGTACTCAAATACATCATTCATGTTTAATTGTTTCATATTTTGTTTTTGGTTCAAATAAAACTAATTCTATTTCTTGTATTTCTTTTTTTACCATTTCGACATATTCTGGAATAATATCAATTCCTATTGAATTTCTTTTCATTCTTTTTGCTACATTTAATGTTGTTCCAGAGCCCATAAATGGGTCTAAAACAGTATCAAATTCCTTTGTAAATAATTTAATAAACCATTCTGGTAATTCTTCAGGAAATGCAGCACTATGGTTTTTATTGTTACAGACTGTTGCGAAATTTAAAACATTATTTGGATAAACTTTTTCTCTATTCAACCAATTAGAGATGTTTTTACCAAAACCACTTCCATTTTTTGAATTATCTCTAATTTTATCTGTTTCACTTAAATTTTTTAAGCGACCACTTGCCCAATCCCCTACAGGAACTTTAACTGCGTCCTGATACATATTAAATTCTCTCGACTTGTTAAATTGCAAAAGTCTTTCCCAAGAATCTCTAAAACGGTTAGGCCACTTACCTGGATAAGAGTTTTTTTTGTACCATATAAATTCTTCTGTCCACAACCAGCCTTGTTTTTTTAAAGCTAGAATCAATTCCAAAACATATGTGCTTCGTTCTCCATTTTCTGCTTTTTCCTTTATATTTAAAATAAACGTTCCATTGGGCTTTAATACTCTTAAAAGTTCTTGGCTAATTGGTAAAAACCATTCGATATATTTTTCAGGAGCAATACCACCGTAAGTGCTTTTTCTCCTGTCTGCATAGGGTGGGGAAGTTACAATTAAATCAATAGAATTTGTGTCAAAATTTTGTAAAACCTTTCTACTGTCTCCAAGAATAATATCTGTTTTAGTTTCTTTCATTATTTTCTAATTCAACGTATTCATAAGTTTCATTAACAGTGCATTCAATATTTTCTATTTCAAAATTTTCTTTTATTCTATCATACTTAGTAGAAATGTCATCAATATTACCTGTGTAAAATTCACAAACTCTTTTTGCGTCATCTGATGTTTCCGCATCAACTGTCACTACATAACTTTTTGTTAGGGTAACTTGATATGTTTTCATAATGTATTTGATTTAAATTAATAAGTGTGGTCGTCTAAAAAATACTCAACTAACTGAGGAATAAATTTTCCTTTATATGGGTGTAAACGATGAACATGTTTTGTTGTTTCAGCTTCTTTGTATTGCTCAAAAGATAAAGCCCAATTTAAATCATCGCCTAATTGTCCTTTCCATGATTCTTCTCTTGTTTTCTTTATAACTTTATAGTATTCAACAAGTTCTTCTTTTACTATTTGTGTTGAACCGTTTTCTCCAATTTTTTTAACGCGTCCATATTGTATAAGGTAAGAAATGTTAGAAGTTGTTACATTTTTTTCTAAATAGTCAGATGCCCATATACTCGCTTCCTTTATTGATAATAATTCTGACATAATTATTTATTTGATTGTTTTACTAACATTATACTTCATCGCTTTCTCTGCAACTTTCAAAGCTTGCATTCCTAAATCGTCATTTTGTAATTCATACAATATTTTTTCGCTCAAATACTGAATAATCATCGCTTCTTTATTTAGGTCTAGAATGTCTGCAACTTTTGAAATTTGCTCTCTATTCAGTTTTCTTTCACCACGCTCAACTTTACTTAAGATTGCAACATCAATATCGAGTAATGCCGCTACTTGCCTTAGAAGCAATCCTTTTTTTTCTCTTTTTTCACGAAGTATTTCGCCTGTAGTTTTCAATTTGAAATTATTTACTTGACAATAATTGTCAAATATAATCTATATTATTTAGACTATAGATATTTTTCAATATATTTTATTAAAAGTCAAGTTTTTTTATCTCACTTCAAAATCACTAAATCCATATCTTTGCAGTATGATTGATAAACAAGTAAAAGCAATAGAAAAAGCGGTATTAGTAGGTGTGATTACCCAAAATCAGAATGAAGAACAGTCCGAAGAATTTTTAAATGAGCTGGCTTTTTTAACTTTAACGGCCGGTGGTGAAGCTGTAAAACGCTTTACTCAAAAACTAGACTTGCCAAATCCAAAAACTTACTTAGGAATTGGCAAACTCGAGGAGATTTCAAAATATATTAAAGAACAAGCAGTAGAAACAGTTATTTTTGATGATGAATTGAGTCCTGCTCAATTTAGAAATATTGAGAAAATCCTGGAATGTAAAGTGATTGACCGCACCAATTTAATTCTCGATATTTTTGCACAACGCGCTCAAACTTCCTATGCCC
>Ga0210017_1001766_pt1 | contig 18787 bp, 17 predicted proteins | sample CryGeyCG2014_020_FD_183966 | JGI IMG/M metagenome (GOLD analysis project Ga0210017, IMG submission 183966) | Groundwater microbial communities from aquifer - Crystal Geyser CG08_land_8/20/14_0.20 (SPAdes) (version 2) | ecosystem: Environmental > Aquatic > Deep subsurface > Groundwater | place... | reverse complement strand
AAATTAACATAGTAGTATTGGGAGATGTGAGAAAAAATGGAGTTAAAAAAAGAACTTACTAATATAGCAAAGAGCGCACAAGAAGCATCAAGATTTATGCTGACAGTATCAACGGCAACGAAGAATAAAGTCCTTAAAAATATGGCCTTGGTCTTAATTAGTAAAAAAGAATCTATTCTTAAAGCAAATAAAAAAGATATTGCCAGGGCAACTAAGGCAGGATTATCCGGCTCACTTTTAGACAGGCTTACTCTTAGCGCTAAAAGAATAAAAGAAATGTCTGATTCCCTCATAGAGATAAGCAAATTAAATGACCCTGTAGGCGAGGTTATTAAAGCCTGGCGCAGGCCCAACGGCCTCTGGATACATAAGGTGCGGGTGCCTATAGGCGTAATTGCGATTATTTATGAATCGCGTCCTAATGTTACCTCTGATTGCATTGGGCTTTGTTTTAAATCAGGTAATAGTGTCATCTTGAGAGGGGGCAGCGATGCATTAAATTCTAATGTTGCAATATATCAGCTCCTTAAGGCAGTAATAAAGAAATACGGGGTTCCGCAAAATTTAATCAATATGGTTACAACTGCCGACAGAGATGCCGTGGATGTATTATTAAAATTAAATAATTATATTGATTTGGTGATTCCGCGCGGCGGAGAGAGTTTAATTAATCGGGTAATTAAGTCTTCGCGCATACCCCTGATAAAACATTACAAGGGTATCTGCCATGTATATGTTGATGCATGGGCGGATTTAAATATGGCCGAGAATTTATGTTACAATGCCAAATGCCAGCGCCCCGGAGTATGTAATGCAATGGAGAGTATGTTAGTTCACCGCGATGTCGCAGCAAGATTCTTACCGGCAATGTTAAAAAAATTTAAAGAGGCAGGCGTAGAAAACCGCGGTTGTAGTATGACGCAGAGGATTGTAAAAGGCACAAAACGTGCAACCGAGCAAGATTATCATACTGAATATCTGGATTTAATTCTTTCAGTGAAAGTAGTGAATGATTTGAATGAAGCGGTTAGGCACATAAACTATTATGGCACTCATCATTCGGATAGCATTGTTACTGAAAATTATGAAAATGCCTTAGAATTTTTAAGGAAAGTGGATTCTGCCTGCGTATATGTTAATGCCTCCACGCGTTTTACCGACGGTTATCAATTTGGATTGGGTGCCGAGATAGGCATTTCTACTGACAAACTGCATGCGCGCGGCCCTATGGCACTCGAAGAATTGACTACGTATAAATATATGGTTTTTGGGAATGGACAGGTAAGAGAATGAAAATCGGAATATTAGGCGGCACATTCAATCCCATACATATCGGCCATCTTATTCTGGCTGAGGAGGTAAAAGAAAAGCTAAGCCTTGATAAGGTTATTTTTGTGCCTACAAACCTCCCGCCGCATAAGGATAATTCTGAAATTGCTTCTGCCGGTGCAAGGCTTGCTATGGTAAAAGTAGCTATTAAAGGCAACGCATATTTTTTAGCTTCTGATCTGGAAATTAAAAGAGACGGCCGTTCATATACGATAGATACTTTGAAAGAATTCAAGAAAATATACCCGCGGGATGAATTGTATTTTATAATCGGCTCGGATTTGCTTAAATATCTGGATGATTGGAAGGATTTGGATGAAATTATTAAAATGGTAAGGTTTATTGTCGCCACCCGTCCGGGATACCTTTTAGAAAAAATACCTCCCCATATTTCTACTATCCCTATCAGGGCAGTAGATATCTCGGGTTTTGAAATCCGAAAGGCGATAAAAGAAAATAAATCCTTTAGATATTTAGTGCCTGAAGCTGTGTTTAATTATATTGTTAGAAAAAGACTGTATCAATAAAAAGTTAAGTAGGTTAAGCAGGTTAAAAATGTTAAGAAGGTTATTTTTTGTAACTTCCTTAACGTCCTTAACTTTTTTAACATTAAAATATGAATATTAAAATAGCTCCCTCAATATTGTCCGCAGATTTTAGTTGTTTAGAGAGAGAGATAAAGAAAGTAGAGTTAGCAGGCGCGGATATGCTTCATATCGATGTGATGGACGGGCATTTCGTGCCCAATATTACTATCGGCCCGGGAGTAGTCAAATATATCCGTCGGGTAACGAAACTTCCTTTAGACGTGCACCTGATGATTGAGAATCCTCAAAATTTTATCAATGACTTTGTTAAGGCAGGAAGCGATATGATTACGATGCATATTGAGACTATAAACGCTAAACGCTATCCGCTATACGCTAAACGGTTAAAATCTAAAGGAATTAAAGCGGGCATCTCCTTAAATCCCGCCACTCCTTTAGCAAAGATAATAAATGTGCTTAATCTCGTTGATTTAGTTCTGGTTATGTCTGTTAATCCCGGATTTAGCGGCCAGGCGTTTATTCCGGCAGTATTGCCTAAAATAAAACAGTTGCGTTCTATATTCAACGGCGATATTTCCGTAGACGGAGGAGTAAACGATAAATGGGCAGGCAGTATCATTAAAGCAGGTGCAAATATTTTAGCCGTAGGTTCATACATATTCGGCGCCAAAAATACTAAATTAGCAATAGAAAGGATAAGGAATGCAAAGTAATACCAAAATTGAGTTCGGGACCGATGGTTGGAGGGCGGTTATAGGAGGAGATTACACATTTGAAAATCTAAAAATTGTCTCTCAGGCAGTTGCCGATTATTTAGGTTCTGGGAAGAAGCTCGCAGTCGGTTATGATACCCGTTTTATGTCTGAGCGTTTTGCTGAGGTTGTCTCTGGTGTCTTCAGGAATAATGGGATTGAGGTTATTCTTTCAGATAGGGCTATCCCTACTCCGGCTTTAAGCTTTGCCGTAAAAAATAGGCACCTGGACTTAGGTATTATGATTACAGCCTCTCACAATCCTCCTGAATACAACGGTTTTAAGATTAAGATTTCTTCAGGAGGCGCAGCTCCTCCAGAGGTTACTGGGGATATAGAGAGGCGTTTAGGTAAAACACCCATAAAAGAGACAGGTGGTATATCAGGAAGAATAAAAAAAGAAGATTTAACCAGGGATTACATTAAATTTATTCGTGCATACCTTGACTTAAAGAAGGCCGCGAAAAAAAGATTCAAAATTTTAGTGGATGTGATGTATGGCTCAGGAGATAGTTTTATGCTTGAGATACTCAAAGGAACGAATATAAAATTAGAGTTTATACACCAGACCATTAATCCTTCTTTTGGAGGCATAGGCCCTGAGCCGATTGAAAAAAACCTGCAAGAATTAAAGTTAAGAGTTAAAAAAGAGAAGTTCGACTTAGGTATAGCTTTGGATGGTGATGCGGATAGGATTGCAGCGGTTGCACCGGGCGGGATATTTATTCATCCCCAGAAAATTTTAGGTCTATTAGCATTACATCTGCATCAGGATAGAGGTTTCCGAGGCGGCATTGTTAAAACAATTGCAGGCACAACCATGATTGACCATATAACCCAATTTTTAAAGGCCAAGCTTTATGAAACACCGGTAGGCTTTAAATACATATCTAACCTTATGGAGACGCAGGATATCTTAGTCGGCGGAGAAGAGGCAGGCGGGATGGGGGTAAAAGGATATATACCGGAGCGAGACGGCACTATGGCAGGCCTCCTGCTTCTTGAGATGATGGTTTATCGCAATAAGGATATTTTAGAAATTTTAAATGAAACAGAGAAACAATTCGGCAGGTATTATTACTTACGCGAAGATTTACATTTGGACACGCGCATAGAACCCAAGAAAGAGAATTTACCGGGTGAGTTATTAGGGCAAAAAGTAACTCAGGTAAAGGATTACGACGGAATAAAATTGATTTTCCAAGACGAGAGCTGGCTGATGTTCAGGGCTTCAGGAACAGAGCCCATTATGCGTATATATGCAGAGGCAAGGAGTTTAGCGCGGGCGAAGAAGTTGCTTGAATACTGTAAAGATTTAATCGCAAAAGATGCTTTATAGTATCCTGAGGCACATATCAATTATTCTTTTTAAGATATTATTCCGTTTTAAGGCAAAAGGTTTAGAGCATATACCTAAAAGAGGAGGTTTTATCTTGGCCTCAAACCATGTAAGCTATTTAGATCCCATAGCTGTAGGGGTTGCCTGTCAGCGTAAATTAAATTATATGGGTAAGGAAGAATTATTTTGTAATCCGTTGTTTTCCAGGTTTCTCTTTAGGATAAACGTTTTTCCGGTGAAGAGGGATTCTGCAGATTTGTCAGCCCTAAAAGAGGCTATGCGTCGCGTAAAAAGAGGCGAACCTCTAGTGCTGTTTCCCGAGGGTAGCCGTAGATTCGACGGTGCATCTGGCGACCCTTATCCGGGTATAGGATTTTTAGCCGCAAAACTCAGTGTACCCGTGATACCCGCTTTTGTAAAAGGGACAGAAAAGGCGCTGCCGGCTGGCGCTAAGTTTATCCGGTTAACCAATATCTCTGTATGTTTCGGTAAGCAAATTTCTATAGAAAGGAGGATGCCTTATCAAGCTCTTGCTCAACACATAATGGATAATATCAGGCATCTTTCATGCTAAGTGTTAAATTAGCCAAAAATATCGGTTTTTGCTCAGGCGTTAGACGCGCAGTAGATATTGTTGAGGAAACACTCATCCAAAGTAAGAGTAAGGTTTATTCACTCGGCCCCGTTATACATAACCCCGAAGTTATTAAGCGACTTGAAAAAAAGAACCTTTGCATAGTAAATTCCTTAGATAATTTAGAAGGTTCATCAACCCTAATATTGCCCTCCCATGGCAGTTCCCGCAAGATATTAAACGCTGCCAAGAAGAAAAAATTAAAACTCGTTGATGTTACCTGCCCGTATGTCTCTTTGGTGCAGAAAATTTGTGTTCTGCTTCATAAGCAGGGCCTGGAAGTTATTATTGTCGGCGACCGTAAGCATCCCGAAATAAAGGCCCTTCTTGATTTAGCACCCGGGGCATATACCATTGACAAACCAGAAGATATCAAAGAAAATATTTTTTCCTATAAGAAGATAGGAATAATTTCTCAGACTACTCAAACCAAAGACGTATTTTTCGCAGTGGTAAGTGAAATCTTGCAAAAAAATCCTAAAGTATTGGAGGTGCATGTATATAACACGATATGTTTGGATACGCTACATCGACAGGATGAAGCCAAGAAACTCGCAGGTTCTGTAGATGCCTTATTAATTATCGGTTCGTCCTTAAGCGCCAATACTAAAAGGTTGCTGTGCATCGGCCGTAAAATTAATAAGAGGACGTATCTTGTCGAGAATGAAAAGGCCAATCTGGATAAAATATTAAAAAATGCAAATAAGATTGGATTGATAAACGGCGCTTCTACGCCGCAGTGGTTAGTTAAGGAGATTGTCAAGAAGATAAAAGAGGTCGCTGAAAAACTCCTAAAATGCCACAGCGACCTCTGATTACACAGATTTAACAAGATTACACAGATTTTTCTCGACGATAATTTAATCTGTGTAATCTGTTTTTAATCTTTTAATCAGAGATTGCTGCATTGTTTAAGACTTTTTCAGCAATCTCTAAAAATTAACCTAAATCCACCTCGTAGGTGAACACGGTTAGCCACCTACGAGGTGGACAAGGGTAATATTAAGTTAACAGAAAAGGGAGGTAATATAAAATGACAAAAGAATTATCAGCTATGGAAGAACTTTATAATCAGAGCATAAAAATACTGAAGGAAGGCCAGATTATTAAAGGCAGAATCGTATCTATAAAAGCAAAAGAGGTCCTGGTTGATGTGGGATTTAAATCCGAAGGGATTGTTTCCATCAGCCAATTTAGCAAAGAAGATTTAGGGGTAGGCAAAGAATTGGATTTTTTTATCGACTGTATCGAAGATGATTCCGGCATGATTGGGCTTTCGCGGGATAAAGCTATACGCATACAAGGCTGGGATAAGATTGTTAAGAACGCCGATGAAGGCACGCTGGTTGAGGGCAGGCCCGTCAAGAAGGTAAAAGGCGGCTTTCTGATCGATGTCGTGGGAATAGAAGGTTTCTTGCCCACATCTCTTTCTTCTTTTAGGGGCCTCTTAGACAAAAATATTCTTAATCACCCGTTTAAATTCAAAATTATCAAGGTAAATAACCTAAGGCACAGCATAATATTATCCCATCGGGAGGCAATGCAAAAGGCGAAAGAAGAGGCAAAAGAAAAACTATGGCAGGATTTAAAGGTAGGAGGGATTTATTCGGGAACAGTCAAGGCCATAACCGATTTTGGGGCATTTGTAGACCTGGGCGGTGTAGATGGGCTTTTATACATCACCGATATGTCTTGGTCTAAAATCAGCCATCCTTCCGAGATAGTGGCATTGGCAGACAAGATTGATGTAGTTATTTTGAAGTTAGATAAAGAATCAGGCAAAGTCTCTCTGGGGCTAAAGCAGAGATTTCCCGATCCTTGGGCTGATATTGAGACAAAATACAACGTCGGTTCCAAGGTAAAAGGCAAAGTGGTAAACATCCTGCCTTACGGTGTATTTGTAGAGTTAGAGAAAGGAATTGAGGGTTTAATTCACGTATCTGAGATATCCTGGACAAAGAAGGTAAATAATCTCGGTGAAATGTTTGCTATCCAAGATACAGTAGAAGTTCAGGTGTTGAATATAGACAAAGAATCACGCAAGATATCCTTGAGCCTTAAACAACTGGAGCAGAATCCATGGTTAGAAGCTGAAGCTAAATACCCACAAGGCACAAAAGTTCAGGGAAAAATAAGAGGCTTTGCTACGTACGGCGTATTTGTGGAGTTGGATAACAGTTTAGAAGGGATGGTCCATATCTCAGATATTTCCTGGACCAGAAGAGTAGCCCATCCGCAGGATATATTTAAGAAAGGGCAAAAAGTGGAAGTAGTAGTGCTTTCTGTAGATAGTCAGAACCGGCGCATTGCATTGGGATTAAAACAATTAGAGCCCAATCCCTGGCCGGAGATTGCTGCCAAATATCCATTGGATACCGTTATAGAAACAGAAGTTGTGAATGTGAATGATTTTGGCGTATTTGTAAAAATTGATGAGGATTTAGAAGGTTTGGTTTATGCCAGCGAAATAGACAAAGATAATCTTACGCAATTAAAATCAGGAGACAAATTAAAAGTCAAAGTGATTAAGGTAGATATAGAACAGGCAAAGATTGGCCTGAGCGCAAAAATATAGAAAAAGAAAATATAGGGACAGGTCCCGATCCAATCGAGGGACGTCTTTGAATCTAATCGGAAAGGTGTCCCCTCTTAGGTGAGGTGATAAAATGCAGAAACCAGACATCAATAAACAGTTGGAAATTATTAAGCGCGGTGCAGTTGAGATAATTTCGGAAGCTGAACTGAAAGTAAAATTAGAGGATAGCATAAAAAATAAAAGACCGCTTAAGGTAAAAGCTGGATTCGATCCGACGGTCCCGGATATACATCTGGGCCATACAGTTTTACTGCGGAAATTACGCCAACTTCAGGATCTCGGGCACAAAGTAATATTTCTAATTGGAGATGCTACGGCCCTAGTGGGGGATCCTTCGGGTCAATCGCAAACGAGAAAAATCCTTACTTGGGATGAGGTGGAGAAAAACGCAATAACTTATATAAAACAAGTCAGCAAAATTTTAAGAGTAGATGACCCGGATGTCTTTGAACGCCGCCATAACAGCGAATGGTTTTCGCGGCGTGGTTTTCAAGAAAGGGAATTTCCGCCATTTACTTTTGAGCAGTTTGTGGAACTAGCACAGAGGTGTACGGTTGCGCGTCTTATTGAACGTGATGATTTTCAGAAAAGATTAAAAGAAAATAAACCGTTAAGTTTTCTAGAGCTTTTTTATCCGTTAATGCAAGGTTATGATTCTGTAAAATTAGAATCAGATATTGAAGTAGGCGGGACAGATCAAAAATTTAACCTTTTAATGGGCCGCGACATCCAGCAGGCCTATGGTAAGCCTCAACAAGTAATCATCACTATGCCCCTTTTGGAAGGAACCGACGGTATACAGAAAATGAGTAAGTCTTACGCAAATTTTATCGCTATTAACGAAAACCCAAACGAGATGTTCGGGAAAATTATGTCTATATCCGATGAAATGATGTTGAAATATTATACGCTGCTTACTGATGAGGATTTAGAGGCTGTTAGAAAAAAGCATCCTAAAGAAGCAAAATTAAGCCTGGCAGAAAATATTACGCGCCAATACCACGGCAGAGATTCAGCTGAAAAAGCAAGAGGAGAGTTTGAGGGAGTTTTTAGTAAGAGAGGATTACCGCAGGATATACCCGAATATAAAACAGACGGAAAACAGTCAATTGCAACTATATTATTGAATAGTAGGTTGGTGAAAAGCGGAAACGAGGCGCGCAGATTAATAAAACAGGGAGCGGTGTCTTTGGATAACTCTAAGGTTAGGCAAGAGAATTTCGTGCCTATAAAAGGCGGCGTTCTTAAGGTGGGTTCCCGAAGATTCCTGAAGATTATCGTTTAGCTGATGCTAAATAAATTCAAAAATTTAGACCATTTTAGTAAAAATATAATTTTGGTTTTCGCCGGGACTTCCTTAGCGAACTTTCTAAATCTTATGTATCAATTATTAATTGCGCATAAACTGTCTGTTTCGGATTTTGCAGCATTTAACTCTCTACTCTCTATATATATGCTGATTGCTGCACCGTTAGGGACACTTCAGATAGCGGTGACCAAATACACGTCAGAATTTAATGCCCGTAATCAGGTTGCTAAAATCAGGTTTTTTCTATCCGACCTCTTTAAGAAAAGTTCAATTTTAGCGATTTCTACTTTTTCAATTTTTTGGTTCGCCTCGATTTATATCATAAACATATTGAAGATTCCGTCAGTTCTTTCGGGTGGTATCTTAGCTCTACTGCTTGCTTCGACTTGTCTTGCCCCGGTTTTTTCGGGAGGAGTGCAGGGATTAGAACTTTTCGGTTGGTTAACTTCCGTCTCAGTCATAACCGGTATATTAAAATTATTTCTTACCTTCATATTTATTCTTTTAGGATATAATATCGCAGGAGCTTTAGGCGCCCTGTTAGCCTCTAGCTTAATCGGTCTCGCCATTTATTTTCTACCTCTTAAGGCGTTTTTTATTTCCACGAGAGCCGCAAGAGAAAATATCAACTATAAAGAGATATTGGTTTATTTATTTCCCGTAGCGATAAGCAATTTCTGTTTTATTGCCCTGGTGAGTTTCGATATGGTTTTAGTGAAGTATTTTTTTAGTTCTAACGAGGCAGGGTTTTATTCTTTGGCCCAGATGGTAGGAAAGATTTTTTTATTTTTGCCTGGAGCAATAGCTATAGTGATGTTTCCTAAAATTGCGGGATTAAATGCTAAAAATATGGATACCATTGCCACCTTAAAGAAGTCGCTTTTATACGCTTGCGGTTTGTGTATCTTTGCTAATGTGATTTATAATCTTTTTCCTATTTTTATCTTAAAGGTTCTTACAGGAAAAGTATTTGCTGAATCCATTATTTTAGGCAGATTCTTTGGCGTATCCATGACCTTTTTTGCGCTCTTGTACATTATGATAGCTTACTTTCTTTCTATAAAAGACCTGCGTTTTATGAAATATCTAACTTTATTTACATTATTACAGTTTTTAACAATTATCCTATTTCGCAAAACTCTCGTTCAGGTGCAGTTGATACTCTGCATAAATTCAATTTTACTATTTTTTATCCATTTGTTTTTAGTGTATAAAAAAAGCGCCTGACCCCTTTTATGACCCCTTTTATTAAAAAAGGGGCCTGACCCTTTTTAGGAATGAAGAATCTGAAAGAAAAAATCTCCATAGTTATGCCTGCTTACAATGAGGCGGGTCGCATTGTATTCAGTATAGAAGAAACAGCGCAGGCTTTTAATAGCTTTGGTTATCCCTGGGAACTCATTGTGATGGACGATGGCTCAACCGATGATACGTATGAAAAGGCCATTGCCCTATTGGAGAAATATCCACAGCTTATTGTTAGAAGAAACCCTGCGAATATGGGTAAAGGCCGGGCGATTAAAAAGGCCCTGCATTATATCACTGGAGATTATACGCTCTTTTTAGACGCAGATATGGATTTACACCCCATTCAGTTTCAGGCCCTTTTTGATATTATGCGTTTAGATAAGGCAGATATAGTTATTGGCTCTAAACTGCATCCTAATTCCATAGTGAATTATCCTCTACAACGCAAGATAATCAGTTTTGTATATTATTTATTGATCAGAATTCTCTTTAATCTGCCTTGCCATGACACCCAGACAGGCCTGAAGTTATTTAAAACCGAGGTTTTAAGGAATGTATTACCCCGGGTTTTGGTAAAACAATTTGCCTTTGATTTAGAGCTTTTGGTAAACGCGCATCATTTAGGATATAAGATTGCTGAGGCGCCCATAATTCTGAACCCCCAAAGGTCTTATGGCCGGATTGGGCCTAAGTCAATTTTAGCCACGGGTTTGGATACCCTGGCAATATTTTATAGAATGTATATATTAAGATACTATGACCGTATCGATTATTATCGCCGTAAAAACCTGGCAAAAGAATCTGGAAGAATGCGTAGGTAAATGTCAGGAACTGGACTTTCCCGATCTTGAGATTATTATCCTACCCGATTCTGATATAGGGACAGTTCCCGCCCTAGCTAAAATATTGAGCACTAAGGGGACTGTTCCTATAAAATTTTATCCTACTGGTCCTGTAAGCCCGGCTCAAAAGAGGGATATAGCTATAGATTATGCTAAAGGTGAAATCCTGGCTTTTATCGATGACGATGCCTACCCGGCAAAGGATTGGTTAAAGAACGCCATCAAAAATTTTATTGATCCGCAAGTAGCAGCCGTAGGAGGTCCAGCAATCACCCCACGAGATGATAGCGTAAGACAGAAGGCAAGTGGGTTGATTTACTCCTCACCCTTAGTCAGCGCTAAATTTGTCTATAGATATTTACCCCGCACCATACCAGAATGCCATACCAGTAAGGGTATGGTGCGGGGTTTACCTAAGAAAAAAATAGAAGTTGATGACTATCCTAGTTGTAATTTCTTAATTCGCAAATCCATAATGCAAGAATTAGGTGGATTTAACACAAATTTTTGGCCGGGAGAAGATAGCAAGTTATGTTTAGACATAACCAAAACATTAAATAAAAAGATAGTCTATGACCCCACGGTTATAGTTTATCATCACCGGCGACCATTATTCTTGCCACATCTTAAGCAGGTGGCAAATTATGCCCTTCATCGGGGCTATTTTGTTAAGCGTTATCCCCAGACATCCTTAAGATTGCCTTATTTTATTCCCACATTGTTTTTATTTGCTTTAATTATAGGAGCGATTTTATCCTTATTCTTAAATACTTTTAGAATATGGTATTTCTGGGGTTTATCTTTATATCTATTGCTTGTGCTTATCTTAAGTATCATAGGGACTGTCCCCGAAAGGGGACTGTCCCTAATTGTTAAGACATCGTTGATTCTCTTTGTTTTTATAGGTATGATACTTACACATCTTACTTACGGATATTATTTTCTTAAAGGTCTATTAGCTAAAACGCTTTCAGAAGAAAAAGGAAGAGTAGGGACTGTCCCTTTGGAGAAAGGGTCTGTCCCCGAAGGGGACTGACCCTTAAAATTTTAAGGGGACTGTCCTTAAGACAATATGAAAATCATTATTTCCTATCCGCCTTTTTCAGGTGTTAAAGGTATACCACTACTTTCACAGAACAGGCAATATCAAGTATTTTCTGAAAAAACTGTAATTTATCCTATTGTCCCTGCCCAGGCAGCTACTCTTTTAAGACAATCTGGCCATGAGGTCATCTGGAATGACTGCATTGCTGAGGGTTGGAGTTATGATAAATTCTTAGAATTTATCCAAAAAGAAAAACCGGATTTAATCGCCTTTGAAACCAAAACCCCGGTTATTAAGCAACATTGGAAGATAATCAGCGATATTAAGGGACAGTTCCCGTCAAGGCTAAATCAGAGTAACTTAAAGGGGACTGTCCCTAAAATTGTCCCTAAAATTGTTTTATTCGGCGACCACGTTACCGCTTTACCCGAGGAATCATTCCAGAATTCCCAAGTAGATTTTGTTTTGAGTGGCGGTGACTATGATTTCCTCTTGCTTAATCTTTGTAATTTTCTCGAAAAGAAGGGACTGTCCCCGCAGAATATGAAGGGTCTGTCCCCGAAGGGGACTGACCCTGAAGTTAAGACCAAGGGGGCTGTCCCTGATAATATTGAACTTGAATCGGGTATCCACTATCGTGACAACGGTCAGATAAAAAATACAGGTCGGTTCCAGCTCAACCATAATTTGGATTCATTGCCATTCATTGACCGCGACCTTACCCAATGGCGGCTCTATGCCTATAAAAACGGGAATTATAAGAGAACACCCGGAACCTATATCATGAGCGGCCGCGATTGCTGGCATAGAGAAGGCGGAGGTTGTACGTTCTGTGCCTGGCCTTTATTGTATCCCGAGTTTCGTGTAAGAAAAGTAGATAATGTTTTAGATGAAATAGGCACGCTTATAGAGAAGTATAATATAAAAGAGATTATGGATGACACCGGAACTTTTCCTGCTGGCGATTGGCTAAGAAAATTCTGCCGGGGTACGATTAATAGAGGTTACAATAGAAAGATATACTTAGATTGTAATATGCGTTTTGGCGCCCTATCTTATGAGGATTTCTCTTTAATGAAAAGGGCAAATTTTCGTTTGCTCCTTTTTGGCTTAGAATCCGCAAATCAGAAGACCCTTGATAAAATAAATAAGAATCTAAAGGTAGAAAGGATTATCCAGGATTGCAAATCTGCGACAAAGGCAGGTTTATATCCCCATATTACCATTATGTTCGGCTATCCCTGGGAAACTTACGAAGATGCTTTAAAGACTCTTAAGTTAGGCAGGCAGTTGCTAAAGAAAGGCTATGCCTATACTATGCAGGCAACAGTGGCTATTCCTTATCCGGGAACTCCTCTTTTTGAGGAATGCAAACAAAAAAACCTGCTTAAGACTTTTGACTGGGATGGCTATGATATGAAATCCCCGGTAATGAAAACACGAATTGAAAATAATAAGCTCATGGGATTAGTTCAAGGTATGTATAAGGCTTCCTTTCAACCCGAATTTATATTAAGAAAGATTTTTTCTCTGAGAGATTTGGATGACTTGAATTATTATCTTCGTGCAGCAAAAAAAGTAGCAGGCCATATCTTTGATTTTAAGAAGGGACTGTCAGCGACGGATGAAGGGTCTGTCCCCGAAGGGGACTGACCCTAAAACCATGAGACGTCACTATTCAATTAACTCAAATAATCAACTATTTATAAAGCCACCTAAACAGAAGGTGTCAATACCGGTCCGGGGTAGATTTTCCATAGATAAAAACAACCAACTCATTTATTGGCTCAATGAGCCAGCAAGTTGGCGAAGGCTTTATAATTTGCCTTCGAAGGTTAGTTTTATCGGTAATTGGAAACTTAACTCAAATTACGACTTAGAACTCAATCTCGGCGAAACTAAAAGTCAATACAAGGGCGAGCGTTTAATTCTTAAAGGAGAGATTATTTCTACAGACAGCGATACCCTGACATTTGAAATTATAACTCACAAACAGGGACTGTCCCCGTCGGAGCTAAGTCGAAGTCGCTTTAAGGGGACTGTCCCTGAAGCAACTCACATCCAAATCATAAAATTAACCGGTTCTTGGCAGGCAGATGAATTTAACCGTATTATTTTTATGATCAAGAAGAAAGCTTCACCCGATGTTATTACCTTAGAAGGCTCTTGGCAGATAAATCAAAATCAACAGATTACCTATACTTATGAGAAAACCGACCTTAAAACAAAAAGCAAGATTTCTAATACTTTAACCTTCCAGGGTTTCTGGCAGCTTGGCAGTGCAAATAAGTTGACGTATATCTTTAAACACAGTTCGGATTCTAAGTTCGATTTCCGCGCGCAGATAGAAACTCCTACTATTTATCCGCAAAAAGGCGTAATAAAGTACCGTTTGGGAATTGGCATAAGAGAAGAGAGGCCAACAAAAGAGAAGCTCATTTCTCTTTATGGGGCCTGGAAGTTTAGCCGTCAATTAGGTTTGGTTTTCCAAATGGATTATGGCGAAGGTGAGATTAAACAAATAGAATTCAGCGCAGATATTTCAGTAACCCAAAGGAATGAAATCATTTTTTCTCTTAAAGATACAAAAGGTGAACCTTTAGGTTTAGATATTACCTTCACTCATAGTTTTCTAAATAAACTTGATGCGGAAACATTTTTACGGCTGAAGGACTTCCTTGATAAAAAAGAAGCCGCTATAGAAGCAGGCGTGCGTATTCCATTTTAGCTTATATTTCTAACGATAAGACATGCTCTGGACAATAATTGGCGTAAGTGCTGCAATTTTAACAATGTTTGCTTTTATCCCGCAAATTATAAAGATTTTTAAGACAAAATCAGCATCCGATGTTAGTCCTATAACTTTGATACAGTTAAGCATTGGTGTTAGTCTTTGGATAATTTATGGAATACACTTAAAAGATGCAATTATAATTACCGCCAACAGTATAACATTGACGACTTTAATTTTGTTATTGTCTCTTTATCTTAACTACGGGAGGATAAAATAATTTTGAAAGCCGCAATTTATACTGCAATTTATACTGTAAGGGATAGTTCCCTTAGAATTTAAACTGCATCAATGGATTGAAAGGAAACGACCCTGAGATTTGTCAAATATGAAAAATAGGCATTGGGATATATTGGGTAATTTTGAATACAAACATAAAAAACAGTTTTTAAAGAAATTAACCTTTAAAGAGGGCATCAAGATTTTTACAAATCTTTATCAATTTTTTCAAAAAATTGTTCCTAAAGAAGATTACCAAAAAATAAACTTAAGAAAAATACAGACTTTATCTAAAGTGCACTTTATGTTTATGAAGGTAAAGCAATGAATCCATTAGAATTTCAGTTGAAGCAGCTAATTAAGTTAATGTTAAATACTAAAACAGATTATGCAGTTTTGGGCGGAATTGCAGTTTCAATTTATGGTGAACCCCGTTTGACTTTTGATATAGATGTCAACATCATAGTCGATATTAATAAAATAAATGATTTTTTAAAGAAAGCCAAAAAATATGGATTTTTGTCGCTACCTTCTAAAATCGAAAAATTTATTGAGAATACCGGTGTAATCCCTATGAGGTTTTCAAAAGATAAAGTGATGGGCAAATGCGATTTTATTATTGCCCAGAATCCCCTTGAATATTCAGGGATTAAAAGAGCGCGTTTTAAAAAGATAAATTCTATAAAGGTAAAACTTATAAGTCCCGAGGACCTGATAATTCATAAGATAACCAGCGAACGGCCGCGCGATTTAGAAGATTTAGGAGGAATTTTGGTTCGTCAGAAGAACAAATTGGATATGAGATACATTATTTTCTGGCTTAAAAAAATCTCGGGGGCAAATAAAAAACCTCAAGTTTTACACCTATTTAGAAAATTGGTCGCTCAAAGATAGATATATTTTGGTTTCGGCTTAACTCCATTTTAATGAAATTTGCTCGCTGATTTGAGAAAAAATAAGAAAGGACAAAGCAATGAAAAAAGCATTCATTACCGGCATAACAGGGCAGGATGGTTCGTATCTGGCAGAATTTCTATTAAATAAAGGTTACCAGGTTCACGGGATGGTAAGAAGAGTTGCTTTGGAGGATCCCGAACACAGGCTATGGCGCATAAGGCATATCCTGGATAAATTGGTTTTGCACTCAGCTTCCTTAGAAAGTTATGCCAGCATATTTAATGTCATTGATAAGATAAAACCCGATGAATGTTACCACCTGGCTGCCCAGAGTTTTGTGAGTTATTCTTTTGAGGATGAGTTCTCCACTATTAATACAAACATAAACGGGACGCATTTTGTCTTATCGGCAATTAAGGAAAAAGCGCCTAAGTGTAAATTTTACTTTGCGGGAAGTTCTGAGCAATTTGGTCTGGTCGAGGAGACCCCTCAAAATGAAAATACGCCATTTCATCCACGTTCTCCATACGGTATCTCTAAAGTCGCGGGTTTCCATTTAACGCAAAATTATCGCGAGGCCTACGGACTATTTGCCTGTAATGGAATTCTTTTTAATCATGAATCACCACGTAGAGGTTTTGAATTTGTCAGCCGTAAAATAACCCATACGGTTGCTAAAATCAAATTAGGTTTTAACGAAAAACTGCATATCGGCAATTTAGAGGCAAAAAGAGACTGGGGTTTTGCCGGAGATTATATTAATGCTATGTGGCTTATGTTACAGGAGGATAAACCCGAGGATTATGTCATTGCTACCGGTGATGTCCATTCTGTTAAGCAATTCCTCCAGCAAGCTTTTAATTATGTAGGCCTTAACTGGAAGAAATATGTAGTTATAGATAAAAAATTATACCGTCCGGCAGAAGTAAATATACTCAAAGGCGATTACAGCAAGGCCAAAAGAAAACTTGGCTGGAAGCCAGTGGTAAAGTTTGAAGGGCTGGTTAAGATGATGGTAGATGCAGACATTGAAATTTTAAAGAGAAAGAATATATGAACCCCGCCCTTCCAATGGGCTGGGGTATAGATAAGAAAGGAAGAGCGAGGTGAAAGCGTTAATTACGGGTATTGCTGGTTTTGCCGGCAGCCACTTAGCAGAATTATTAGTCATGGAGAATAACGTAGAGGTTTTTGGTATGGATCTCCCAGAGGCCAGGGGCAATAATCTGGCTGGCATCAAAGATAAGGTTAAAATATATAGGTGCGATATACGTAACGCCTCTTCAGTAAGTAAAGTTATCAGGAATATTAAGCCGGATCTGGTCTTTCATTTGGCTGCACAGGCGCATATTCCTGATTCTTGGGTTTTACCCGCCGAATCATTATACACCAATATAATAGGCACGGTGAACCTGTTAGAGGCAGTAAGGAGAATGAAGCGCAATGCCCGTATCCATATTGCCTGCAGCGCAGAGGAATACGGCAGGGTTTATGAAAACGAAATGCCGCTAAAAGAGGGCAATCCTTTCCGGCCTTTAAGCCCTTATGCCGTGGGTAAATTAGGCCAGGACATGCTGGGTTACCAATATAACCAGAGTTACGGTATGTTTATAGTGCGCACGCGCGCCTTTAACCATATTGGGCCGCGGATGAGCGAGAGTTTTGTTGCCTCGAGTTTTGCCAAACAGATAGCGTTGATTGAGAAAGGTAAACAAAGGGCGGCCATTTATGTTGGGAATCTGGATTCCTTAAGGGATTTTACCGATGTCAGGGATGTAGTCAGGGCATATTGGCTTGGCCTTAAGGCTTGCAAGGCAGGTGAGGCTTATAATATCTGTTCCGGTAAAGGCCATAAAATTAAAGATATTTTAGAAATACTTTTAAAATTTACCAAAAAACAAATAACAATAAGAAAAGATAAACATAGGCTTAGGCCATCGGATGTAATGGCGTTAGTAGGCGATAACACGAAATTCTCTAAAGAAACCGGCTGGAGGCCTAAAATACCCTTAGAACAGACACTCTATGATATTTTGACTTATTGGAGAGACATCCTATAAAGCTCATATTATGATTTCACAGATTAAAAATCAGATTACACAGATTAAAAGCTTTAGCATAGCAATCTGTGCAATCAGCACCTAAATCTGTGTAATCATTTTAAAAGAAAGAATAAAATGATAAGAATTTCTGTAGGCGAATTTCATTTAGGGGCCGAAGAAAAAAAGGTATTAATGGAGGTTATTAACTCCGGAAGGCTTTCCGAAGGAAGAAAGGCCTTTGAGTTTGAAAAGGCATGGGCAAATTACATCGGGACAAAGTTTTCCGTTGTGGTTAACTCCGGGACATCGGCATTAATCGCAGGCCTTATTGCCTTAAAGAAAAAATACAAGATAAGAGATGGTTCAAAAGTAATTACCAGCCCTTTGACTTTCATTGCCACGGCTAATGCGATAATACACAGCGGCCTTAAGCCTGTATTTGTGGACATTGACCCTAAGACTTTAGTTATAACAGCGCAGAATATAAGAGAGGCGTTAAAGAAGGAAAAGGGGGTGTCAATTCTTTTACCGGTGCATTTAATAGGATACCCTGCTGATATGAATGCAATTAACGGGCTTGCCGAGAAATACGGCCTTTTAGTAATGGAGGATGCGGCGCAGGCGCACGGGAGCCTTTATAAGGGTAAGCGGGTAGGTTCACTTTCAAAATTAGGGGTTTTTTCTTTTTATATAGCACACAACATTCAGGCAGGTGAGATGGGAGCAATCACCACGGATGACCAGGATATCTTTAAGTTGCTGAAAAAAATCAAGGCCCATGGAAGGATGTGCGAGTGTAATGTCTGCACGCGCAAGAGCGGCGTCTGCCCTCCTTTGGATAGCTACCAAGGAAGTGATGATTTTGACCCCCGTTTTTACCACGATATGATAGGTTTTAATTTTAAGGTTATGGAATTCCAGGCAGCCTTAGGATTAACCCAGATTAAAAAAGCTGATGAGATTTTTAAGAGAAGAAACTTAAATGTCAGATACTTAAACCACGGCCTCACTTCTTTAAGCGGAATTTTACAGCTCCCTTACTACTCAAAAGACGTAAGCTACCTGGCTTACCCCATAATCATAAAAGATACTAAAAGGGTTTCCCGTTTCAAAATACGCAGAGAATTAGAGCAAAAAGGCATTGAGACCCGCCCTTTGTTTGGTTGCATTCCTACTCAGCAGCCCGCTTACAGTTT
>Ga0210017_1001765_pt1 | contig 18800 bp, 24 predicted proteins | sample CryGeyCG2014_020_FD_183966 | JGI IMG/M metagenome (GOLD analysis project Ga0210017, IMG submission 183966) | Groundwater microbial communities from aquifer - Crystal Geyser CG08_land_8/20/14_0.20 (SPAdes) (version 2) | ecosystem: Environmental > Aquatic > Deep subsurface > Groundwater | place... | reverse complement strand
TGGAATAGCTCCAACCCGGATGGAATTATTAAAATTGAGGCAGAGGGTCTCGCTGGCTCAAAAGGGGCACGACTTGCTGCGCGAAAAGATGGACGCACTTGTGATCGAGTTCTTCGGAATAGTCCGGAGTATAGGGGAAGTTAGGGTCAAAACCATGCAACAACTCTCATCCGCATATCGCGCACTCTCGATATGCTTTGCCATGCAGGGGACGATCGAAACCTATCAAGCGGCAAGAGAGGCCAGAAAGGATGTAGAAGTGGATATCTCAACTCGCCACGTCATGGGTATCCTCGTTCCAGTCATGGAGGCCAAGCCAGTGGAGCGGCACGCTTTGGCTAGAGGTTACAGTGTGTATGCGACATCCTCTGCGCTGGATGAAGCTTCGAGAGAATTCGAGAAAGCGCTTGAAATCTTGATCAAACTCGCTGAGCTTGAAGGGGGTGCCCGCGCAATAGCCCTTGAGCTGGAAAAAACCAAGCGAAGGGTGAACGCACTCGAATATGTGATTCTGCCGAGTCTGAAATCCATGGTGAAGTTTATCTCGATGAGGCTAGACGAGATGGAGCGCGAGAACTTCTCCCGCTTAAAAAGGATAAAAGCAATGCTCGAGGCGCGAGAATGAGCACAGATCGGATTCTTCAATTTGAGTTGGCTCGTTTGAATGCACACTTGCCAGAGCAGCGGATAACTTTAAAGGATGCGCTATCGTCGCCGAGCCCGCATGTCGTCACTAAGGAAGGAAGCAGGCATAAATTTGAACGCGGGGAGCTCGAATTTCTGTCTAAAATGACTCCCGCCGATGAGTGGGATAAGTTGCGACTCCCAATTTTAATTGCGATCAACCCGAAACTCGGTAGGGGGGCCGCGGAAATCACGGGCGAAGCGGAGGTGAAAGTCATCAGTCAAGTTCTTGGAAAAACGTGCCGCGACCGAGAGATGGTGATATATCGTCCGGAGATAGCCGTCGTCCGCGCCAAACTTCCAACCACTACCCAATATTTCTTTATGGTGGGGTAGATGGAGGCCCGCAAGAAGGTACTGCTTGCCGCGTTGTTCTACCCGCTCACGGTTGCGATGATATCCGCCGGTTTGATCGCCGCCCTCATGATCATTTTAAAAATTCGCATGCTCGTGGTGGCCACGGTCGTCTTTTGGTTCTATTGGGCATGTGCGGCATCGATGTATGTAATATCGAGAAAGCTGGCGGAGATGCTTGGGATGAAAAAGCTATTTTTGGGATTTTTTGTTACAACGAGTGTACTCACAGCGCTGTCCACTATCTTGTTCGTTTTGGATCAATTGGGAGTTATTGCTGCGCCGCCTTAGCCTGCGTTTTCTCAGCTTTAGTGATTTCTCGGGACACAATCGCGTTAATGATCTTGCCATAAGCAGGCAGCACCACGAGTATCGCAACGAGGACACCTACACTCATGATGATGGCAAAGCCTTTCATCGCTCCATATCCGACGAAGAAGAGGGTGGCCATCGCTGCTATGGTCGTCGCAGCGACAGCGAATACGATGGCGAAGGCTTTTCCTATCCTTCCGGAGAGGCTCACCGGTCTTGGGCCTGCTTGGGGCAGCCCTCTTCGAAGCACTTCATCAGTTATGATTAGCTGTTGCTCGACTCCTGTGCCAATGACTGCCAATATAGCGCCTATCTCAGGTAGCCCTATTGTCTGGCGGAGTCCGCTCGCGATCCCGATGGTTATCAGCAGCGTGCCGCCCATCGTCAGCATTATCGCTCCAACTATCAGTGGCCGTCTGTAGCGCAGGTAGACGAGCACCCCCACAGCGATAACCGCAGCGATTGCGGCTTTTACCACCTCAAATGCGAATTCTGACCCAAGGCGCGCCGGGATCGAACTCTCGCCTTCAAACGACACTTTTACAGGAAGGCGTTGCGAGAGAATAGTCTTCAGGTCGCTGGCTTCTCTTTCAGCACTTTCATAGCTTCCACGAGACCCGGTGATTTCTACGTCTCGCGCGGCAACACCGGCAATGCTTGGGCTGATAGCAGGGGCTGATTGCAAGCCACATGCACGTTGAAGCCAACTTGTTGTGGTTTCGGTTTCAGATTCCTTCGGGAGATACTCTACCCTGTTTTCAGTGAAAATTGTTTTGACGCTACCAGTAACGTTTTCCGAGAAGTCTGTCACTAATCCCAAAAAAATAGCGCGGCTCTTCGTTACCTGCATCTCTTGTATAGTTTGCAATGTTGCGTTGTCCAGATTGCCTTTGGATATCGGGATGGAAGGTACCAGCAAGTTATAGCCATGTGTTTCAGAAGTGGCGATGCGGAACGTTCGTGTAGTGTTGTCGTAGGTGAGGCCAGCCGGCATGTTAGTTAACAACTGGTTGTTGAAGAGCAAGACGGCATCGTCCGGCCGATCGAGATAAATAGCAAATGGATAATCTCCCTTTCCCTGGGAGGCAGCTGCAAACTTGTTTGCTCCTTCTTCTGATATCCGAAGCGACACTTCGTATTTGTAGATGCCGCCTGTTTCTCGGATTATTATGGAACCGACTTGTTCAATATCGTCAGCAGTCAGTACAAGCGTGTTTTCTATGAATGCTTCTAGGCGCCCTGTTTGCCCGAGAAGAGCTTTTGCTCTTTCAGGATCCATCGCCGGAACTTCGAAGAGGACCAGATTGGCACCCATCGGCCGGGACTGTACACCCAAAAGGCCGGCGGGATCTACACGCGTCTGGAGCAAGTTTGTGACTTCGTCGCGCGTCCGACTGCTTATCCCCTCTTCGACCGAGATAACCTGGCCCTTGTCACTAATAATTGAATTGATGAGATCAGAACTCACTGGGCGCCCTATCTCAAAAATTGCCGTGTTAGCAGTTCTGTCTAAACTTACCACTTTAACGCTCGTTAGTAGATTTTCTTGGATCAGTCCTGCGATTTCTTCGAGAGGTGCGTAGTTGTCCCCAACTATCGGAGTGGTGAGTTGAATCGTTGCCTGTGATGCCTCAAGCTTTAGAACCACCCTCGATCCGCCAGCGATGTCTATCCCATACCTGATGCCAGGTGTAACAAGTAACCCCACAGCGGCGAGCGACACCAAACCCAGAAGCAGAACCCGCCACTGTCTAGAGAGAGACATAGTACTCCTTCCTCTTCTGGCGCTCGGTATGCCACACCAAGACGCCGCCGTTCAGGAACCAAGTGTTGAAAAGGTCGCCCGCGAGTCCGAATGTGAGCACGGTGGCCAGCTGGGTTATCGAGGGGTTCGTCACGAGGACGTTGATGCATATCATCGTCGCGAGGCTCGTCCCGGTTATCATAAATCCAGTCAGCATCGCGTTTGCCATCCGTTCTCTCGGCTCTCCCCCGACCCGCTTCAGCACGTGTGTGGTGAGCAGGATGTTTGTGTCAACCGAAAAACCGATCATCAGGAGGAACCCGGTCAGCGAGGCTAAGCTGAACTGCATCTGAAGGAGCGCCAGCCCGCCGAGGGCCCAGACCATATTAAGCGCGACGCACGGCAGCATTGCGCCGACAATCTTGTGCCTGAATACGAGGAAGACGATCACAAACATAGCGATGAACGCACCGATGATTGCCAACATGGCCCCGCGCAAGTAATTTTGGCTTATAGCCGCCTCTATTGAATAGAATTCTGGCATGCTTTGAATGCCAAACTGATCCGCCATGGTGCGCTGAACCAGTTCTTTCCCATTATCATCGAGCGCCTTTGTGGTTTGGATATCCAAGCCGAATGTTCCAGTGGCTAGATCTTGGGTTTGAACTGCCGTGACTTCTGCCGTCAGAGCACTTCTGAGGGCGCTTTCGACGGCGTCTGCATTGGGGATGTTTTCCAAGTTGCGGTAAGTGATCATGCTACCGCTGGAGAATTCGATGCTCATAGGCACCCCTCGGACAAAAAATACCGCTGCGAAGAATGCAGCAAGCACGAGTGGAATTGCGATCATCTGCCGCGGCTTCAAATGCTTTGTGTGCCATGTTATGTCCATTTAGTCGCCGTCCTTCGAGCCCTTATTTAAGTTGGCGCACGTAAAAATCTGTGGTTGTTATGATTCAAGAAGGCGAGCGAGTAATCCTCATCGACGAGCGGGGCAGAAAGTACCTCGTAAAGGCCGAGCGGAGGCAGCTCCACACTGATTTTGGGGTCCTTGATTTGGCGGGGCTGATAGGGGCGGAACCCGGAACCCGAATCAAATCGCACGTCGGCAAGGAGTTCGTTGTATTGAGCCCCAGTATCGTCGACTACATCCAAAAGATGCGCCGAATGCCCCAGATAATGCTTCCAAAAGATGCGGCACAGATAGTAGCTTACACAGGCGTGGGCCCAGGTGATATCGTAGTGGACGCAGGCGCCGGCTCGGGAGCACTCGCGATATTTTTGGGAAATCTCGTTAGGCCAAACGGCAGAGTCATCAGTTATGAGGTACGGGAGGATTTTGCCCAAGTGGCCGAGGAAAACATCGCGATGGCGGGGTTGGGCGATGTGGTCAAAATAAAGCGCAAAGATATTTACGAAAATATAGACGAAAAAGATGTCGACCTCGTGACGCTCGACTTGCCCCAGCCTGAGCGGGCGCTTGCCCATGTCGACAGAGCACTCAAACCCGGCGGTCATTTGGCGGTTTTTTCACCATGTGTCGAACATATCCAAAGGCTTTACATAGAGTTGCAGAAATATCACTTCACCAACCGCAAAACTATCGAGTGCCTAGTGAGGGAGATGGAGGTCAAAACCCGGCGCCACTCGCCCAAGCACGCGGATGATCGCACACACGGGTTACTTGACTTTTGCTAGGAAAATTTAGGCGGTGCTTAAATAATCGCTGCTTGCAGCTCGTGTGATATGTGTTTTTTTTTCGTAGTTGGTAATGAGACTACCAACTAGCAGATTTGGGTGAGGCCCGCCGCGGATGCTCAAAGGAGCACGAGCTGTCTGAGCTTTTGCTGGTATTCCTCGCGCGAAATCGGCGCGTATAGGCTAGCGCGGCGTCCCTTACCCGTGACCAAGCGCGTTAGTAATCCGGTTTTACACATGTGCCGCAAGGTGGCCGATGCAGACCAGACTCGCTCCCGCTGATTGCCAGCATAATGGATGACACCCTCGCGCATCAGATCTCGATGGGTGAACTCCTCGACCCCGTTAGCCCAGGCCCACTCCAAAATCTCACGCCAGGTTCGTTCGCACGGCCGCCGCACGCCTTTCACCTCGTTCCCGTAGTTGGTAATGACACTACCAACTATAAAAACTTGCTGCCTCGAGCAGCAGGCAAAAAATTCGTTTAAACAGCACTGAAAATTTAGGCCGGTATGGCTTTGTATCCGTAGTATATGGCGCCGTCTTCACCGTCTTGCCCAATCCGCCTGAAGACCATCTCGACGCGGTCTCCAATTTTGACCTGGTTGGGGTCGCAGTCGGTGACCTGTGCGGTGAGGCACGGCCCTTCGTCAAGCTCTATTATGGCAAGCGCGTAAGGCGCCTGGTCCTCGAAACCGTTTGGTGCAACATGGGTAATGGTAAACGAGATGATTTTACCCTTCCCGTTCAGCTTGTACGGCTCCAGCTTGCCGATCCGCCTGCACTTCGGGCAGATGTAGCGCGGTGGGAAGAAGACCTTGTTGCAGTTGCCACATTTTGTGCCGATGAGGTTATAACGGTTGGGTATTTCCCTCCAGAAACGTGGGACACTCATTTCAATCACCCCTCTTCATTATGTGGACGACGACGGTTCCGCCCGAGCCACCGACGTTGTGCGTCAACCCGATCTCAGCGCCGTTGACTTGGCGCTTGCCAGCCTCGCCACGAAGCTGTTGTGTGATCTCTACAGCCTGAGCGATGCCGGTTGCACCGACTGGATGTCCCTTGCCCTTGAGGCCGCCACTCGTGTTTATCGGGATTCGCCCCCCGATCGCTGTTTCTCCCTGCTCGGTCACTTTGCCCCCATCGCCTTTCTTGCAGAAGCCCAAGTCTTCTATTGCCATTATCTCGGCGATGGTGAAACAATCGTGAACCTCCGCGAGGTCCATGTCGTTTGGCCCGACACCCGCCATCTTGTACGCCAGCTCCGCGGCCTTTTTTGCAGCGGCTAGCCCAGTGAGTGTTAGGCGGTCGTGCAGCGATATGGTATCGCTCGCTTGCCCTGTCCCGGCGATTATTACAGGAGTATCCGTGAACTCCCTCGCTTTGTCCGCAGGGGCCAAGATAACGCAGGCGGCCCCATCGGTGATTGGTGAACAATCGAGAAGCTTCAGCGGCGTGTTAACAGGAGACGAGTTGAGAACATCTTCCACAGTTATTTCCATCTGATACTGGGCGCACGGGTTGAAGCAGGCGTTGTGGTGGTTTTTCACAGCCACCCTTGCCATCTGCTCCTCGGTAGTGCCGAATTCGTACATGTGGCGTCTAGCCATGAGCGCATATATGCCGGGGAAGGTAGCACCTACAAACGCCTCCCATTCTTGGTCGGCGGCGGTGGCAAGGGCTTCCGTAGTCTGTTCGGCGAGCACGTCGGTCATCTTCTCTATCCCTGCGGCAACCACGATATCGTGAATACCCGAGGCGACCGAGATCATTGCTTGACGCAGAGCCAAACCGCCAGATGCGCACGCCGCCTCCACGCGTGTGCAGGGTATGGGTGTAAGGCCAGCTTGATCAGCTATGAGAGAGGCGATGTGTTCTTGACGGATGAATTGCCCAGCGGACATGTTTCCAACGTACATGGCATCTATTCGCTTACCGTCTATACCGGCATCCTCAATGGCCCGTGCCCCAGCCTCGGTGATCATCCGCCTAAAGGAGATATCCCAGAGCTCCCCAAATTTTGTCAACCCAACCCCGATAATCGCAACTTTGCGCATCTACCTCACCAACAGCTGCCTGAATTTAGTGTATGTTGCATAATCGATGTTTACCTTGCGGTTGACATAATCGGCCACTTTGGGTGCTGCGTCCCGCTTGGTTTCTATACCATCCTTCACGGTGATGCTAAAGGCATCGCTACCGGCACCAGAACCGAAGGAAACCACAAGAATCCGATCGCCTGGTTTCGCTTGGTCAAGGACTGCCGCCAAGCCGATCATGCTCGCCCCAGAGTATGTGTTACCGATTTTCGGTGTGATCAGCCCAAGCATTATTTGCTCTTTCGTGAAGCCGAGTTCCTTCCCAGCCTGGAGCGGGAACTTGCCGTTGGGTTGGTGGAAAACAGCGTATGTGAAATCCTTTGGCGTAAGTTGGAGTTTTCTGAGCAGGCCGTGGGCAGCCGAAAGCACGTGTTTAAAGTAGGCAGGTTTGCCGGTGAAGCGCCCCCCATGCTTAGGGTAGGGCCGCATCTCCCGTCTCCAGAAGTCAGGAGTATCAGTAGTGTAAGAATAGGTATCATCTATGGTAGCCAAGGTTTGGGCACCGTCCTTTCCCACGATGACGGCCCCGCCACCTGCGGCAGCGGTATACTCTAATGGGTCCCCTGGGGCGCCCTGGGCTGTGTCGGTGCCTATAGCCATTCCATACTTTATCATGTCAGACCCCACCATACCCATGCATGTCTGAATGCCCGCCGTGCCAGCCTTACATGCGAACTCGAAGTCGGCGGCCGTCAGATCAGGAGTGGCCTCGATAGCCTCAGCCACGATAGTAGCGGTGGGTTTGACCGCATATGGGTGTGATTCTGAACCAACGTAGATGGCACCTATCTCTTGTGGGTTAATCCCGGCCCGCTTGACGGCGTTTCGTGCGGCTTCGACAGCTATCGTGGCGGCATCCTCGTCTGGGCCTGGTACGGATTTCTCCTCGAGGAAGAGCCCACGCTTGATCCGCTCTGCATCACCCCCCCAGATTTTTGCTATCTCTTCGACTTTGAGACGATATCGGGGGATGTAAACTCCATAGCCAACGATTCCGACTTCCATCTGCATTGCCACCGGCAGATTTACTTGTTCAACCCTTCTGGCAAGGGGATAAAAAACTTTTGATTGTCTACAGAAATTTCGGCAACTGCCGTTATTATTTCAGGGAGAACATTTCCTGAGCTTCTCGATAAGTTCATTCACGGAGGTTATTCTAGAAACGATGAGAGGAACACGCAAGACCTCGGCAATTTTCACTCCGAGGGGGTCAACATCCTTGATTTCCCCATGGATGACGACCACGCCAGGGGTTATTCCCTTCACTTTTATAGCAATCATGGGTGAGCGACCGGTAGTGACACCCGTAAAAACAAGCGCGCGCTCGGTCGTCATACCATACAGATGCATGAATTCTTCCGCCGATAGGGTAAGGACAGCTTTCGGGCCGTCGATAACGGTGTAGCCGAACAACCTTTTATCCAAAAGATCCTTGTTTGCCACCGCCTCTCCGTCGATAGCCTTGCATAGCGCCTTACCGTCGATGGGTTTCTCGAATTCCCGCATGTCAAGAAGCACGTCTGGGGGTAATTGGCCGCCGAACATGGAGGAGAAAGCCTTTGTAACCTTACCCCCCACCTTCAAATCGCTCTCGATCAACGCTTCAACGATACGCTTGATCGTGTTCACTCCTGGGGATTTGCGCCGCCCAGCTTCGTAGTCGCTTATAACAGATGACGAAATTTTCATGGCGCCAGCCAGCGCGGTTTGGCTTATCTCAAATCTGCCTCGCCAGCGTTTGAGCGCGTCTCCTGGCTTATCGGATAATGCGATGTCTCCAGCTATCCACCTTGCCACGCGGTCTTTTGCTGGCTCATCGATCATCGGCGCACCAAGTCAATTGTCTGGCACCAAGGCATAAATATCAACCAGCTTTTCTGGCACGACTTCAGCTCTTTGGGCTTCTGGCGAGTTTAAGTGCGTCCGCTTTGGTCACGATGCCAACCACCCGCCCACGATCGGAGACTAAAACTGCTGAGCTATGCTCCAGCAAGTGGTATATGGTGTCGACATCAGTATCCTTGCTCACGGTCGGGAATGGGCTTTCCATTATTTCTTCAACGCTTCTCCTGACGAGTCTAGACATGTCTTCGCCAGCCGTCAACTTGCGCATCAGCGTAGCATCGGAGATCGAGCCGACTTGAGCATCGCCATCAAGAACAGGGAGCTGGGATATTTTGTAAGAGTTCATCAGCCGAGCCGCTTTATCTATTTTGTCTTCCGGTTTGACAGCGATAACGGGGGTAGCCATTATTTTTTCAGCCATCACGTACTTTTCACTCGCCGCCCTTTCAAGCGTTTTCAAAATTCTTTCGAGAGTTGAAACCTTCGGATCCGCTGTACCAGCCTCTATCTTTGCTATGTACGCTTGTGTCACCCCAGCCAGCTCGGCAAGTTGAGCTTGAGTAAGGCCCAATTCAACACGGCGCGCGCGGATTTCAGCAGGCTTAAGAATTCGCATAGATATTCCCAGTAGTTATATCCAGAGGGAAAACCTATAAATAGTTACTTGATAATTCAAAATTCGCGAGGTTTGAATGTGAAACGCAACATAACAGTTGAGGAGTTCAAACAGGTTCCCCTCGAGAAACAAAACTTAGAGATTGTTGAACGGAAAGGTCTCGGCCATCCCGACTCGATATGTGATGCGATTTTGGATAGAGTCTCTGTGGAATTGAGCAAAGAGTATTTGGAGAGGTTCGGAACGATAATGCATCACAATGCTGACAAATCACTGTTAGTCGCCGGTGAAGTTGAGACCAAGTTCGGCGGTGGCGAGGTAAAACAGCCGATGCTCCTCATCTTTGGCGATCGGGCGACGAATGAGGTTGAGGGCGTCAGCGTGCCCGTGGACGAGATCGCTATAAGAGCAGCGAAGAGCTGGCTGAAGAAAAATCTCAGATTCGTCGACCCAAACAAGCACATGCGCTACCAGGTTGAACTGAAACCTGGCTCGGCAGCGCTGACAGATATTTTCAGGAGGAAGGGCAAAGTAATGAGTGCCAACGATACTTCGGCGGCGGTCGGCTATGCGCCCATGACACGTACCGAACAGCTCGTTCTCAAAACTGAGCAGTACCTCAACTCAAAAAAATTCAAGCAAGAATTCCCGGAGTCCGGCGAGGACATAAAGGTGATGGGATTCAGGAAGAACGACGAGCTCTCATTGACAATCGGCATGGCATTCGTGGACAGGTTCGTGAAGGATGAGGGCGATTACTTCAGGAAGAAGGCAGAGATTCTCGAGCGTTTGCGGGAGTTTGTAAAGGAGAAATCTGATCTAAAGGTTAGGCTGGATCTTAACACGTTGGACATGCGCGGGCGGGGCATAGGTGGGATATACACAACGGTGTTGGGAACGAGTGCCGATGGCGCCGACTCTGGCCAAGTTGGCAGGGGCAACCGCGTGAACGGCGTGATACCCCTCAACCGTCATGTCGGGATGGAGGCAGCCGCGGGTAAGAACCCAGTGAGTCACGTTGGCAAGATTTACAACTTCCTCACGCATAGAATAGCGAGCAGCATCTACGAGCGCGTGGAGGGACTCGAAGAGATCAACGTTTGGCTTGTGAGTCAGATTGGTAAGCCGATCGACCAGCCCTTGATTGCAGCCGCACGGGTCATCACCAAGCAAGGCGTTTCTATTGAAAGCGTTCGAAAGAAGATAGGAGAAGTGATGAACGCCGAGCTTGAGAGCATCGACAAATTCTGCATTGATCTTGCGAGAGGAAAAATTCCTGTCTGTTAAGAAGTTTTAAACATGATGAAACGCGCAAAAGTGAGTACACAAAAGATAAAGCGTAGAAAGTCATGAATTAAAAGTGGAGGAGGACCGGGGGAAAGGTTTTGGATAGCGTCGACATGCAGCTTTTGAAGATGCTGAACGCGAACGCGCGGGCGTCTCTCAGCGAAATGGGCCGGGAAGTTGGCCTCAGCATTTCTGGTGTTCGCAAGCGAGTCAAGCTACTCGAGAAGTCCGGCATGATAAAAGGTTACACAACAGTCATCGATCCCAGAAAGTTCGGTCGGGGAGTTCTAGCTTTTGTGAATATTGAAGTGGACGCTCGCGGCGTACGTGATGTTATTAAAACGCTCTCACGCTGCCATGAAGTTTGTGAGCTTCATCAGACGACAGGAGGGCATGCTTTGTTGGCAAAGGTGCGCACCAAAGATATAGAAAATCTCAAAAAGTTTGTAGACGACCGGATAAGCGTATTCGATTCGGTGAAGAGCGTGAGGACAACGATCACAATGGACACTTTTAAAGAATCATTGCTCAACGTATAGGTGCTCGGATGCAAGAGGCTAAAAAGAAGCTTATTTTAGACTCACTTTCCTCGGTGATGCCTTACTTAGTCTACCCGCATGAGCTTAGGGCCACGGTAGAAAAAGTTTTGAACGAAAGTCCTGATCTCGATGCTTTCTTGGAGAGATTCAGGCAAAGTATTTCAGCAGAGGAAGACCAAACACACAAAACAGACGGCCAAATTTTTGTAAATGAATTAAAGAAGAAGAAGCTGCACTAGCCCCAACGATTTTAAGCGGTTCGGCACAAGTTTTGTTGGCGATGATATGGTTAATCAAGAAGTGAAGCGGGTTGCCCAAGATATACGTACGATGAAAACAAGGGGCGCAGGCAGGATTGGGAGGGCCGCAGCCACTGCGTTGAAAATTGCCGCGAAAAAATCGAAGGCAAAATCTCCAGCCGAGTTCATGAAGGAGATCAATCGTGTGGCGTCATTTCTCATCGCTACGAGGCCCACGGCGGTGTCTCTGCCGAATGCCGTGAGGTTTGTGGTTTCTAAGCCAGCTTTAGCAAGGGGCGCGGACATCCCCACATTGCGGAAAATTATTGTTTCTCGTGCGGATGAATTCATACACACGTCTAACAACGCGGTTAGGATGATTGGCGAGATAGGTGCGCGGAGGATTTCCAAAGGTGATGTTGTGATGACGCACTGTAACAGCCAATGTGCGCTCGCCATAATTAAGACGGCTTTCAAGCAAGGTAAAAAAATCAAAGCCTTCGTTACCGAATCGCGGCCTGCTAGGCAGGGCTACATAAGCGCTCGAGAGCTCACCAAGGCCGGAGTGCCGACAACGATGATTGTCGACTCGGCTGTCAGGCATTTCATAAGAGATGTGGATAAGGTGATAGTGGGTGCGGACAGCATCGCAGCTAATGGGGCAGTTATCAATAAAATAGGCACATCACAAATAGCCTTGATTGCGCACGAAGCCCGAGTGCCATTCTTCGTCGCGGCGGAGAGCTACAAGTTCCACCCCGGCACGTTGGTAGGTGGTCTCATTGAGATAGAAGAGCGAGACCCCAAAGAGATAGTTGATCCAAAGAGATTCCCAGGCGTCAAGATACGCAATCCAGTGTTTGATGTGACACCCCCGGAGTTCGTTGATTTAATCATCACCGAGCGCGGCATAGTCCCCCCGCAGGCGGCTTACACGCTGCTTCAAGAGCACTTCGAGTGGAAACCCGGTGAGGAGTTGATTTAACGCCAGCGGACAAAGCACAGGAGATAAGAAAAAAACTGAAAGGAGTCATCGACCCAGAAACTGGGGTAAGCGTCGTCGACATGGACATGATTGAGGAAATATCGGTCAAGGGAGATCGGGCTAAAATCACTTTCAGACCGACGATTCCAGGGTGCCCGCTCATCGCCTACCTCGTGCAACAGATCAAGGCTGCGGCGGAGACCGTCGTAAAAGAAGCAGAGGTTCAGGTGCGCAGGGAATAACTCGAGCGAAAAGCTTAAAGTCGCGCGAGTCCTCTCGGCTAAAGAGGGCGATGATTTTGGTTGAACAGGCCCAGCAGAAAGTTTTGACATACGATCCTGAAAAGTGCACCGGTTGTCGTTATTGCGAAATAGCCTGTGCGATGAAACACTACGGCACGCCTAACCCAGATAAAGCGCACATCCATATGTTCGTCGATGAAAAGCGGATGGATTTAGAGGCGACGAATTGCCAGCACTGTGAGGAGCCACTCTGCAAGGCGGCCTGCTCAGAGGACGCGATAATTAAAGACGAGGAAACGGGATGGGCCACGATAAACCCGATGAAATGTACCGGCTGCAAGTCGTGCACTTTTGCATGCCCGCTTTCCTGCTCGTGGTTTGACGAGGAGCACCACATCGCCGCGAAGTGTGATTTCTGCGACGGCGAACCGGTCTGCGCGGAGTACTGTTCGCCGGGTGCGATAAGGGTAGGGACAAGGGCGGAGGCGCTGGAGTTCAACAAACAGCGTTACGGTGAGAGTGGTAAAAAATGAAGGAAGCGGAGCTCATCGAGGGCATCAGAGAGAAAGTCGGTGCTGGCGTACTGAAGACTGAGATTCAGAAGAGGAGAGCGAACGTAACCGTCGAGCCCGCCACCCTTCGAAAGGCGGTCGAGGCCCTGCTCGAGCATCGGCCGAGGTTCGTGATCATAGCCGCCGTCGATGCAGGCATGGACATAGACCTTCTATATCATTTCGATGTCGGGGGGCGGCTCGTCATCATTAGAACGACCGTCGCGAAGGAGGCGAGCGAGATCGACACGATTGTCGACTTGGTGCCAGCGGCAGACTGGGCGGAAAAAGAGGCGGCAGAGCTTTTTGGCGTGAACTTTCGAACCCACCCGCAGCCAGGGCATCTAGTTTTACCTGCGGATTGGCCGAGCGACAAGCCTCCGCTGAGGGGGCCGTTCAAGCGGGCGCTGCCCGAGCAGTTCTGCCCAGTGGCCGAGTCATTGATATCGACAGGGATGACGGCACCAATGTCGCCACTCATGCAACGCAAACGGGAGGAGGCAGGGTTGCCATCCGCGCCGCCAGCGAGTTCCACGAGCGAAGCTTCGCTTAGCGAGGTCCAAAAAGCGATGAAGGGCGCGGAGTTCGATAAGAAAGCCGGCTATAACTGGAAGAAGGGCAAGCTCAGGCATACGTGAGGGATGAGATGAAGTACGCACTGTTTTTGGGTTGCATGATACCGCAGCGGATCCCGAGCGTTGAGGTGGCGGCGAGAAAAGTTTTTGAAAAGCTCGGCGTCGACGCACCGGAACTCCAAGGGTACTCATGCTGCCCGGACTCGGTGGTGGCGCGTTTGCTCGACAAAAAAATGTGGCTCACGCTTGCTGCGAGAAATCTCAGCTTGGCGGAGCAGCAAGGTTCAGATCTATTGGTGCTCTGCAACGGGTGTTATGAGACGCTCGTTGAGGCCAAGGAAATTTTGAAGCGCGACCCCCAAGCCGCGAAGGAAGTGGGGGAAATATTGGCGAAAGCAGGAAGGAAGTATACCGGCAAAGCGAGGGTCAGGCACGTCGTAGAAGTTTTGTACGAGGACGTAGGGGTGGAGAAAATCAAAAAACTCGCGAAGCCGCTGAAGCTGAAGCTGGCGGTTCATCCGGGTTGCCACATGTTCAGGGAATCGGACGGCGGGGACATCTGGAGAAAGCCCAAGCAGTTCGAGGAACTCGTTCGCGCAACCGGCGCGGAAGTTGTCAGCGGCAAACTAGACCGGCTTTGCTGCGGGTTCCCGATGATGCAGGTGAATGAAGAGTTCGCCCTCAAGCGAAATCTGTTACCCAAATTGGCGGGTTACCAGGAACTCGGCGTTGAGGGGATCGTCGTGTCATGCCCTGCCTGCAACATCCAGTTCGAGACCGGCCAAGTCCTGCTCCGGAAGTACGGCGCGCGGTACAACATCCCGTGCCTGCACTTGGTCGAGCTACTTGCGATAGCCTTCGGTTTCTCGGCGGAAGAACTCGCGTTGAACGTGCACCAGAGCCCAGTACCGCAGCTCGTTCAGAAGGTGGGGTGAATGCCAAAGACAATAACGTTTGGTCCATATCACTCGGAGTTCCTTGAGCCCGAGATATACGAGGTGGTGGTTGATGGGGACAAAATCATCGATGTCAAAATAGAGCAGGGCTACACCCACCGCGGCATCGAGCAGCTGGCGTCCACGAAAACATATCGGCAGGGCCTCTTTCTATGCGAGCGCATCTGCGGTCTTTGCTCTCATGCCCATTCTTGCTGTTATTGTCAAGCGGTGGAGGATGCGTTCGGTGTGGAGCCGCCGAGGCGGGCCGAGTACATCAGGGCGGCGGTGTTCGAATTCGAACGCTTGCAGAGCCACCACATCTGGTTAGCCCTTCTTTTCCGCACCCTGCACGACGAGAATCAGTTCGCGAAGCTCTTGAACGCACGGGAACCGCTGATGGACCTCATCGAGCTCATCTGTGGCAACCGCGTTCACTACTCAGTTAATGCGATAGGGGGGGTGAGGAGAGATCTGAAACCCGCCGTGATTAATCGAGCGAGGCAGCTTTTGGACGGTTTAGAAAAACTTTCTACCGAGGTCCTCGAGGCCATAAAAACTCATGCTCAAAGAATCTCAGGCATCGGAGTACTGCCGAGGGAGAGGGCGATACCGGCGGGCGTGGTGGGACCCATACTTCGGGCATCAGGGATAGCTAGCGATATACGAAAGGACGATCCGTACGCAGCCTACGATGAGGTCGATTTCGATGTCAAGGTCGAGGATAGCTGTGACGTACTTGGGCGGGCGCTCGTTAGGGTAAAAGAGATCCCCGAAAGTGTAAGCATAATCAGGCAGCTTTTCGACCGCTTGCCCTCCGGAGAGCTGCGTGCGGAAGTTGGAGCGCCTCGCGAGGGAGAAGGGATTGGCAGGGTAGAGGCACCCCGTGGGGAGCTGATCTACTTCGTCAGGTCGAACGGCACGAACATCCCCCAGCGGGTCAAGCTGAGGCCCCCGACGTATGTGAACGATCACGCAGTAGTCGAGATGCTGCAGGGGGAGAAACTGGATAATTTTCAATTGGTTCTCGAAAGCCTAGACCGCTGCCTCTCGTGCACGAATCGCGTGTCAATAATTGACGCCCGTACGGGAAGCAAAAGGGTTGTTAGGGTGAGCGATCTCGGGTGAGTGCATGCAAGAACTTGCTATCTATCGACTGAACACCGGCTCGTGTAACGGATGCGATATTGAGGTGGTCGGGGCTTTGGCAGAGAGGTTCAGGCTGGGTGATGCCGGCGCTAGAGCTGTCGGTGAGCCAGAAAACGCAAACGTGCTTCTAGTCACGGGCGTTGTGACCTCGAAGATGAAGGAGCATTTGAAGCATGTTTACGAAAAAATCAAGCCACCAAAAATAGTGGTCGCGGCCGGTTCTTGTGCGCTCTCGAGTGGCGTGTTTGAAGGTTCATACAATATCCCAAACCTTGTGGATGAAGTGATCTCGGTAAATGCGTACGTGCCCGGATGCCCTCCGAGCCCTCACGCCATAGTGGGCGCCATCGCAGATGTTACGCGCGCAAAACTTCCCAGCTGGCGTCCTCCCGAAGACTTCAGGGGGGTGCCCGAGGTAGATGATGAAAAATGCGTTGGATGTGCAGCGTGCGTGGAAATGTGCCCAGCAGGGGCGATAGACATCGTTGATGAAGGCAGTGAGCGTACGGTAAGATTTAGCCATGCCAAGTGCATTTTCTGCGCCCTATGTGAGGAAGTTTGTCCAGAAGACGCAATCAAAATGGCAGCCCGCTACCACATTGCAGCGAAAAATAAGGATGAGATAACGGATGAAGCAAAATTGGAGTTGGCAAAGTGTACGAATTGTGGGGCGCTTTTTGTCCCGTCTAAGCAGCTTCAAAAGATTTCAGAACGAATTCTCGAGGACGTAGGAGAATATCGGGGATTCCGTGGCGCGATTGAAAAATCTATGGGTATATGTCAGAACTGCCGAACTCTCTTGGAGAATGCAAGGGCTGCAAAAAGTTTGCTGTTCAGTCTCAACGAAGCCGTTCGAGATTATTAAGGCCGCTCGCGAAGCCTCCGAATCATCGTTTGAACCGTACCCACGGTTACAAGTTCGAGCTGTTCGTCTAGCGCCTCGATGAAGCGTTTTGCAGGTGCTCCAAGTTGCCAGAGGTCAACGTAGATTTGGGCGAGGGGTGCAGCGCCACCCTTGCTCAAGCGGGCAAGGTGTGGATCGAACGCTAACACAAAAAGGTTCTTCCTTCGGCCCTTTTCTGGGGGGAACCTGCGTTTTACAGTGAGTGGATCGGCGTACACATAAACTGCGTCGTAATCTGCAGGCACGTTTCCAAATCTTACACGGTAGCCAGAGTATGCTGTTAGGACAGCTCCTTTTGGCATGCCTACCTCGATTTCTTTTAAGGGTAGGTGGGAATTGGCGCTGTAGACAATATCTTTAACAAGACCCCGCGTATTAGCCCAATAGAGCAGGACTCGTCTGGCATCGGTTATTCGAAAACCCATGGGTTTCTTTTCGATCGCCCCAATTTGTTCAAGCTTGCTCACGAGGGGGTTAACTGTGCCAAGCGAGAGCCCGCAAACATGCGCAAGCGTTTTCTGGCTCATGAATCGCTCGCCGCGTTCATATGTGCGGTACAGCATTTCACGTAAAACTCTTTGATTTTTCTTCATAGTTTCAGTTAAATCTGAGATATCTTAAATAGGTTTCGAAAAAATTTGAAAGATTTTTTGCTTTTAAAAGGGCTTAAGCCCCTCGGTAAAGACTTAAATTGGTGGCAAGCGGAGGCATTTGCACGACAAAAGTAAATGTAAAACTAGTGGTAAGGCAGCGTGCTCTATTGCCTATTTTAGTAGCGGTCGTTGTGTTTGGGGCATGTTTTATTGCATTGCCAACCGCCGGGGCCGCCCCCAAGTATAGTTTTGAGGGGGCGCAGGGCAATGATTCGAACACGGAGGCACAGCTAAACACTCAGGAAAATGTTCAAGAGAACCTTCAGATCCACACATATCATCTGATTCTTGTAGGGCATCCAACTGTAACGCGGGTAACGATATCGCTAGGGCAAGAGGTGCCAAACGTAGATGTTCTGGTCGAAGAACTTGAGGGCAAACCCGCCGAGGCAGCGGAGCCTTTCCTGCCTGTGCGTGCTTATGTTAGCATCAACGTAAGTGAAGCGGGCGTAGAAAATGCAGCAATCGAGTTTAAGGTGCCGAAGTCGTGGGTTGAGCAAAACAACATCGATGAACACACGATTAAACTACTGAAGTTGAACGGCGAGTGGCGGGAGTTATCCACGAGGCTAACTCGCTCAAGCGAGCTCTACTTTTATTTTGAGGCCCAGACACCGGGGTTCTCGATATTTGCCGTGGTTGGGGAGGCGAAGGGGCCAGTAGCTGGGCCGCCGTTAGCGGTCTATGCGGCGATACTGATGATCGCGGTGGCGGGTGGGTTTTCCGCGGTTTATTGGTTTTTGACCCGCCCGATGAAGCCGTTTATTTCATTGAAGCAACTTAAGCGAATGATGGTTAGGAGAAAAACTAAACGTCCAGAGGAAAGCGAACTTGAGATTGCTAATATTTTGAGACGACTCAGGAGCACGACAAAGATCAAACGCGCTTATAGGCTACCTTCCGAGGAATTTAAACAGAAGGAGCCGAAGTTCAAACGCAGGTACGTTTCAAATAAAAAAGACATTGAGCGATTAAGGCGGTTAAGGCGCAAGATGATGGGCAAGTCGTGATGCAATGGGTAGATTTGAGATCGAAATCGGGAAAGAGATGGATGTTGTTAAAAATGCAGGATATGTCGAAGAGCACCTTCAAGACATAGTGTTATCTTTGCTGTCCGAAAAGCCGATGAGCACTAGTGAGCTAACCAGCGCAATTTTTCACAAGTACGGTATTTCAGTAAATCCAGAAAAAATTGGCCCGCTTCTAGAATCGCTTAGAAATCAAGGTCTTATCGTAGAGGCCAAGAGGGGACTTCTAACGGTTTATTCAGTCTTAGATGAACCAAAAGGTGACAGAGACTACCACAAATGATTATTGGGCGACTCAAACGTTTTTATGGTTGGGTTTGATACAGGTATGGCGATAAAATTGCACAACACCTTCGAA
>Ga0210017_1001762_pt1 | contig 18813 bp, 16 predicted proteins | sample CryGeyCG2014_020_FD_183966 | JGI IMG/M metagenome (GOLD analysis project Ga0210017, IMG submission 183966) | Groundwater microbial communities from aquifer - Crystal Geyser CG08_land_8/20/14_0.20 (SPAdes) (version 2) | ecosystem: Environmental > Aquatic > Deep subsurface > Groundwater | place... | reverse complement strand
AAAAGATATACTTTTCGTGGATTTATATTGTTCTCTTTTAGAACTGCTAAATATTTTTTAATTGAATTTTTAATATTTATTTTTTTATCTGTATTTTTAGCCATAATCTAATCTCCTTAATTTTGTTAATGTTATCTTCGGTAAATTTGCGAGTACATTTTTTATAAAATTCTAATTTGTAATCAGAATATCTTCCTTTAATATTAAAAGTAGTTAGTAGATTTAAAAAATTCTTTTGCTCATCTGTTAATTTCAAATTTGTTTTCTGTGCGATAAGCAACAAATTATGAATAAATGGAACTTTAATATCAACTGTTTTTACATAATATGCTTTCAACAATTTTTCAATCACTAAATGTCCAACAAATAATGCCCAGGCAAAGTGTCTATTATTGAAAAGGTCTCCCATTACCTTAAAATCTTTATCTGAAGTTTTAATCCAGTAATCAACAACTTCTTTCTTTGTCATTGTTTATTTTCCTTACTATTAAATTTGATACTTTAATTTTTATAATTGTTTCACCCATTTTTGAACCCTTTTCTTATCCCCATTAAAACACATTTTTAAACTTCTGTCAATAGTATGTGCTCGTGAAAACGGGCAATTGAAGAAGTCAAAGAGAGATGCTTTCGCCATTTTATTGTAGGGGTTTGATTTATCAAACCCGCATCTCTGTATGGATGGGGAAGGAAAATTTAACCTAAGGTGTTATTTTTGCTCCCATTAGCTCACTTCCCTCTAATCGTCAATCCTGACCTGTTGTCAGGAACAGGTTTTTGCCATATTCCTGCCCCTGATTTAATCAGGGGCTGTCAGAGCCTGCCCTGAACCCTGGCCTGGCGCCAGGCCAGGCTTGATTCAGGGAACAGGCTTTTGAAAATACTTGAACCATCAAGAGAGGGTTTAGGACTTTTCCGACAGTCTCGTTATCTGATGTTTTGGACGATGTAAGATTCAATATTTTAACAAGATTAATTTTTCTCTATAGTCAAAATAAACGTCAAAATGTGAAAAGAAACCTGCCTGGCCCAAAAGTCCGAATGGCATATCATCCCATTCATGAGAATAATATATATTGGTTACAAATTTAATTCCACTTAGTCCTAAATATGTTTTGTGCTGATATGCCAATACTGACCCGCCTATCCCTGAGAAAATTTTCTTTTTCCCCTTGTACACATTATGCCCCAGAGTCTTAGCAATCCAAGCAGGAAAAGTACATTCATCTGCCCCAGAATCAACCAATGCATCAAATGTTATCGTCCTACTAGCCAAAAGCAATTTTATAGGAATAACAGGTCTATAGACATATTGTGCTGGCTTTTGAGTTGGAGGTGTTACTATATACCTCAAATATGGGAATTTTATCTGCTTCATAATAAATAACTCCTGTTTTCATTAGGAATCTTTGTTAATATAGGATCTTTGTGCCCCTTCTTATTTGCCTCCTCAAGTGCTTCTTCAGGAGTATGCCCCTTGCCTAACACCTTTTTTCTATCATAACTCAATGCTACAAAGTAACCTGGATACTTTTTTATAATAGGGGTCATATCTATTGCTTTCATTGATTTTCACCTTCCTCACTTGTTTATTTGATATCCTGCTCTATTATACCGCAAATTTCTTCAATAGAAAACCGTCAAAATTTTAGATAACTTGTTCATAGACGAAGTGCTTCGCTTTTTGTCCTATTCCTGAACTCCTGAGGTCCCTGATCAAGTCAGGGATCAGGAGCAGGCTTGTCAGGAGCAGGTTTTTTATCAATTACCTCCCTTTGCTGTTTTGTTTTTGTTATATCACAATTTGAATTTTTTTGTCAACAGCCGTTTTTTAAGTTAATTTGCTTTAATGACAGGTGTAAGAGCAGGCTTCTTCATATCCAAGTTCACAGGCTTTTTTATAATCAGCATTTGCTTTTGTGCAATTTCCTAATTTTTCATAAGCAACCCCGCGGTTGTAGTAGGCTTTTGCATATTGCGGGTCTATTTCTATTGCTTTAGTGTAATCAAATATTGCACTGTTATAGTCACCTTTTTTATTATAAGCATTCCCGCGGTTGTAGTAGGCAGGTGCATCTTGCGGGTTTATTTGTATTGCTTTATTAAAATCAGATATTGCACTGTTATAGTCACCTTTTTTATTATAAGCATTCCCGCGGTTGTAGTAGGCATCTGCATATTCTGGGTTTAATTCTATTGCCTTATTATAATCCTCTATTGCTTCATCATATAATTCTTTATTATAATAAGCAAGCCCGCGGTTGTAGTAGGCTTCTGCATATTCTGGGTTTAATTCTATTGCCTTATTATAATCTTCTATTGCTTCATCATATAAGCCTTTTTCACCATAAACAATCCCGCGGTTGTAGTAAGCAACTGCATATTTTGGGTTTAATTTAATTGCTTTAGTATAGTCATTTATTGCTTCATCATATAAGCCTTTATCATCATAAGCATTCCCGCGGTTGTTGTAGGCTTCTGCAAATTCTATATCAATTTTAATTGCATTTGTATAGTATTCTATTGCTATATCATATTCTTCTAAATCATATGCTTTATATCCTTTTGCAAACCACTCATACGCTGTTAAATTTTCGGTTGGGTTTATTTTTATCTCTTCTTTTTCTATATCTTTTAAGACTATGTTTAAACTATTTAATAAGGAAAAGGCAATCTCATCCTGTAATTTAAAAATATCTTGTATATTTCCTGTCGTTTCCGCAGTATCAATTATTTTCCCTGTTTGAACATCTACAAATCTGGCACTTGCTCTTAAACTATCTCCAATTATCTGAAATGAGCCTAAAACCATAATATCAATACCATAAATTTTACCAACTTCTATTGCTGTTTTTTCATCTACAAAACCTGAGTATTGAAATTTTAATTCTTTTAAAATCTTTGAAAGTTGCTCCCTTTCAATTAAGTTTATACTTTTTACTTTTCCAAGTTTTGTGGTTAAGGTTTCGGAAAATACTGCCCCTATCCAGTCTTTACTTCCATCTTGGGTAATATTTGTAAAGGGAATTACCGCAATGTTTTTGGAAAATGCACCAGAGCAAAAAATTACTACAAACATTAAAGTTAAAAAACTTGTTTTAAAATTCATTTTAACCTCCTTCAAAATATCCTTATAACAGATTTTTAAGATTGTGTCAAATGCCTGTGCCCGTGAAAACGGGTGCTTGTGCCCGTGAAAACGGGTACTTGTGCTTGTGAAAACGGGTACTTGTGCTTGTGAAAACGGGCAATTAAAAAAGTCAAAAAGAGATGCTCTCGCCATTTCCTTGTGCTCGTGAAAACGGGCATTAGGGTTTTTCAAGGGCGTCATAAATGTCGCCCCTACAAATTGGATGGGGAAGGAAAATTTAGCCATTGGAAATGAGCAAGCTATTAGCCAAATATCTTTGTCCCCAGCCTAACCATATTTGAGCCTTCTTCAAGAGCAACTTTATAAGAATTTGTCATTCCCATAGAAAGATACCTCATTTCCACACCTGGCAGATTAAGGCTCTTAACCTTTTCAAATATCTTTTTAGTTATAACAAAATAAGGTCTTGAATCCTCAGGCTCCCCAAAACGAGGTCCCATAGTCATCAAGCCCAGAATCCTCATATTTTGAAAACCTGAGAGCCCCCTTACTAATGTTTCCACATTCTCCGGTAACACACCTGACTTTTGTTCCTCCTTACCACTATTTATCTCTACTAACACTGGCATTATCTTTCCAATTTGCTTACATCTCAGGTCAATCTCCTGGGCTACCCCCAGAGAATCAACAGTCTCAATTAAATCAAATATCCTCACTGCTTTTTTCACCTTATTCTTTTGAAGATGTCCGATAAAATGCCATTTTATTTTATCTCCTATTACCTCATACTTCTTTTCTGCCTCTTGAACATAATTCTCACCAATAATCTTTACCCCACCTTGAACTGCTTTCATAATTTGCTCTACTGTCCTTGTCTTTCCTGCTACTACTAATTCAACCCCCTCAGGTAATTCCTTTAATATCTTCTCTACATTTTCCTTAATCATCAACAAACACTCCCTGTAAAAATTAAAAACCAAAAATAAAACATTAAAAACACATATTAAAAATGCAAAAATATAAAACAGGGTTACAAATTCTCATAAATAGGAAACCTCTGACATAATTCTCTTACTTCCCTCTTTACACTCTTTCTCACACTTTTATTAGCCGGGTTATTTAATACTTTACTTATCAACTTGGCAATAATCTTCATCTCTTTTACTTTCATTCCTCTTGTAGTTACCGCCGGGGTGCCTGGTCTTATTCCCGAGGTAATTGTAGCTGACCTTTCATCATAAGGGATAACATTCTTATTGACAATAATCCCCGACTCCTCTAAAATATCAGCCGCCTCTTTTCCAGTAATACCTTTATTCCTTAAATCCAAGAGCATCAGATGATTGTCAGTCCCTCCGGAGACTAACCTAAATCCTTCTTCCTGAAAGGCTTCAGCCAGTATTTTAGCATTTTTTACTATTTGCTTCTGATACCTCTTAAAATCAGGGGTCATTGCTTCCTTAAAGGCTACCGCCTTAGCTGCAATTACATGCATAAAAGGACCTCCCTGAAGACCCGGACAGACTGCCTTGTCAATGAGATTGGCATACCTTTTCTTGCCAATTATAAAAGCTCCTCTTGGACCACGCAAAGTCTTATGAGTAGTGGAGGTAACTAAATCACAATAAGGAACAGGATTAGGATGAAGACCAGCAACAACTAAGCCGGCAATATGAGCAATATCAGCCAATAGATAAGCTCCCACTTCATCAGCAATCTCTTTGAACTTCTTAAAGTTAATAATCCGTGGGTAAGCACTGGCACCAGATATGATTAACTTGGGGCGGCACCTTTTAGCTATCTTAAGAACCTCATCATAATCAATTAACTCACTTTCTTTATCCACCCCATAGAAATGAGCCCGATAATACCTCCCGGAAAAATTATATTTTAGACCATGAGTTAGATGACCCCCCTGGTCTATTGGCATCCCTAAAATGGTATCTTTAGGCTCAAGCAGAGCATAACATGCTATCTCATTAGCCTGAGTCCCACTGTGAGGCTGAACATTTACATAGTCACCACCAAAGAGCTTTTTTGCTCGCTCAATAGCCAAGCTCTCGGCCTCATCCACATACCTACAGCCATTATATAAGCGTCTACCCGGATAACCTTCAGCATACTTATTGGTCATAATACAGCCCTGAGCTTCCAAGACTGCTCGGCTAACATAATTCTCAGAAGGGATCAAGACTAAATTATCTTGCTGTCTTTTCAACTCTCCTCTTAAGATTTTTACCATCTCTTTATCAACTTTAAACAAAGACTTCTTCATAAAATTTCTCCTTTCTTAACTCTGCCTAAATTGAGCGATTCTTATTTTTTATAATGAACAATATGAACACGCACCCTAAAGGGTGCGGCTACCAGCCGCAGCCCCTGATTCCTGCCCCTAATTAAATCAGGGGCTGTCCCTATAAAACGCTGAGGTAATCGCCAATTTTATATTGGCGTTCATTGAGGGTAGATGAGAGCCTCTGCTCTCATCAGGTTGAAGCAGAGGCTTCAACCTACCCGCTGTAATCTCCAATCTTCAATTCATTTAAGCTCTTCCGGCAAGACAGAGCAACCTTAATCGGCTCCTCTTTCCAGAGCCTTTTGTTAAATAATTCTACCGAAACATAACCTTTATAATTCTTTTCTTTTAAAATCTTAAAGAAAGCTCTTAAGTTAAGGTTACCTTTACCGGGAAGAACTCTTGCCGAATCAGTCAAACCTTTCAAGTCCTTTCCTCTTACATCATTTACATGAACCATAAATATTTTGCTTGTATCCAATCTTTCTAAGTCTAAAAGACTACTCTTGCCTAAAAAGAAATGGAAAGTATCAATAGTTAAACTTAGATTATTATAACTCACCTTCTGGAGTATATTAATACTCTCCTTCAGGTTAGTCACTGAAAAATTGGAAAAACCAATAAATTCAAAAGAGATATTAAGTTGGTACTTCTTTGCCACTGAGCATAAAAGATTTAACCTCTTAGCAGTAATCTCATTTATTTTACTTTGGGACATCCTCCTATTTAAAATAGAAGGAACTACAATAATAGTCGGACAATTTAAAAACTTACTTAAAATCATCATCTCTTCTGCCTTCTTTAACATAAACTCATAATTCTCTTTGGGAACTAAGGAGAAATATTCTAAGGAATTTAAACTAACAACTCTTAATCCTTTACTCTTTAATAAAGCAACAAGATTATCCTTTGAGTCATTAGCTAAATACTCTTCTAATTTAGGGACTCTTAATTCAACAAACCTAAAACCAGCCCGACTACAGCTCCTAATAAATTCATCAGTAGAACATTGAGCTATAGTTGATTGATTTACACAAAACCTCATCTCTTGCCTCCCTCTCTTGTCGGGGTCTAACCCCTGTAGAGACGACCCGACGGGTCGTCTCTACTTTTTAATGTGAGGTCTGACCCAATTATAAGGCATCCCTCCTCAAAAGTCAAATACAAGGTCTCTGAATCATTGAGTAAACTCTTGACTACCTCCTAGAAATGATTATACTTACTACTGTAGGGGTTTGATTTATCAAACCCGTAATGGCGGGCGTCATAAATGTCGCCCCTACAAAATTGTAGGGGTTTGATTTATCAAACCCGTAATGGCGGGCGTCATAAATGTCGCCCCTACAAAATTGTAGGGGTTTGATTTATCAAACCCGTAATGGCGGGCGTCATAAATGTCGCCCCTACATTTGGAGTAACAATGAGAACTATTAGTAGCCTCATAACTTTTGCTTTAATCTTTTTATTTACTACCCTTAGCTGGGCTGAAACTTGTGTCTTAAGAGGAAGCCAGGAGGCAATCTATCAAATTACCAATCAAAAGGGAGTAGTAACCCCACCCAACTATTCTACTTTAACTTACTCCCAGGAAATAATAATGCACACTCCCTACCAGATGAAGGTAAAGATAACTACTAATCTCACTTCTCTTAATACTCAAATTTCTTTCCCTTTAAATTCTACTATCCTACCCGAGGAGGTAAAAGTCTATCTCCGCTCTACTCAGAGAATAGAAGCAGAGGATAGAAGGATTAAAGACTTATCCCTTGAATTAACGCAAAAGACTGAATTCTTAGACCAAGCAGTAGTTAGCATCTTATCCTGGGTAAGTGATAATATTATTTATGATGAGACTTTAAGGCTACCCACTGATGCTCTTTCAGTGCTAAAAAATAGGTCGGCAAAATGTGAAGGTTATAGTAACTTATCGGTTGCTCTTCTTCGCTCCCGGGGAATTCCCTCCCGGGCAGTAACTAATTATATCCCTCCTGGTCACCGCTGGGGAATACCTTCCTTACCTCAAGATGGAGGAATGCACAGCTCCTTAGAGGTCTTTTATCCTGACATAGGCTGGATAACCTACGATGCTCAAGGCTCTTACCACTTCGTAGACCCCTATCATTTCTATCTCTTTAGTGAAATTGATGATGAAGGCTCCTACTTTGAGTTTAAAGGTAGCTCTAAAGAGAATATGAGGCTGGTTAAAGGAAATGCCGAATATAAAAGAAGGGGAGACTTCTTTAGAGACCCGCTGACTAAAGTAATTACTCTTAGTGAGGTTGATACTACCTATCAAATTGATCAGCTACCCAGTCCTGAGGAAAAAATCTTTGCCAGCCAGATTCGCCAGGAGCAAAAAGGAGGAACTATCTTCGGGGAAGTAACTAATTCCCAGGGAAAAGCCTTAAGCACAGATAAGACTAAAGCCTGGGTATTCTTATGGCAGGAAAATAAAGGAAAGGGATATTATGTAAAGGCAAATGGCTTTTACAGTATAACTGGGCTAAAGACTAACTCTTATACAATCGATGCTCAGGCAGAGCTCTTTGCCAAATCAGAAAAGGTCACTCTTTTTGTTAAAAGGGGAGAGGTAGTCAGGCAGGATTTTTGTCTCTTTAGAGGAGGAACAATCAAAGGAAAGGTTACTTACTCAGATGGTGAGCCAGCAAAAAATTGTTGGATAACTGCTACCTTAAAAGAAGATTCTTCCTTTATCCCTTACGAGATTGATGAGAATGGTTATTATCTCCTTCCTGACCTTCCATCTGCAGATTATTTTGTGCAGATAATTAGCAAAGAAACTCACTATGTCTTGCTCACTGAAAAAGTTACCGTCAAAAGAGGGGAAGTTATTGAACTAAATATTACCTTAGCCCGCTAACTTTTAAGGGGTCAAATCCCTAAATTGGCTTCGGAGATAAAAGATGAGAAAGATAATTTATCCCCCCTTATTATTCCTCTTTTCCCTTACCGTCTATCTAAAGACCTTATGTCCTACTCTTTACGGAGGAGATTGCGGAGAACTAACTGCAGTAAGCTACCTCTTAAGTATTGCCCACCCACCTGGCTATCCAATCTGGACCTTACTGGCTAAACTATTTACCTACCTTCCGGTAGGAAATGTTGCCCTAAGATGCAATCTTCTCTCCAGTATCTTCTCTGCTTTAGCTGTAGTCTTAGTCTATTATGTCATCTTAACCACCCTCCAGCACTTAATGCCAGAGGACAGAGGACAGAGGGCAGATGCCAGAATCACCGGTAGGAGTGCCTTCAGGCACGATTATATCGGGCATAAATGCCCTCCTACCGGGTGGACCGTGGACTATGGACTAAGGACCAATTATATCGGGCATAAATGCCCTCCTACCGGGTGGACTAAGGAAACAAAATCTGAATTGTCGGCTCTTATTTCTGCTTTAATCTTCGCTCTCTCCTCTACCTTCTGGAGGGAGGCTTTAACTGCGGAAGTCTATTCCTTTAATGCTCTCTTCTTTGCCTCCTTACTCTTCATAATTTTAAAGAGACAGAGAAAAGCTACCATCTATTACTTCTTTGCCTTCCTTTATGGATTATCTTTTAGTCATTATCTCTTAATCTTAACTTTCTTTCCGGCTTTCTTTTACTTTCTCTGGAAAAAGGAAGCTAAATTGTATCTTCGGACAAAAGATACTCTGATAATGCTCTTTTTATTCCTTCTGGGAGCTTCTCTTTACTCATACATTCCCCTCAGAGCAGGAGGTAATTATTCTTTAATCAGATTTAACCTCATCACTTTAAGTAGCTTCTTAGATTTTTTTAAAGCCAAGGGCTTTCAGGAAATATCCTTGGATTTAGTTCGCTACCGGGAGGTAATACCTCCTCTTTTTCTCTCTTTTCTTAACCAGTTTACTTATCTTGGCTTTCTTATCTCTCTCTTAGGCTGGGGAAAGCTCTTTAAAAGGGATTCAACTTTAGGAAAGACTCTCCTCTTCTTACTTTTAATTAACCTTATCTTTTCTCTACCAGCTGCCTTTAGCTTTGATATAAAAGCTTTCCTAATTCCTACTTACCTTATCTTCTCTCTTGCTCTGGGAATAGGAATAAACTTCATCCTTAACTTTAGGTATGCTCTTAAAGTAGTGGCTATTAGTTTGCTAATTATCTTATTTACTTTATCTCTTTTTCAGCATTATCCAGAGGTCAATCAGGGTAAAAATTATGCTCATCTTAATTACGCCGAGGAGATATTAAATTCAGTTAAACCTCACTCAATCATTATTGCCTCCAACTCTTCCACTCTCTTCTCTTTCAGCCTTCTTTATCTTCAATATGTAGAAAAGAAAGGCAGGGATGTAGCAGTCATCTACGGGATGTTCCTTCGCTCCCCCAACTATTTAAGATATATTGAGAAAAGGTATCCCGGCCTTATTATCTCTTCCTCTGCTAAAAGATTAAGTAAAGAATGCACTGGTGTTCTTCCGGAAGACTTTTTCTCCTTCTATTATCAGCATCATCCTTTAATGAAAGTTGCCAACACTTTGAGCGGGGGTAGAGTAACCAAGGAGATATTAAATCATTACCGAAACCTTTATATCCTTGAGGAGATTATAGAAAAAAACATAAAGAGCTATTCTATCTATCTCTTAAATAATGAGGTATATGAAACACCCGGCTGTCTCTTGGTTAAAAATTATTCTTTAATCCCCCAAGGATATGTCTTTAGGCTGGGGAAAGAATCTGACTATCAACCATTAACTATCAACTATCAACCAAGCAAGGACAGCCTGACTCAAAATATTTATGCCAATTTATTCCTTGAGCAAGCTAAGTCTTATTATCATCTGGGTAGATTAAAATTAGCTGGGGAGTGCTGGAGAAAAGCAAAAAGCATAAATCCCTACCTTAGCTCTCCGCAAAGATTTTACAAATGTAACTATCGGGGAATCTCCGATAAGGCAATGAAGGAGTATCTGGAAGCTATTGACAAAATTGAATAAGAGTAGTTTAATAAGCAAAAGGTTATCAAAGGTAAGTTATATAACTCTAATAGTATCAAAATATAATTGACATTCCTTTGATAATGGAGTAAAATATCAACAAATGGATATAGAAAGATTTAGAAATAGTCCAACAGGGCGACTTATTAAAACTGCAGAAAACTATTGGGCTTTTGTCCCCAATCCTTTACCTCCAGCGCATCTGGATAGGTTTTCGGCAGAATTTGTTAGAATTTTGTCTGAGGCAGACCGTGGTATTGGAGCCCTTCGAGCTTTAAGTAAGCTTATCCCAAACCCTAATTTATTGGTTACTCCCTACATTAGAAAAGAAGCGGTTCAAAGTTCAAAGATTGAAGGTACCCAAGCATCACTTTCAGATATTTTTTACTACGAGGTCTCAAAGGAAAAGCCAAAACATGCTGATGTTTTGGAAGTTCTGAACTATGTGCAGGCCATGAATTATGGGCTTTCCAGACTCAAGGAACTGCCACTTAGTTTGAGATTGGTCAGGGAAATTCATTTAAAACTTATGGAAGGTATTAGAGGAGAGAAGATGAAACCTGGGGAATTCCGTAATAGTCAGAACTGGGTGGGACCTCTTGGATATTCTCTTGCCGATGCAACATATGTACCACCACCTGTTCCGGAAATGAAGGAAGCACTTGGTCAGTGGGAAAAGTTTCTTCACGCTAATGATTCTATAGTACCTCTTGTCAAATGTGCTTTGGTACACTATCAGTTTGAAGCAATCCATCCGTTCCTTGATGGCAATGGGAGAGTGGGACGACTCTTGATTACCTTTTATCTTTACGAAAGAGGTTATTTGGAGCACCCAATTCTTTACCTTAGTGATTTTTTTGAAAGGCACAGAGATGAATATTATGACCTGCTTCTTGGAGTCAGTCGGGAGGGCAATTGGGATGCATGGTTAAAATATTTCATTTGCGGAGTTGCAGAACAATCAAAAATTGCTGAAGAAACCGGGTATAAGATTTTAAATCTGCAGAAGAGGTATCGCCAACAACTTCAGAAAGAATCAGTCTCTACACCAGTTTTCCAGTTGTTGGATATGCTGTTTTTGAATCCATTTGTCAGTTTACCGGGAGTAAGTGATTACTTGAAGATAACCTGGCCTACTGCCAAGGCAGCGGTTGACCGCCTTGTTAGGTTGGGAATTCTTAAAGAAGTTTCTGGTCGTAAGCGCAGTCGAATCTATTGTGCCGGTGAACTTCTCAATATCCTTGCCAAATAGGACTAGTAGGGACTGCATCGGATTGTAAAAAAACGTGCAAATAGCAGAGCCAGGAACAGGTTGTATATCAGCGTTCTCCCCTCCACTTTTTCTTGATATTTTTAATCTAGTATGCTATCCTATGTTGATAGGAGGGTTAACTATGAAAGACAAAGCCGTCTATACCACAAAAGAGGCTGCTGACTACCTGGGGGTAAGTCCACCTACAATCTATCGTATGGAAAAACGAGGATTGCTTTCTCCTAGGAAAACTTCAAGAGGGCAAAGACGCTTTAGTCAAAAAACCCTTGAAGAATGCTTGAGAAAAAGGCAAAGTTTTAAGACTCCTCTAATAAGAGAAACGTCTGCTCTCTATGAGATTACCACCAAGGCTGAACCCTATCCCGCACCTTTATATTATAAGGTGCAGAATTCAATATGGATTTACAATGCTGACATTTTAAGAACAGATTGTGTTAAAGAAAAGACAATTGATTTGATTGTTACTTCTCCTCCCTATAATGTAGATATTAAGTACAACTCTCATGACGACAAAATGTCCTACGAAGATTACTTATCTTTTACAAGAGAATGGCTTACCAAATGTTATAGACTAATGAAGGATGATGGGAGATTTTGTCTGAATATTCCTCTTGATAAAAACAAGGGTGGACAACAAAGTGTATGTGCTGACATCACAACAATTGCAAAACAGGTAGGATGGAAGTACCATTCCACAATTGTTTGGAATGAGCAAAATATTTCAAGGCGCACTGCATGGGGGTCATGGCTTTCTGCATCTGCTCCTTATGTTATAGCCCCAGTTGAGGTTATTGTTATTCTTTATAAAAAGCAATGGAAAAAGGTCAGTGGAAGTAGAAAATCAGATATTAGCAAAAAAGAGTTTATGGATTGGACAAATGGGGTGTGGAATTTTATGGGTGAGAGTAAAAAAAGAATTGGACATCCTACACCATTTCCTGTGGAATTACCAAAACGATGTATAAGACTATTCAGTTTCGTTGACGATACTGTTCTCGACCCTTTTCTGGGAAGCGGTTCTACCCTGATCGCTTGTGTTCTAACCAATAGAAAAGGAATAGGCATTGAGATTGATAATAATTACTGTAAGTTGGCAAAGCAAAGACTCATAAGAGAGGCAGAAATCTACCAGCTTAAACTTGGAGCAGTTGAGAAGGTTAGATGACATGGCTAAAAGTATTGGGGATTTGGTTATGGAGTATTTTAAGGAGCACCCAGATAGGGATATGCCTCATGGCCCAGTTGTTGATTGGGTTGAAGAGCAGTACTTTAAGTTATACGGCAGAAAGCCACGGGACCCTTGGAGGCAAATTCGCAAATTCCACCAAGAAGGTAAATTAATAAAAGTCAAAAAAGGGATATATCGATATGAGACTGGTCTTATTGGAGAGGTAGAATTATGGGAGTTCTCATCTAAACAAAAAGAGGCAATATTTGAAAAAGATAATTATAAATGTGTTAACTGTGGCCGGGGAAGAAAAGATGGTGTTGAACTATGTGCTGACCATATTTTATCAAAAGATAAGGGTGGAACAAATACAATAGATAATGGACAAACCTTATGCATGGAGTGCAATCTAATAAAAAAGAATCTCTCCCAAAGTGAAGCAGGGAAAAGATTTGTTATAAAAATGTACAAGCAAGCTGTGGCTACTAATGATAAAAGAATGATTAATCTTTGCAAATGTATTTTTGAATGCTATGATAAATATAAAGTCAATAGCCATATACAAAGACCCAATAATAAATAAAAGGAGGGGCTTATGGATGCTACAAAGATACTTAAAAGAGTTGGCATAGATGAGAGTGAGTCTATTACGCACTTTAGCGCTGAGGAGGCCTTAGGGAGTTTGATTGAATGCATAGAGGAATACTGTCCAAACTTACAGATTGATAAGCTATCCAAGAAAGAATTTACAATTCTGCTTGAGAACTATTCAGATTGCATACTCACTTTTCATCCTGAAGGAATGCATCAAGAAAGAGGAGCACTCTTACAAAGTGAAGAAATACTGAGAAAGTACGGATTATCCGATGATGACATTAAGGTATTGGATTTTTGTTAAACAAAAATGAGCTATCAGTATCCACTTTCTCACTTCTTACTTCTCACTTTAATTGCCTGAATGTGCCCGTCTAAACCTTCCACCTCGGCTAACTTTATAATAGTCTTCTTAGCTTTATTCAGGTCTTCCCGGCGGTAAGAGATGACACTACTCTTTTTCAGAAAATCATCCACCGAGAGGGGAGAGAAGAACCTGGCTGTAGTGCCGGTGGGCAAGACATGGCTGGGACCAGCAAAATAATCTCCCAAAGCGGTAGGTGAATAATCACCTAAAAATATAGCCCCGGCATTCTTTATCTTTCTTAAAAAGAAGGCAGGATTTTTTACCTGTAGCTCTAAGTGCTCAGGTGCCATTCTGTTTATTATCTCTACCCCTTGATTTAAACTCTTTACCAAGATTACTTTCTTTTTCTTCAAAGACCTTTGGATAATAGACTTTCTTAAGAGACTCTTTATCTGCTCCTTTATCTCCGCCTCAACCTTCTGGGCTAACTCTTTAGAAGTGGTAATTAAGGCAAGCTTAGCCTGAGGGCTATGCTCAGCCTGGGAAAGCAAATCAGCGGCTATAAATGCTCCATTTGCTCTACCATCAGCTAAGATTACAAGCTCAGTAGGACCAGCAAGAGAATCAATACCTACATAGCCATAAACTAACTTCTTAGCTAGAGTGACATAGGTATTACCCGGACCGACAATCTTATCTACTTTAGGAATAGTCTTGGTTCCAAAGGCAAGAGCAGCAATAGCCTGTGCTCCTCCTACTTTAAATATCTTGTTTATCCCCACCTCTCTGGCGGCGGCTAAAGTAAAAGAATTAACTTTGCCTTCCTTATTGGGAGGAGTGACCATTACTATTCTTTTAACTCCGGCAATCTTAGCTGGAATTGCCGTCATTAAGACCGTTGAAGGATAGGAGGCTAGTCCTCCGGGAATATATATTCCTACTCTTTCTAAAGGCTGAGTTATCTGCCCGACAAAATAGGACTTATCTTTTATCCTTATATCTTTTTTAAATAATTCTCTTTTATGGAATCTTTCTATATTCCTCTTTGCCCTACCTAAGGCAATTAAAAAATCCTGATCAACTTCTTTTAAGGCAAGTCTAATCTCTTCCTTGGTAACCGTTAGGTCTTTAAGAGAAAGCCTTACCCCATCAAACTGCTCAGTATATTTAAGAAGAGCCTCATCCTTCTTCCTTTTAACCTCTTCAATGATTTTGGAGGTTACTATCTCTTCTTTTCTAATCTTTTTCCCCCCCTTATTTAGTCCATAGTCCACGGTCCACCCGGTAGGAGGGCATTTATGCCCGATATAATCGTGCCGGTAGGAGGGCATTTATGCCCGATACAATCGTCCCGGTAGGAGGGCATTTATGCCCGATACAATCGTGCCGGTAGGAGGGCATTTATGCCCGATATAATCGTGCCGGTAGGAGGGCATTTATGCCCGATATAATCGTGCCTGAAGGCACTCCTACCGGTGATTCTGTCCTCTGTCCTCTGTCCTCTGCCTGACACTCTGATACTTTGACACTCTGACACTTTTCTTTCTTCTCACTTCCCACTTCTCACTTCTCACTTCTGCCATCATCTACAAACTCTGCTCAATCTTTCTTAAGATTCCGTTGCTTATCTCTTCAGCCTTCTCCTTTGTCTTTGCCTCAGCAATTACCCTAATCAAGGGCTCAGTAATTGAAGAACGAATATGGAGAAAAGAATCATCCCAGGTTAGCTTAATCCCATCCTCAAGGTCTAGCTTTGCTTCCTTCTCATCCTTCTCTACCCATTCTCTTATCCTCTGGATAACTGAATAAATCTCTTCCGGAGGGCAATCTACTTCCCTCTTAACAATTTCATATTGAGGAATTAGCTTAACTAATGAAGATAAGGGAGAGTCTGTCTTAGCCATATATTGGAGGATGTGCCCCAGAGCGGCTGTGCTGTCATGAGCATAATTTATCTGAGGAAACAATATTCCTCCACTTCCTTCCCCTCCAATTATAGCCTGACAAGCCAGGGCTTCCTCAGCAATATAAGCCTGACCTATCTTGGTCCGCAATACTCGACAGCCGTGTAATTTTGCAATCTCATCTATAGCCTGAGTAGTAGATAAATTAGTAACAATTATTCCCTTTTCCCTCTGAGAGATAAATTTAGCTGCTAAACAAAATGAGTATTCCTCAGACAAAGCCACTCCTTCCTCAGTTACTATCCCTAACCTATCTCCATCAGCATCCTGGGCAAAACCAACATTGGCTGAACTTGCCTTTACTAAGGCTCTTAACTGAGCCATATTGGCTGGCTTTGGGGCTGGCTCATGAGGGAATCCTGCCCCGGGCTCATCATTAATAGCTACCACTTCACAGCCCAATTTCTTTAAGAAGAGAGGGGTGGGATAAGAGCAAGCACCATTACAGCAATCTATGGCTACTTTAAACTTCTTCTTCTTAATTAGGTCTTCATCTAAAACCCTAATTATTGCCTGGAGATGCCTCTTTATTGCTTCCTTCTCAAATCTTACTTTCTTAAACTCTTTAAAATTAGCTTTTTTAAATTCTCCCTGATGAAAGATATCTAATAACTCTTCTCCCTGATAGGAGTTTAAAAAGAGTCCCGAGGACTGAATAAATTTTAAAGCATTCCAGGATTCCTCATTATGCCCAGCAGTAATAGCAATACCACCAGCGGCAGTAGTCTCTTTAATCATTAGCTGGAGCGCAGGAGTAGGACAAACTCCTAAATCAATTACTTCACAGCCGCAGGAAAGCAGTCCTCCTAAGACCGCTGAGTTTACCATCTCTGAGGAGGCCCGGGTATCCCGACTGACAAGAACCCTTCCTCCTTCCAGGTAGGTGCCAAAAGCCTGGGAAAAACTAACAATTAATTCCGGAGTGAGCGTCTCCCCAACAATTCCTCGCACTCCCGAGATACTAATCTTTAATTCCTTCATCTTTCAATCCCTTTTATGTCTTTCAAGTTCAACTGGACTATCTCTTCTCCTCCCCAGGAATTTAGACCCAGAGAGAAAGCCAGGTCAAGCCGGGCTGAACCTAAGACCTCATCCAATCTCCCCCCCATTCCAAAGCCAATAACTTCCCTCTCCTCTTCTCCCTTTCGAACTCTTAATTTAAGGTGTTTATCTTCATTGCCTACCAACCTTACACCCTCCGGCTTTAATCCCCGGCTGTAAAATAAGGGAAGGGGGTTATCCATACCATAAGGAGCTAACTTATCAAGCTCCTTAAGTAATTTTAGGTTAATTCCCCCCAGCTCTATTTCCAGATCTAAAGAGAGCCGAGGCTGAAGGTCTTCTTCCTTAAGGACTTCCTGGGCAATTAAATTTATCCGTGACCTAAATTCAGCAATTTTTTCTTCCTTTATAGTTAACCCTGCCGCCAATTTATGTCCACCAAAGCTTAAAAGAAGGTCCTCACACTTACTCAAAGATTCAAACATTGGAAAACCTTCTATACTCCGAGCCGAGCCTTTAGCCGTGGGGTCAGACCCTGCCAAAGCCCCAATTGGGGTCAGACCCCCCGTAGAGACGACCCGACGGGTCGTCTCTACAGGTATGCACGAATATGACCCCGCGGGTCTGACCCCATCCACTAGAGGTAAAGAAGGGGTGAACGGCCGTTCACCCGTACTAATTAAGATAGTAGGTCGATGATAAACCTCTAAAACTTTAGAGGCTACTATACCGATAACCCCAACATGCCAGTTAGGATGAGAAAGCACAATAACTCTTTCCCGCGATAAGTCAATCTCTTCCTCAACTAACTTAAGGGCTTCTTTGAAAATCTTTTCTTGAAGGTCTTGTCTTTCTCGGTTCTTGCTATCTAAAATTTGAGCTATTCTTTTTGCTTTAACCTCATCAGCAGTTAATAACAACTCTACACCATAAGCGGCATTCCAGAGCCGCCCAGCTGAATTTAAGCGCGGGGCTAAGATATAAGCAACATGATAATCGGCATTAATCTGGGGAGTATCCTCCAGTCCCGAGACCTTAAGCAAAGCCTGCAAGCCCTTTTTCCTACTCTTTTTAATCCAGGACAAGCCTTCCTTAACTAAAGTCCGATTTTCTCCCCAGAGAGGCACTAAATCAGCTACAGTGCCTAAGGCTACTAAATCCAGGTCCTCTTCCCGGAAGTCATCAAGCAAGACTTGGGCCAGGGCAAAGGCTACTCCTACCCCGGCTAACTCAGAAAAGGGAAACTGACAACTTTTAAGTTTAGGGTTAACCAAGACTTTTGCCGGAGGAAGAGAAGAAGAAGGAAGGTGATGGTCAGTAACAATTACCTCCATTCCCAAACTATGAGCATATTCTACCTCTTCAACATCCTTAACTCCACAATCAACAGTAAGGATGAGAGAAAACCCTCTTTTTTTTGCCTTCAAGATAGCACCTTTATTCAAACCATAGCCCTCCCTCAGGCGATGAGGAACAAAATAGGAGACATCTGCTCCCTTTTCCTTTAAAGCTGAAAATAAGACTGCTATCCCGCAAATTCCATCCAGATCATAATCTCCGTAGATTAAAATCTTCTCTTTTCTCTTTATCCCCTCTTCAATTCGCTCTTTAGCCTTCTTTAGGCTGGGGACCTCCTGCCAGGCGCTACTTATCTCTTTTAAGTTTGGCTCTAAAAAATCTTTTGCTTGGGAGGAGCTATTAATTCCCCGCATGGTTAAGAGCTGGGCAATTATTAGTGAGATATTTAAATCCTCGGCAATTGTTTTTGCCAGCTCTTTATTCCCTTCTTTACACTCCCAGCGTAGGTTTGACAAAATTCTTCTCCCTCTTATTTAGTCCATAGTCCACAGACGACAGACCTCTGTCTTCTGTCCTCTGTCTTCTGACCTCTGACTTCTGTCCTCTATCCTCTGACCTCCGTCTTTATTATATCTCAACCAAACAAAAATAGCAAATAAATACTTGCCGGACAAGAATATCCTGCCTATTGTGGGTCTGACCCCCCGTAGAGACGACCCGACGGGTCGTCTCTACCAACCCCGCATCAATATCCTTTCCTCCTTTGCATTTTGGAGTCTTATTTGTTATAATTACGTTGTAGAGGCGACTCTTGTAGAGGCGATTCTTTAGAATCGCTACAAA
>Ga0210017_1001761_pt1 | contig 18821 bp, 19 predicted proteins | sample CryGeyCG2014_020_FD_183966 | JGI IMG/M metagenome (GOLD analysis project Ga0210017, IMG submission 183966) | Groundwater microbial communities from aquifer - Crystal Geyser CG08_land_8/20/14_0.20 (SPAdes) (version 2) | ecosystem: Environmental > Aquatic > Deep subsurface > Groundwater | place... | reverse complement strand
AAAATAATTTATTATAATAAAACAAAGTCAGGTTTAGAAATAGACGCAAGTGAAGTTCTGTAATTATTATGAAAACCAGTCACAAAATTATTATCGGCGATTCAAGGAATATGGCGGAACTGAAAAATGGTTCGGTTCATCTTGTGGTTACATCTCCACCTTATTGGCAGTTGAAGGACTATGGCTGTCCAAATCAGATTGGCTTTCATCAGAATTATGAGGAATATGTTGATTCACTTAATAAGGTCTGGTCGGAATGTTATCGTGTTTTGCATCCGGGTTGCCGGTTATGTGTTAACATCGGCGACCAGTTTGCCCGTTCGGTGATTTACGGCAGATATAAAATTATTCCAATTCGGGAAACGGTTGTAAATTTTTGTGAAAAAATCGGTTTTGATTATATGGGAGCAGTTATCTGGCAGAAAGTTACAACCTGCAAAACAACCGGCGGTGCGACGGTAATGGGTTCTTATCCGTATCCGCGTAACGGAATGATTTCTATTGATTATGAATTCATTTTATTATTCAAAAAATTAGGAGAAGCGATCAAACCTACAAAAGAACAAAAAGAAAAATCAAAAATGACACACGAAGAATGGGTAAAATATTTTTACGGGCATTGGAATTTCGCCGGTGAAAAACAAAACGGGCATTTAGCGATGTTCCCCGAAGAACTTCCGCGTCGTTTAATAAAAATGTATAGTTTTGTCGGAGATAGTGTCCTTGACCCATTTTTAGGCAGTGGAACAACGACAAAAGTTGCCGCTTCTCTTGATAGAAATTCCGTCGGATATGAAATAAATCCGGAATTTTTAGAAGTTATTAAACAAAAATTAGGAATAAATCAACAAGAATTATTCAGTAAAAATCAACATTATGAAATAATTTCCCAAAACGGAAAATCAAAATTTGAAAGAAGGATAAAGAATCGCAAACAATATCGTATAAACGATAAATTACTTGACCCGAGAAAATTCAATTTTGGCACAAAAATATCAGCGACAATATAGGCGATAATAATGCAAGAAAATTTTATTACAACAATTCAATATAATTTTCCCTTTAAACAGCCAGAAATTATAAAACACCAAAACAGAAAAAAACATAATCAATATTTTACGCCGGAATTTGCAGTAGAAAAAGCATTATCTCTTATTTCTGAAACAAACATTAAAAATATAATTGATCCTGCCGTAGGCAACGGGATTTTTTTAAAAATTTCATCTGAAAAATGGCAAAGTGCAAAATTATTTGGAATAGATATAGACGATAAAATGATTGTAAATTTACAAAAAGAATTACATAGCAATAATACATTTTTCATGAATGCCGATGGACTAAAAATAGAAGCCTATCAAAAAAATCCTGAAATGGAAAAAATACTTTCAAATAGTAGGTTTGACCTTGTGGTTGGCAATCCACCTTTTAGTAGTTGGTTTAGTAGAATAAATGACATAACGATACTATCACAATATGAACTTGCTGGAAAAAATGGCAGTATCCAAAGAAGTCAGGCAATTGAAGTTCTTTTCTTGGAGAAGTTTATCCAACTTGCTAAAAAAGATGGTTATGTGGTTATTGTATTGCCCGACGGTATTCTTTCAAATCCGAAAGACCAACACATAAGAGAATTCATTTTAAGAGAAACAGTTGTTAAAAATATAATTAGTTTGCCAAGGAATGTTTTTGAAGATACATCTGCAAAAACAAGTATTTTGATTTTACAAAAAAAGTGGCAAGATAACTTAAACTATATTACTAAAATTAGCGACTTGGGAAAAACAGGAATTGTTAATAATACAGTCAAAGTTTCAGGAAAAGACTTGTTAAAGCGGATGGATTATTGGTATTATTATAATTTAAGAAAAAGCAGTATGAATAGTTTAAAAAATAATGGTATCCAATTCAGGCCGCTAAAAGATTTCGTTATTTATTGCAAAACAGGTAAAACACTTTATGGCAAAGAAAGAAAATTTTCAAAAAAAGGTTTGAGATTTCTTCACGCCACAAATATCACAGATATTGGAATAGATTACGAAAAAAATGAAAAATTTATTGACCCTTTAAGCAAAATGAATTTTCCTGATGCCTATACAAAGGTTAGTGATATTATTTTTGTCAGAGTTGGCGTTGGATGTGCAGGCAGGGTGGCTATTGTTGATAGTAAAAATGATGAAGGTGTAGCATCTGACTATCTTCATATTTTGAGAGTAAAAAAAATTAATCCATATTATCTTGTTGTATATTTAAAAACAAAATATGGCAGAGATGCGATACAACTTTTAAAGCATGGTGTTGGAACCGTAAGTATAAATAAAACCGACGTTTTGTCTATACCTATTCCCTTTATGCCTGATGAATTTCAAGAAAAAGTTGAAAAATGCTATAAGAAAGTTATCAGTCAATTTCAAAAGGGTAATATTGATGAAACCACGAAAAAATTAAATGCTCTAATACAAGATGTTGAATCAGAATTGCAAAATGGAGAAAGTTATGGGACAGAGAAAAAGAAGATTGATAGTCCGTGTGCGTTTGTATCCGCGTGAAGGTGATTGGGAGAAAAATGAGTTTCATGTCTATATGTATTTTAGTTTAAATTCTCCACGAAGTAGATGTCAATTAAAAAAAGGTAAATCTATTAATGAACTTGAGCATATTGCAAAAATTAAAGGTTATGAAATGGATGCTTCCGAAGTTATGGAGTATATGCCAAGTAATAATGATTTATTTCTTGTTCTAAAGGCATTAAAGAAAGCCGATGAATTGCGAGATTTAAGAAGGAAATGTAAAGAAGAAGGGATTGAATACAAAGAAATATCTAAAAAACTTAAGAAAGAAGTAAAACATTTTCAAGACGAAATAGATGAAATTGAAGAAAAAGCAGAAAGAGAAAGACCACAGGGAATTAGTCTCTGTGAATTAATGAATGAAATTGGATATATCAAAAAAAATTAATTAAAAATTGTGCATATGACTAATTCAAAATTTATTTTGAAAATATTTTGTTCTAAATGTATGGAGCATCTAAATTCATTACAGATCCCTGCAAAAGTTGGAAAACACAAAATTGGGTTATCTTCAAGGACTCTTTCGGATGTTATAGAAAAACATACAATTGGTTTTATGATTGATTATTTCGGTGAAGATAAAGTTAAGTTCAAAAACTGGCGAGGATATGATGTCATTATAATTACACTTGAAGAAACTTTATATGTAAATATTAAGACAAATGAACATAATAAAAAAATGGATGCTACTTGGCTTTTTAGTGCTTCTATTGTTAAAAAATTACAAAAACAAAAAATCCTTCAACATCTTTATTGTGTTAAATTTGAGTATATTAAAGAAAACCGAGATTATCTTGAATTTTTATCGGGAAAAGTAGCGGGTCCTTTATCAGAAGTAGATTTGATTTATTACACAAAAGGAGATAATCCTTCCTGTAAGTTGAGAACAGAATTTAATGGAACTCATTGCCATTTGTTGAATAAATTTTATGTTTGAGGAGTTTTGGCTATGTGGAAATGTGAAAAATGTGGAGAGAAATTTGATGATGAAACAATGGCTGTGGATGTAAGATTTGGTTATGTTGATGAAGATGAAGCGAAAAAAGAAGGCAATGACCAATACGATGCTTTTGAAACAGAAAACGCGTGGGCGCCGCTTTGTGATGATTGTGCGGTCAAATATATTAAAACGGGAGAGTAAAAATGAGAAAAGTTTTTATTCCTGCCCTGTTAGATAACTTTGTATCTAACAGGGTGAATGTAATCTGTGGGATTGCTTTGCTGATGCTCGCAATGACATTTGAGACAATTTCCTTTTCTCAGGAAATTGATTTGACCGTCTATAACCAGAATTTGGGGCTTGTGAAGGATAGGCGGGAGATAAAACTGGACAAGGGTGTGCAGAGGATTGAGTTCACCGATGTCGCGGTGCAGATTGACCCGACCAGCGTGCATTTCAAATCACTATCTTACCCGAACAAATGTTCGGTTTTGGAGCAGAATTTTGAGTATGATTTAATTTCGCGAGAGAAACTTCTTCAAAAATATATTGGAAAGGAGATCGAACTGGAAAGACGGTTTGGTAAAGACGGCGAGAAAAAGGAAATAATAAAAGGAGCGCTTTTATCAACTTCGGGCGGGCTTACGATAAAATCGGGAGATAAAATTTTGGTAAATCCGTCGGGCGAAATTTCCTTATCAAAACTTCCCGAAGGGCTTATACTTAAACCGACACTTTTATGGCTTCTGGAAAACGAAATTTCCGGCGAGCATAAAATAGAGGTGGATTATTTAACAAATGGTATAAACTGGAATGCGGATTATGTTATTGTTTCCGATAAAGATGATAAAAATCTGGATTTAACCGGTTGGGTTACTATTGATAACAAATCGGGAGCATCATATAAAGATGCAAAGTTGAAACTTATTGCCGGAGATATTCATCGTGCATCGCCGCCCGGTGTTATGAGAAATGACATGATGTATGAAACAAAAGCGAAGCGTGCTCCTCAACCGCAATTTGAAGAAAAGGCATTTTTTGAATACCATCTTTACACATTACAGCGTCGAACAACTGTCCGGGATAACGAAACAAAACAGATTGAGTTTGTGTCTGCCTCGGCGGTGCCTGTTAAGAAACTTTATATTTATGACGGTGCTGCACAGAAATTTTACGGATATAATCAATGGTCGCGGGCGGACAGAAATTATGGAGTTCAATCAAATAAAAAGGTTTATGTAATGCTTGATTTCAAAAATTCAAAAGAAAACAATCTGGGCATTCCGCTCCCGAAAGGCAAAATGCGTGTTTATAAAGAGGACTCCGACAAGTCATTAGAATTTATCGGCGAGGATTTTATTGAGCATACGCCTAAAGATGAAAATGTAAGAATTTATCTTGGCGATGCATTTGATATCGTCGGCGAAAGAGTTCAGACGGACTTCAAAAACGGTGACGATTTTGCCGATGAATCATTCAAAATTACAGTAAGAAATCATAAAGAAGAACCGATAGAGGTTCGTGTCGTTGAAAAACTTTACAGGTGGTCTAACTGGAAAATAACGCAGAAATCACAGGACTATGAGAAAAAAGATGCACGGACGATAGAATATAAATTGAAAGTTGCAAAAGATTCTGAAAGTGTTTTGACATACACAGTTCATTACTGGTGGGATTAAGTTGTTATATTTGGTTATAGTACATTTGTACTATAACTTCTGACGAGGAGAATGATAAAAATGGATAAAAACATGGTTGAAAAAATCACGAAAGAGGTTGTGGCGAGGTATTCTAAAAAATCGGATGCGCTCGCGGGCAAGCAAAAAATCCTGGCGATTTTTATGGGCGGCGACAGAAATTTAACCGATGTAATTTTTGCAACCAAAAAAATCTCAGAAAATTATGAGACGAAAATTCTTTTAACGAAGAGTGCGGAAAAAATTATCGGATTTGAAAAACTCTCAGGCATAAAAGCAGAAATAATCAGAGATGACGGCAATCAAAATCCGACGGAAATTTCTTCCTGGGCGGATATGCTGATTATTCCGGTTATGACACTTAACGGTCTTACAAAAATCGCCGGGCTTGTCCCAGATTCTCTTATCTCCAACATAATTATCGGCTGTCTTGAAAGAGGAATACCGATTGTCGCAGTGCGTGATTCAATCTGGTGTTCCTGTTATACACCGCCGCCGTCAAATAGTCCGCTTTACAAAAAAGTTGAGGAATATATCGGACAGATTAAAAATTACGGGATTAAAGTTATATCGGCGAATGAACTGGCAGGTGAAGTATCGGGTTCGCCGTCAACCGCTTTTTCATCTAATCGTGAAGTAAAAATTACAATGTCGTCTGCGGGAAAAGTATTTGATAGTAAATCCAAAATCGGCGGACCTTCGCTTGAAACAAGCAAGTCGTCATTTAAGTTCAAGACCATTGTCGGCGATGAATGCCCCGCGTTCACAAAACCAGAGATAGAGTGCGTTGAATGCGGAAAATGTGTAGAAAAAAAGTCGGGTTCCGTGCAGACAATCGTTGCCGCTGGTGCAGATAGAATTTCTGCGAGAGATACGAAAAACATAGGCGACCAGATTGCCCCGCTTATTGACCATACATTATTGAAAGCGAATGCCACGCAGGAAGAAATCGGAAAACTTTGCGAGGAAGCAAGAAAGTACAGTTTTGCATCAGTTTGCGTAAATCCGGGATATGTTTCGCTTTCCAGCAAACTTCTTGCCGGTTCACCGATAAAAGTTGCCGTCGTGATTGGATTTCCGCTTGGTGCTACAACCACTATGGCAAAAGTCATAGAGGCAAGAGATGCTATCGCAAATGGTGCCGATGAAATAGATATGGTTATAAATGTGGGCGCGTTAAAAAGCGGTAATTATCAACTTGTATTGGATGATATAAAAGCGATTCGTGAAGCAACCCGCGGGAAAATTTTAAAGGTAATTTTAGAAACGGCATATCTTACAAAAGATGAAAAAATAAAAGCATGCCAACTGTCAAAAGAAGCCGGTGCAGATTTTGTTAAGACATCAACCGGTTTCGGGCCTTCGGGTGCAACTGTTGAGGATATTCAACTTATGCGCGCTACGGTAGGACCGACAATGGGCATTAAGGCATCCGGCGGAATAAGGACTCAGGAGGATGCTATAAAAATGGTGGCGGCCGGCGCTACAAGAATAGGCGCATCAGCATCCGTTGCGATTGTTACAGGGAAAACCGAAAAAAAATAAGTATTAAAAATAGATAAAAATCCAATTAGTCCAATTGGTCTAATTGAGATTCAATTGTATCCCCCGAATTTATTCGGGAGTGAGCAAAGTGAATCAGGAGGGAATATGGCAGAAGTAAAAGATGCATTGGGGATGATTGAAACGCGGGGACTTATCGGTATGATTGAGGCATCGGATGCAATGGTTAAGGCGGCGAAGGTTCGTCTTGTCGGATTTGAAAAAATCGGCACGGGACTTGTTACAACTATGGTTAGAGGAGAAGTCGGAGCAGTCCGCGCCGCAGTTGAAGCCGGCGCTGCCGCTGCGCAGAAAGTCGGCGAACTTGTCGCGATTCATGTAATTCCTCGGCCCGACGAGCAGCTGGAAAAAGTTCTCAAAAAAATAGAATCTAACTTTTAAAGGCAATTAAAAGTTAAAAAACTTGTCCCGTTTTAACGGGATTTAAAATTAAAAATTGTAGTGATTTTATTTATCAAACATTTTTCATTTTTAATTGAGAATTTTTAATTGCAGTTTATATGGTTACCGAGAAAGAAATTATTGATGTGATAGCGGACGAAATGGCCGATAAAAGGTCAGGTGAAAATATTACATCATACAAAAGCGGTTTTTTCACAAAGGATAAGTGGATAAAATCGCGCTCAACACTTACGACAAAAAAAAATCTTATTACGGAGTTTGAAGTAAGAAAAATAATTGTAGCGGGATCGAAAACATTAAAAATTTCTAAGAATACTATTATAGGCCCGCTTGCTCTTGAAATTATTCAGGAAAAAGGAATTAAGATTTTAAGAGAATAATTTTTTGCAAAGCTATTCAACTACTTTCGTAGTTGCGAAAGTATGAAAGTAGTTTATAAATTGTCGTCGGAAAAACAGTTTTTTATGTTTTAATTTTATCGCAATAAGGGGTTATTATGAATGTTCCTGAACTTTTGCAAACGATGCTGAAAAAAGGTATTTCGGACATACATTTTAAGGTCGGCAGTCCGCCTTCCATAAGAATTAACGGAAAACTTGTGTCCACCGGTTTTGAAAGTTTCACTTCCAAGCATATAGAAGAAATTGCCTACGGACTTTTAAGTAAAGAGCAGAAAGAGATATTTGATGCCGAGGACGAAATTGATATGTCCTACGGTCTGGAAGGGGTTTCAAGATTCAGGGTTAATATCTACCGTCAGCGAGGAACGGTTGCACTTACTTTAAGAGTTGTTCCATTAAAAGTAAAAACATTCGAAGAACTGAATCTTCCCGCTAACATATTAAAGAAACTCGCGGAAGAACCCAGAGGTCTTATTTTATTCGCGGGCATAACCGGCGCAGGAAAGACAACCACTATGAATGCGGTATTAGATTATATAAACGAAAGTTTTGCCTATAAAATTGTAACCATTGAAGACCCTATAGAATATTTTCACAAAGACAAAAAATCATTTATTTCTCAGCGGGAAGTTGGGGCAGATACGAAGTCATTCGGACGCGGATTGAAATATGTTTTAAGACAGGACCCGGATGTTGTTTGTATCGGTGAAATGCGGGATTTTGAGGCGATATCAGCGGGGCTAACCGCCGCCGAAACAGGACATCTTGTTTTATCAACGATTCATACTATGGATACCGTCCAGACGATGGACAGAATAGTTGACGCCTACCCGCCGCACCAGCAGCATCAGGTGCGTCTTGCCCTGTCAAATGTAGTAAAAGGCATCATCGCCCAGCGGCTTATCCCTACTATCAAGGGGGATATTCGTCTTCCTGCCACAGAAATTCTTATAGGAACTTCGCTTGTAAAAAAAAACATCTCCGAAGGTAAATCGGCTGAAATTTATAAGTTGATGGAACAGGGCGAGTATTACGGTATGAGGACATTTGACAATGATATAATTAAACTTTACAAGGATAAAAAAATTACGCTTGAAGATGCTCTTGAAAATGCAACCAATCCCGACGATTTAATGCTGAAGGTAAAAGGGATTGACAGGGAAGAAAAGTGAGACAGAGAATTAGATGTTGCCTTGACTAATTCTCTAATTTTCTAATCTCTAATCTCTGGTATTCAAATGGCTGATACTAATTGGACTATATTGCCGGAATTTGACGAAGGTCATCAGAACAGGTATATTGTAATGGTATCCGACCGGCCCGTTGCCGACGATGTCGCAAAAAAGTTTCCGAAAATTTGCTCCAAGCCGTTTGAATTGAAAAACGATAAATACTTGTGGGGACTTTATGTTGATAATTCTACCCGTGATGAAAGAAGAAACATTTACAAATTTTTTTTAGGTGAAACGGATAGCGTTCACGAACTGAAAAAAGAGGAAGAGATAAAAAGCGTCATTTCGGACCTCAACAATATTTTTTCCACTTTAACAAAATCCGAGCAGAGGCATATAGAAGAAGAAATACCGGGAAAAATAGAAAGTATAGAAGAAATTGCCGAAAAAAAATCGGAGGAAAAAAATGCAGCGGTTGCTCGAACGGATGTGCCAATTTTAGCGACTGAAACAAAGACAGAAATTTCACCGCTTTCCATATCAGTAGAAACAAAACAAGAACCACCGAAAGATTTGAAAATTGAGATTGAACGCTTCGGCGAATCTGCATCTTCATCAGTATCGCCTTATCCTGAAAAAGAAGCATCGGATGGAGTGTTGCCGGTTGGTAAAGAAACGACGGTTTCGTCTCAACCCGCGCCGTTAGTTCCGATTGCCGCTCCGGGACTTTCCCCGCAGGAACTTCCTGCTGCCGCTTCGCCCGGTGAGTCAATAAAGGTCGGCTATTTATATCCGTTGTCGTCTCCGGAGACGCTTGAAAAATTTATCAGCCAGTTGAGGACCATAACTGAAAAAACAATGAAAATTCCGATTTATCTTGAAAAAGTGTCAGAAACCGGATATAACACTACAGTGTCCAATGATTTTAATTCAATTATCTCCGCCGCAAAATTAAAAAAGGCGGATATTATTTTAGCCGTTATTCCCGACGGTATTGACGATATACGGCTTTTTATAGATACTGCCTGCAGAAGAAATGAAATTTTATATATGGTCGCCCAGCAAAGTCAACTTGATAAAAAATTTTTATTTGTGGACATGGCGATTGAATTGCTTCTTATAAAGAAAAAATTGAGGTAGGAACATGGAACAGTCACGGCAAGTTCCGCGTCAGTTCAGTGTTTAAGTTCTGTGTCAGTTCTGTGTATTCGCGAAGCGAATAATAATGATAACAAAATGGGAAATGATTCCTTATCCGTCGGAGAAATATCCGGAGCGATACAAAGTTAACATCCAGTGTGAGTATGCCGACTTAAAAAAAATCATGGATTTTTACGGGAAACGCTGCGGTTTGCCGTGGAAATCAAAGTCAGCAGAGTTCAGTTTTTCACTGTATATTTACAAGATGACTCCGGGAGGAGTTGAAGAGTTTGAAAATAAAATCAAGGATTTGCAGTCCGTGACGGTTTCGGTGCCTCCGCCGATAGCGGGCGAAGAAAAGGGATCGCCGGCAGAGGACCATGGCGGTTTAGGAAAATCTAAAACATTTCCTGTCCCTGAAAAACCGGACGGGTTTTTTTCGCAGGATCAATCTACTCGCTCTGAAACAAGGGCTTCCGTTTTTCCTCCGCGGTCTTCGAGAAAACAGGCAACTCCCGAGGAAATAAAAATAGCAAAAGAAATTTCTGCAATTATTGATTTTGATGTTTTTGAACCGGAAAAGTTAGATGGTCTAGAAATAAAAAAAGATTTACAGTCGGAACAAAGGACAATACTGGTAGGAATAGTTTTCCGCAGCGGGCAGGAGGAATTCTCAAAAATTATTGAGGACAATCTTTTAAGGAGCGTCGCCGGCAAAAAACTGAAATATAAAATTAAGGTTGCATTCGCGAAAGGGTTTTTGGTTTTTTCAAAGGATGACATAGATGATGCGATTGCATTGTGCAAAGAGAAAAATGTTTCTTCGGTAATTACAGCGGGTGAGTCAAAACTTGCCGAGGTTTTGCACGAAGCATTGAATTCCGCCGGTATTTTCACTGAGCACATAAACACAACGGATGTGAATAGGAAATCGCTTTATTTTAACATAGCAACAAGTATTATTTTATCGGAAACCGGTAAGGGCATAGAAGCAGATAAACGCTGATATTAACGCAGATAAACGCGGAAAATTTCTGTGTCAGTTTAGCATATTTGCGAAGCAAATATTATGATTAAAAAATGGGATTTGATGCCGTCACCATGTGACCGCGATAAAAACAGATATAAACTTTTAATATCCTGTTCCGACATTGACCTCGCCGAAATTGTAAAACTTGCAGGCAGCGATGCCGGGAAACCTTTCACGCCGCTTTCCCAGGATTACAATTTTGCTATGTATATTTATAACCTTTCGGATGTAAAAAAAATGGCAGTGGAAAAATTTCTTAAAGAAAAATGTCCCGTAGGAAAAGTTGATATCGCAGGTGAAGGGAGTGACCTTGAGGAAATTTTAGAAAATGTGGCTGAAACAACCCCGTCAGAGTCCGTTTCACCGGAAGTAAAAATTGAAGAATCCCACGCGGTTCAAAATCAGCCGTCAAAGATTGCGGAAGAAAAACCTGTTGTTCCTCTTACAGAAAAAACGGATAATTTCTGGAAACCGAAACTTAACATACGATATATTTTTGATGAGTTCATCGTCGGCTCCGGCAATCGTTTTGTTCAAGCGGCAGCGTGGGCTGTTTCTCAAAATCCTGGCAAAACATATAATCCGCTATTCATTTACGGCGGCGTCGGTTTGGGAAAAACACATATAATGCAGTCAATAGGAAACACGATAAAAAACAGAAATCCATCTGCCAAAGTGCTTTATATCACGACAGAAAAATTCATTGCAGAAGTTATTGAGGCGGTAAGAAACGGAACGCTTCTGGAATTCAGAGAACATTACAGGTCGTTGGATTTACTTCTTGTGGATGATATTCAGTTTTTATCGGAGGCGGAATCCACCCAGGAGGAATTTTTTCATACTTTCAACATACTGCATGAAAATCAGAAGCAGATAGTCATGACAAGCGATAAGCCGCCGAAAAAACTTGCCGGTATTGAAGACCGTCTGAAATCCAGGTTTGAGTGGGGGCTTATTGCCGATATAAAACCGCCGGATTTGGAAACGCGCGTCGCGATATTAAAGAAAAAAGCTCAGAACGAGCAAATTGAAGTGGACGATAAAATTCTTATCTATATTGCCAGTAAGTTGAAATCAAACATCAGAGAACTTGAGGGTTTCCTGAAAAGAATTAAAGCGTATTCTGCAATGCTCAATCTTCCGATGAATATGGATTTGGTTAAGGAACTGATTGGCGAACTTCTTCCCGAAACGGAATTGGAATCTATGGAACTGCATCTGCCGCCAAAATCTGTCCCCGCACAACCCGTAAAAGAATCCGTTCCGGTAACATCGGCTAAACCGGTTATGCCTTCGGCTGAGGCAAAAAAAACAATTTCTCCCGCCCCGTCTCAATCTGTTCCGCCGAAACCTGTCGTTAAGGACGAATATGATTTACTTAAACCGGTAGAGGTCGCTTATTTTTATCCCGAAAAACATGAAAAGGACTTTGAAAAAATGAAAGAACTGTTCAGAGAAGTAATAAAAAAACATAAATTAAAATTTCGTCTTGTCGGGACTTTCGAAAAAAGTTACGATTTTGACAAAAAAATAAATTATTCCTTTTTTGCACAACTATGCGAAACAAATAATGTGTCTATTATGGTTTTACTCGGCCCTCCGCCCGGCTTTATTGCCGAGGATGATTTTAACAATATGCTTACCGAGACCCGAGACATGCGATGCTCACAATATCTCGGCGGAAATAGTTCCGTTCGCCGATTTGGCTAAGCAGTATAAATACTTAAATATCGCGCTTGATATAACGCTTATAAAGGCAGAGAATTAGAGAATTAGATATCAGGAAAAAAAGTCGTTTTCTGTGTAATCAGTGCTTTTAGTCCGCGTCATCTGCGTTCTAAAAAATGAAAAATAAAACCGGAAGATTAAGTTTTATATTGATAGTTTTTATCACGGTTATTGCCGTATTTTTGATATTTGCAAAATTCTTTGGTTTAATTATTATTATTTTCGGATATATTTTCATTTTTAGACCGCTTGTTTTTATTGAAAAAATGGTATCTTCCGCCATAGACGGCGATTATTCCGTAACAAATTCGGGACAAGTTTCAGCGAAAAAAGAGATCTTGGGAAAAACAGGCCGCCTCGGCGAAGAACTTAATCTGCTCTTCAATCGCCAAATGGTTTCACAGGAATCACTGAACATTTTATTCGCCGCATCAAAAACGATTACCTCCCGGATAGAAATTGACGATGTTATCAGCATGCTTTTAGATTTGGTTCATCAGAAAATGATGATGCCTTCAACCTGTGTTGTTTTTTTGGATGATGACGGGCTTTTGCGGATTAAGGCCTCCCGCGGATTAACCGACGATTTTATAAGAAACATTCATCTTCGGCCCGGCGAAGGTTTTGTCGGCAGGGCATTTTTATCAAAAGAGACGCTCATCATAAACGATGCCACGAGAGAAAAAAGTCCCGAAACCGAAAAACAGGTTAAAGGCGAAGGGTTAATGTCGTTTGTGCACATTCCTATAATAGTCAACGATAAAGCCGTCGGCGTTTTTAATGTCAATTCAAGAAGCAAAAGATTTTTTGATACCAATCTTGTCAAAACGCTCAGTACTCTCGCCGACTATCTTGCGGTCGCGGTGGGAAACTCAAAAATGTATCAGGAGATGCAGGAGTTTAACAGGCGGCTTGAATTGGAAGTAGAGTCGACGACTGAAGAATTAACCAATACGAATCTTCGCCTGATATCAAAAGTAAAGGAAATGAAAGCGCTCAATGATATAATTTTTTCCGCTACCGGCAAGATTGAGATGAACGAAATGTTCGCAACGGTAATTGACAAAATCAAGTTTGTTACCGGTGTTTCAATTGCCGGCTTCATCCTTTACGACGAACAAAATGACGCGCTGACCGGCGTCGGTGATTTCAAGGGTTTTGAATTGTCATTATCAGACGAGACCCCCGCCATACTTATAAAATCATTCAAAAATGTCTCAACATTTATTTCCAACGAATTATTTATGGAACCGTCGTCCGATATGCAGAAACTTTATAATGCCTACGGTGCGACATCCATTATAGTACTTCCATTGGTTGAAAAGAAGACCATCGGACTTTTTGTTTTGGGCAACAAAGTAACGGGAAAATTCTCGCAGGATGATTTAAGGTTTTTATCGGTGGTTGCATCGCAGATAGCGGGGCTGATAGACCGCGCAAAAGTTTACGAACAACTTTCCCGGCGCGTGAACGATTTAATAACTTTGAGGGACATATCAAATACCATCAGAGTTGAGCCGCAATTAGATGAAATTATTGAAGTGCTCGCCGATAAAACCATAAGGGCATTGGAGTCCGATTATGCAATGTTCTGGCTCGTGGATGATTCGCAAAAATTTCTTATGCCGCTGTTCCCGCCGGTTTACGCCAAAAAAGATATAATGAAAATTTCCATAGAATCGGATGCGCTCATCACCAAAATATTTGCTGAAGGGAAAATACAAACAATAGATACGCTGGAATTTCAAAATAAAGCATATAATAAAATACGGGAATTATCCGGCATGAAGTCGCATCTTTTTGTTCCGTTAGAAGCGGAAGAAAAAAATATAGGGCTTTTCTGTTTTTGCTCCAAGACGCAAAATTTTTTCAATGACGATAAAATACGGCTTGCGGAACTTATAGCAGGGCAGACGGCTGCCATTGTTGAAAATGCCAGGATTCACAATAATCTCAAAAAAGTAAATGCGGAACTTGAGCGGCTGAATTCGGTAAAAAATGATTTTGTGTCAATGGTTTCGCACGAGTTGAGGACCCCGCTTACTGCCATAAAAGGTTTTGTTCATGTTGTCTTGAATGAAGAGGCTGGAAAAATTAATGAACAGCAGAAAAAATTTTTAGGCATAGTGGACCAATCAAGCAATCACCTGAACCATCTCATCAGCGGCCTTTTGGATTTGTCAAAAATTGAAAGCGGGCTTATCGCTCTTAAATTGGAGCAACTTGATTTGGCTGATGTCGTGAAAAAATCGGTTGAAACAAACATCAATCAAATTAAAAATAAAAATATAAAGTTGCGGCTTGAGATTGATAAAGAACTTCCTAAAATTAGCGGCGACTATTCACGGTTGATGCAGGTCTATGACAATCTTATTTCAAATGCCGTGAAATTTACCGACCTCGGAGGACAAATTACAATTACCGTGAAGGAGAAAGGCGATTTTATTATTTCCTCCGTTTCAGATAATGGAATTGGAATTCCGGAAGAAGAGCATAAAAAGATATTTGAGAAGTTTTATCAGGTTGATTCGTCTCATACCCGCATCGCCGGCGGAACAGGTTTGGGACTTTTTATAGTAAGAACAATTGTTGAACTGCACGGCGGGAATATCTGGCTTGATTCAACGCCTGGTTCCGGCTCAACATTTTCATTTTTAATACCGAAAATAAAAAGGGCAGGATTAGTGATAAAGTTGTAAGGATTAAGAAGTCAGGATTAAGTAATAATTGGTAAGTGGTAAGCGGTCGGTTGCTTAATCCTTAAAGCGAAGCGTCTTAATCCTTATACTAAGGGGAGCATAAAATACTTTACATGAAAAGGATGTCATTCTGAGCCGAAGGCGAAGAATCTCGATGTTAAAATGCGAGACCCTTCGTTCCACTCAGGGTGACAGACGAAGTGCTTCACCAATGTAAAGTATATTCCGCTCTGAGTAGTAACTGATTTGAGCGACTTAATCCTTAATCCTAAAATGGAGGGACTGTGTCAAAAATATTAGCGATAGACGACGATACAACAACATTGCAGTTATTGGATTTTTTTCTAACCAAACACAAATATGAAGTTACGGTAGCATCCTCCGGCGCCGACGGGATTATCAAAGTGCAGGAAATCATGCCTGATTTGATTCTTTTGGATGTGATGATGCCCCATATGGACGGCATTGAGGTTTGCAAAAAATTAAGAGCCGAAGAAAAGACGGCAAAAATTCCTATTTTATTTTTGTCGGCGTTAACTCAGGATATGGAGGTTATGCGGGGGCTTATGGCGGGAAGCGACGGCTACATAGTAAAACCGTTTGAGCCGGATAATTTATTAGAAAGCATAGAAAAATTAATAGAAAAAAGGTAGTGTAAAGTAAAAAATGAAACCACAGATGGACGCAGATAAACGCAGATGTCATTCTGAACGAAGTGAAGAATCTTGAGATGTTTCGCTTCGCTCAACATGACATTTCTGTGAAAATCTGTGTGAATCTGTGGCAAAGTTTGTTCAACCGGAGGTTGAAGATGAGAACAGCGATCAGGATGGCGCGGTTGGGTACGGAAACGGCGTTTGAGGTTTTGGCAAAAGCACGGGCTCTGGAGGCAAAAGGGAAAGAGATTGTTCATCTTGAAATAGGCGAACCGGATTTTGACACTCCCAAAAACATAAGGGAAGCGGCAAAAAAAGCGATTGATGCCGGCTACACCCATTACGGTCCCGCGGCAGGGCTTCCGGAGTTAAGAAGTGTTATCGCCGAGTATATTTCCAGGACGAGAAATATGAAAGTTGACCCGGACGAGGTAGTTGTAACGCCCGGCGCCAAGCCGATTATATTTTTCACAATTTTAACTTGGCTTCGGCCCGGAGATGAAGTGATATTACCCTCGCCCGGATTTCCGATTTACGAGTCAATGGTTAATTTCGTCGGCGCAAAACCGATTTTACTTCCGTTAAAAGAGGAAAATAATTTTTCTTTTACCGTTGATGATTTTAAAAAACTGGTCACACCCTTAACAAAAATGGTTATACTTAATTCGCCCCAAAATCCGACCGGTGGCGTGGTAGATAAAGAAACATTGAAAGGTATCGCAGAAATTATCGGCGGCGACGATGACATACTTATTCTATCGGATGAGGTTTATTCCGAGATCATTTATGAAGGAGTTCATAACTCAATCGCAACAATGGACGGTATGAAAAATCAGACAATTCTTTTGGACGGTTTTTCAAAAACTTTTGCGATGACCGGCTGGCGCGCCGGGTACGGAGTGATGAACAGGGAACTTGCCCAACATTTTTCCCGGCTTCAGACAAATTCAACTTCCTGCACGGCATCTTTCACGCAAATTGCCTGCATTGAAGCGTTAACCGGTCCGCAAAATGATGTCAAAAAAATGGTAGCGGAGTTTAAGAAAAGACGGGATGTTATTGTTGGCGGCTTGAATAAAATCCCCGGATTTTCATGCAAAAATCCGCACGGTGCTTTTTATGTTTTCCCGAATATAACAAAAACGAAAAAATCATCAAAAGAACTCGCAGATTATTTATTGAACGAAGCGGGTGTGGCCGCACTTTCCGGGACTGCTTTCGGCGCTTACGGGAAGGGATACCTGCGGTTTTCATATGCCAACTCCGTTGAGAACATCAAAAAAGCGCTGAAAAAAATTGATGATGCAGTTAAAAAACTTTGAATAAAATGATGAATATAAAAAATAGACCCAATCATAAAAAATATATTCAAATATTAAAACAAATGTCACCTGAAAAAAGATTATTAAAGGCATTTGAACTGTCTGAATTTTCAAAACGACTTTTCATTTATGGATTGCATAAAAGATTTCCAAATCTTTCAGAGTCGGAATTTAAAAGGATACTGATGGAGCGATTGGAAAAATGTCACAACAGGAATTATTAAAAATAATTGAAAGCATATATAAAAGGAAAATGCGAAGCGTCGCTGTTTTCTAAAAAACGGTTTCATTATCATAACGAAAATAGTTGACAAAAAGGCAATAGTTCGTTATAATAACGAAACAGGGCAGGGGCAATAATGGGAAACTTTCAAAAACATCTTGAACTGGCGAAGGAAAAACTAAAAGCGGCAACAGATGCTTTTCATATGAAGCAGAATACCGTTGTCGGTGATTTGGGCACAAAGGTTGTTGAACAACTTGTTGAGGCTGCCGCTGCAATGGACAATGAGCATTTCGGCGACCATCAAAGCAGGCATGAGTATTCAAACAAGAATTTTCCAGATGAGGTGAATAAGGCGATGCGGAAAATATGGTTTGCCTACGGTGATTTGGGATATGACGGGGTTAACGGCAAGAGGGCAAAAGAAGTGATTGATAATCTCCGTATTATAATAAGTTTTTTCGAGAAAAGGTTTGGAGTAAAAATACATGAATAGAATATTAAATAAAATAACAAAAGTTCTTTCCTCGGTTGAGGGCGTAAAAGCGGTTGTGCTTTACGGAAGTTTTGCGAGAGGCGAAAGCACATCAAGGTCTGATATAGACTTACTGATACTCATAGCAGAAAAAAAAACACTCAAGAAGATACAGAACAAAATAATTGACCTTGAGCATGAAACAGGCAGGAACATTCAGCCGCTCATAAGAACACTTAAAGAATTTCAAAAGACCGATACGGGATTGCTACAGAATATCTTCCAAGAAGGGAAAGCGCTTTATCTTAAGGCAGCGGCGGATATTCCGTCTGCGATTCTTTTACAACAAAAACCGCATCTTATTTATACCTTCCAGATGGGCAATCTGGCGCAGAAGGAGAAAGCAAGATTCAACAGGCATATTTACGAACAGACAAAGGAAAACTACAAATACAAAGGATTATTACAGGAGATTGGGGGTCAAAAACTCTCGGCAGGATGTATTCTTGTGCCGCACGCAGAAAGACGAAAGATTGAAAAATTCTTTAAGAAATTCAAGGTTCGGTTCAGTCAATTAAAAATATGGAAATAACCGGAGCAATGGTTTGTTGTAGAGGGGAATTAATTCCCACATACAAATTGTAGAAAGATGTAAAATCGCAATGTCAACATCTTGCAATCATTGTGACATTTTAGTTTCGCGCTGATTACTCCATATTCGAACGGAATGTGTTCAAAAAATAATTGAAAATATACACAATAAAAATATCAAGCGTCCCCATATTATCTACTATTATTCGTTACTA
>Ga0210017_1001748_pt1 | contig 18860 bp, 21 predicted proteins | sample CryGeyCG2014_020_FD_183966 | JGI IMG/M metagenome (GOLD analysis project Ga0210017, IMG submission 183966) | Groundwater microbial communities from aquifer - Crystal Geyser CG08_land_8/20/14_0.20 (SPAdes) (version 2) | ecosystem: Environmental > Aquatic > Deep subsurface > Groundwater | place... | reverse complement strand
GATTCTGTAATGTGGCAGGAGCTTTTGCAGGCAAAAATTGAAGTGACGAATTGGCATACACTCGCGCCATACAACGAAAACTACGGCCCGAAAGTAATAAAGAAAGGGCCTGAAAGCGACGAGGCGTTTGTGCGGCGCGTTCTTCCAGATTTTGGCAACGCTACAAATATTTTGATTATAAATGACGCAATTGAGAGTGGTTTGGTAAAAACGCCAAAAGTAGCAGTAAGAGACGATTCAAAACTGGACAAGGATTTGAAATCAAGATTTTTTCATATTTACGAACATGTCAATGAAGATTTGAATCGCCGAGCTGAAAAACATGAGGGTTTGCCCGATCTCGTGAGAAACGCAGTAAACATTCTAGGGGCGGATTGGTTGCAGTCAAAAGATGATTGGCAAAAACAAGACAGGAGAACGCCGCCTGTTATGATTATGATTTCTAATCGTATCGAAACTGCAGCCCGATTAGAGTATTCCTTGGTTAACGGATTTTTCTCCGTTGATGAGCTGGCAGATAAAGCAAAACTAATAAGGATAGACCAAGACGCTTTAGATAAGATTGAAGCTGACGAGGAAGAAAAATTGGATAAGTCAAAAAGAGAATTAGTTGAGATTGAGCGAGAGAAATTTAACACCGTTGGAAAAGAAGGAAGGGCTGGAGAGCAGGTGCAATGTGTTATTGGAGTAAATATGTTGTCCGAAGGTTGGGACGCGAGAACGGTAACACACATTCTCGGCCTTCGCGCTTTTACCAGTCAGCTACTCTGTGAGCAGGTTGTGGGTCGGGGTCTGCGTAGAATTTCTTATGATCTTAATCAAGAAACTGGTTTATTTGACCCCGAATATGTAACAGTTTTTGGCGTTCCATTCACATTTCTGCCAGCAGAAGGTAAGGAAAAAACTCCCGGCCCAGAAAAGCCGAAAACAAAAATTGAGCCGTTGCAAGACAGAAAAGAGCTAAAGATTGATTGGCCTCATGTTTTACGCGTTGATTACAAGCTGAATTATTTTTTAGATTTAGATTGGGATAAGTTAGACAAATTGGTTTTGTCTCCGGAAGATTCGCCAACAGTTGTGGAGGTGGCACCGACAATTGAAGGGCGACCAAAATTTGATCAAATTAGTGAAATTAATCTTGATAAATTAGCCGAGGAGCATCGTATACAAAAATCAAAACTCCAAGCCGCCGTTCGACTTCATGAACAATTTGGGAAAAATTGGAAGGGCGACCCCGGAAGCCATATTGGACAATTGGTACAGATAATGGATAAGTTTCTAGAATCGGATAAATTGCTGATGAAGATTCCAGTTTTTGCGGGTTCTGAAAAATTGAAAAATATTATGATTGCATTGAATATTCAGGCGATTGTGAATCATATCGGGAATTTTATTAGAAGTTCAAGCAAAGACGCGCCTTTAGCCATTCTTGACCCGGTGCGTCCAAAGAGAAGCACAGCGACAGCAATGACTTGGTATACAAGCAGAAAGACGCAGCCGGTTAATAAAAGTCAGATTAGCCATATCGTTGTTGATAGCGGCTGGGAGGGTAGTTTAGCTTTTGAGCTGGAACGAAACAGAATCAAGGATTTAATTTCTTGGGTTAAAAACGATCATTTAGGTTTTGAGATATTTTATCTTTGGCAAGGGCAAACGCATACTTATTATCCCGATTATATAATTAAGTTTGGGAATGCTAGACATTTGCTACTTGAAGTCAAAGGACAAACCAAGGAACAGGACAAAGCAAAATGGCAAGCGGCGAAAGAATGGGTTGAGGCATTGAATGTAAATGGAAATTTTGGGAAGTGGGAGTTTAAGGTTTTAGACAATCCCAAAAACGTTTTCGATGTAGTTAAATGATAGTAAAAAGCGAAAAACAAATTGACCAATTAATTTATAAACTATACGCCCTCACGCCAGAGGAGATTAAAAAGGATTTAAAGTATCTCCGATTCAAAAATAACTATGCAATATTTATATTCAAGAGAACGTATCAAAAAGAACATGATGAATTTCATTCGTTTACTTTCAAGACCTTGAGGGCAGATCCAGAAAAAGATAATTTTTATGCCTTTTTGAAAAAAATGGTTTTGGCGGACATTCAATCGCGCCACGGTAATTTGACAAAATATAAAGTTTTGCAAACTTTTGATGATTTAAAAAAAGTAAAATTAGATAAACAATTTGAAAAACCGGAAGAATTGTTGGACGATTTATATAAAAAACTTCTTTCAGTAAAAAACATAGGAGGCAAAATAGCCGCCTTGGTTCTTAAAAATTTAGTTTATTTTGGCGATACAGAAAAATATTTCGGATTTAAAAAAAAGCAGCTATTGCCGTATCTTCTTTTGCCGGTAGATGTTCACATTAAAAACCTGCTTTGTTATAGGTTGCAGATTATAAAGCCCGATTTGCACGATAAAATTAAAACCAAAAATACTAAATTTCAAGATGAGTTAAGAGAGTTGTGCCGTGAATCAAATATTTTAAATCCGGTTGATCTGGATATACTTTGGTATATTGGTTATCAAAATTGCAATAGAAGAGTTTACTGTTCGGTTTGTAAAATGGGGGAGTATTGTAAAGATAGAAATTTTGAAATAGAAGCAAAAAAGAATATTGGAAGAAGAAAAGGTATTGAAGAAGAAATTGAAGAAGTCAAAACTCATCCAGAAATCAAATTTTAAAAAAATAAATTTATGGATGAGGAATCGGAGGAAAATTTAGGCGAAGAAATGGACGAAGAAATAAAAGAATTGATGAAAAATTACGATTTGGATAAAGATGAGGCCGAGCACGTGAAAGAAATCATGGAAGAGCACGTATACAACATCCTTACAAACTGGAGTTTGTAAGGATGTTGTATAAATATTAAAATAAATTTATGGACGGGAAAAATAAGAGAGAAAACAATTTTGCGTTTATAGACAGCCAAAATCTCAATCTTGGAATTCGCGCGCAAGATTGGGAATTAGATTTTGCGCGTTTTCGCGTGTACCTCAAAGATAAATATAATATTACGAAAGCGTTCCTGTGTATCGGTTACGTGAAAGGTAACGAAGGGTTATATAAATATTTGCAGGAGAGTGGCTATGTTTGTGTGTTTAAACCCACACTTGAATTACCCGACGGAGAGGTAAAAGGAAATGTAGACGCGGAGCTGGTTTTACATACGATGATTCACATCAACGATTTTAATAAAGCGCTTATCGTAACCGGGGATGGCGACTTCCATTGCTTGATTGAGTATCTGCTGCAGAAAAATAAACTGCTTGCTCTTATGGTGCCGAATCATAAGTATTATTCCGGTCTTTTGAAACGAAAAGATTTTAGGCCATACACGCGATTTGCCGCCGACATAAGAAATAAGGTAAAAAAAGAAAGACCCTAATGAGGACAAAACCTCACCAGGGCACTCTTTCCGTTCGTGATATTTACATATTAACAAACGCGCATAGTTTGTCAATGGTCAATATGTGAATAACAAAATTATGTTCTACTGGAGTTTTTAAGGATGTTGTTTAAATAGTAAAATAAATTTATGAGAAAAAAAATTTTAATTGTCGGAGTCGGTTTTTTGATATTGTTTGTCGGTGTTGGAATTGGGTTAAAAATGGGAAAAACCCAGATTGCGTCGCCGATTGTGTCAATGACAACTGACCAGAAAATGGACGAAATGGTTGGCCAAAATAAATCCGAAATTGACACGGTTAAAGTTATTCGCGTTATTGATGGCGATACCATCGAAATAGAAGGAGGTGAACGAATACGGTATATCGGCATTGATACGCCCGAAACCGTTGACCCCAGAAAGCCGGTGCAGTGTTTCGGCATTGAAGCGTCCGCGAAAAATAAAGAATTGATTGAAGGAAAAATGGTGCGATTGGAAAAAGATATTACCGACCGCGATAGATACAACCGGCTTTTGCGCTATGTTTATGTTGGCGACACTTTTATAAACCTTGAATTGGTTAAACAGGGTTTTGCATATTCCTATTCTTATCCGCCGGACATTAAATACCAAGACCAATTTTTGAATGCCCAGCAAGAAGCAAGAGAGGCGAGCCGTGGTCTTTGGGCTGCCTGTTTTAGTGATTCATCTGAAACTCCGAATGATTCTTATTTAATTAAGGGCAATATCAGCTTCTCCGGAGAAAAAATTTATCATTTGCCGGGCTGCGGTTCTTATTCAAAAACTCAAATTAATGAAGCGCGCGGCGAAAAATGGTTTTGTACGGAAGCCGAGGCCCAAGCCGCCGGCTGGCGCAAAGCCCTAAATTGCCCTTAACAAAATAAATTGCGGAACAGGAATCAAAATTCTAATTACAACACCCTTACAAACCTGCCTACCGGCAGGCAGGCTGGAGTTTTTAAGGATGTTGTTTAAATAGTAAAATAAATTTATGGAAAAAATTTTAGTAAAGGAAAAGGAGAAGACGGCTGACGCTCGGATTTTTGGCGTTACAATTGAGGGCAATGAATACATTGTGACCGTGCCGAAAGAATACTGGCAAAAATTGACCAAGGCTAGGGAAGAACCCGAAAGTTTGGTTAGGCGCTCCTTTGAGTTTCTGCTTGAGCGAGAACCCAAAGAGTCAATTCTGCGGGAATTTGAACTCTCCGTAATCCAAAAATATTTTCCGGAATACGAAACCATCATCTCTGGAGGGAATTTTTAAGAATATTATTTTCATGTTTCTTTTTGATATAATAATATAATGACAATATGCACGGTTTAGATAATGAAAAACAAAAGATAAAATAAAAATGAAAAAGAAACTTTTTTTGAAGGTTTACGGCAGAGTGCAGGGCGTCTTTTTCCGTGATTCCGCGCGGAGAAAAGCCGAAGAACTTGGTTTAATTTGTTCTGCCGAAAATAAGCCGGACAAAACCGTTGAAATTATTGCCGAGGGCAGGGAAGAAGACTTGAAACAACTTATTGAATGGTGCCGAGCCGGAGGCCCGGAGTATGCCGAGGTGCGGAAGGTGAAAAGTGTGCTATACTGAAAATGTCAAGCCAGCATTGTTTTATGAAAACGAGAACGGTTGTTTTTTTAGTTCTTTTTGTTATTTTCGCGATGGTCGTCGTGTTCGGCGGGCATTGGTTTTTTTATTTTTCGGTGGTCAATTTCTTTTCGGTTGAAAGTATTTTGTACCAAAAAATAATTTTATGGACCGCTATTCTTCCTTCAGGGGTCTTTGTTTTTTCTTCCATTTTGCCGCACTGGCACGAATTTTTTGTAATTCGCATACTGAATTTTATTTCCGTTTTTTGGATCGGTCTTTTGACAAATTTACTTATGGCAAGCGGTTTGATTTGGTTTTTTCTTTGGCTGAATAAATTTTTAAATGTGATTGTAAACAGAATGGTTTTGACTCTTTTGTTTTTCGGCCTTGCGTTACTTTTTTCTTTTTACGGCATGTGGAACGCTTTTAATCCGAGAATTAAAAATATATCGGTTGATATTCCCGGTTTGCCCGAAGTGTGGAGAGGAAAAAAATCGTGCAGATCTCCGATGTTCATCTCGGTATTATAAACAGCGAAAAACTCATGAAAAAGATTGTAAAGAAAATAAACAGCGTTTCTCCGGCCGCGCTATTTATTACCGGCGATCTTTTTGACGGCAGCGACGGCGATTTAGACCTTATGTCTTCCTCTCTGACTGACGTCCGCGCCGAAAAGGGAATATTTTTTATCTCAGGCAATCACGAAACTTATTTGGGCACAGAAATTGCTTATCGTGTTTTAAGAAATAAAGGAGTGAAGGTGCTGAATGATGAAGTTGTTGATGTTGGCGGATTAAAGATAGCCGGAATTAGTTATTCGGAGCGCGGGGAACATAAAAATATAGTTTCAGCCGCCAAAAAACTTGAAAAAGATTTCCGCGGCAAGCCGAATATTTTGTTGTGCCATTCTCCTCGCTTTGCTCAAGACTTCAGGGCTCTAGGTGTCAATCTGCAATTATCCGGCCATTCGCACAAGGGCCAAATTTTTCCGTTCGGTTTTATTTCAAGAATTATTTTCAACGGATACGATTACGGGCTTTTTGTAGAAGGCGATTATACTTTGTATACCACCAGCGGTACTGCCACTTGGGGGCCGGCAATGAGAACGGAGGGGGCCTCTGAAATTGCGGTAATAACCTTGCGATAATTTGTTGAAAAATTTAATATTACGGAATAAATATGGCAAATCTTTTTAATTCAAGTATAAGCGGGCCGTTTAAACTAAGCCGGAGCAAAATTGATTTGTTTTTGGAATGTCCGCGGTGTTTTTATCTGGACAGGAAACTTGGTGTGGCCAGGCCGCGCGGGTTTCCTTTTACATTAAACTCGGCGGTGGATTATTTGCTTAAAAAGGAGTTTGATATTCACCGCGCGAAAAATCAGGCGCATCCGCTGATGAAAACTTACGGCATTGACGCGGTGCCTTTTGAGCATCCTAAACTGAATGAATGGCGGCATAATTTTACGGGTGTGCGTTTTCTGCATGAACCCACCAATTTTTTGGTATTCGGAGCCATAGATGACGTGTGGAAAAACAAAAATGATGAATTGCACATTGTGGATTATAAAGCCACGGCCAAAAACGAAAAAGTAAACTTGGATGCCGATTGGCAGATTAGTTATAAGCGGCAGATGGAGATTTACCAATGGCTTATGCGCGGAAATGATTTTAAAGTTTCAGATACCGGTTATTTTGTTTATGCTAACGGTAGAAAAGACGCGGTGGCGTTTGACGCTAAACTGGAGTTTGACGTGGACATTATTCCTTATACCGGAAACGCGGATTGGATAGATGACACGCTTATGGAGATTAAAAAAACTCTGGAGGGCGAAAAAATTCCCGAAGCGGCGGCAAATTGTGAATATTGCGCCTACCGCCAAAAAGCCGACAGGGTTGAATATGATTGAATTTAAGATTCTCAAAAGATCCAAAAAGAGCCGGGCACGCCTCGGCCTTTTGAAAACAGCCCATGGCGAAGTTGAAACTCCGTCTTTGGTGCCCGTTGCCACACAGGCGGCGGTAAAAACTCTAACAAGCGAAGAAGCCGTAAAAGCCGGTTGTCAGATTCTGATTGCCAATACTTTTCATTTGCATTTGAAGCCCGGTGAGAAAATTATAAAATCCGGAGGCGGTATTCATAAGTTTATGAATTGGCCGCATCCGCTTATGACAGACTCCGGCGGTTTTCAGGTTTTCAGTCTTGGTTTTGGCAAGGACACGGGAGTAGGTAAAATTGTTCGAGATCGGATCTCGAACAAAATTGAAAAAGGGGATAAATCAAAAGGAGTGAAGATTACGGACAAAGGCGCTTGGTTCCGTTCTCCTTTGGACGGTAGCAAACTTTTCTTGGGCCCCGAAGAATCCATGAAAATTCAGCAAGCCATTGGCGCTGATATTATGTTCAGCTTTGATGAATGCACTTCGCCTTTGGCCACGCGCGGTTATATAGAAAAATCACTTGAAAGAACTCACCGTTGGGCGCAGATTTGTTTAAAAGAGAACGAAAAACCGCCTTCGCCAAGACTACGGCGGTCGAAGCAGGCGCTTTTTGGCATTGTTCAGGGGTCTTATTATAAAGATTTGCGCCGCAGAAGCGCCGAATTTATAAACTCTTTGGGTTTTGACGGTTTTGGCATCGGCGGAGATTTGGGAAAAACAAAAACCGATTCAAGAAATATTTTGAGGTGGACCATTCCTTATTTGGATAAGAACAAACCGCGCCACCTTTTGGGAATCGGTCATCCCGAGGATATTGAGCCGATTATAAAAGAGGGGATTGACACGTTTGATTGTATTGCGCCCACGCATTACGGCCGCAGAGGAATTGCTTTTGTGAAAAACGGGCGGCTTAATTTAAACCAGTCAAAGTTTTTGCGCGACAAAAAACCGCTGGATTCCAATTGCGATTGTTTTGTCTGCCGGAATTATAAAAGAAATTATATATGCCATCTTTTCCGCGCCAAAGAAATTACCGCGATGTCTCTTTTAACCTTTCACAATCTTCATTTTTTCAATAATTACGTGGCAGGCGTAAGAAAAAAAATAAGGCAGGAAAAGATTTAATTTGACCCTTCGCGCTTGATTGTTATAATAAAAAACATGGCTTTAATTTGGCAGCAATAATACTGGAATAATAGCCTTCAGGAATACGCGGTTGCGTTGGTTGTTTTCATGGGTTTTTTTATCGCCTTTGCTATTTTCCAAAAGGTTGTTTTGGTTCGTTTAAAAAAAATTACCGAACGCACAAAAAGCGATATTGACGATGAACTTATAAAAATAGTGCAGTCGATGAAACCGCCGTTTTATTCTTTTTTGGCTTTTTATATTGCCGCGCGATTTCTTGTTCTAAGTAATATTATTGAAAATATTATAAACGTTATTCTGATTGTCTGGTTTATATACCAAATTATCAGTGTGGTGCAGATTTTAATAAATTATATTGTCCGCAAAAAAGTTTCTGCGGAAGATAGACAATCGCGAGCGGCGGCAGGCGCCATAGGCGTAGCCGCAAAAATTGTGTTGTGGTCTTTGGCCTTTCTTTTAGTGCTTCAAAACCTCGGCGTAAATGTTAATTCTTTAATTGCCGGATTGGGAATTGGCGGCATCGCGGTTGCGTTGGCCGCCCAGAATATTTTAGGAGATTTGTTTAGTTCTTTCGCAATTTATTTTGATAAGCCGTTTGTGCCCGGCGATTTTATTGTTTTTGGAAAAACCATGGATACGGTGGAAAAAATCGGGATAAAAACCACGCGTCTTCGCGCTTTGCAGGGAGAAGAAATTATTGTTTTCAACAAAGACCTCACGGCCGCGCAAATTCAGAATTTTAAAAAAATGAAAAGACGTCGGGTGGTTTTTGATATCGGGGTGGTATACGAAACTCCGGTGGAAAAATTGAAAACCGTCCCCTCTATTGTTAAAAATACTATTGAATCAACAAAGGGGCTTAATTTAGACAGGGTTCATTTTAAGCAATTTGCGGATTCGGCCTTGCTGTTTGAGGTGGCATATTATGTGGAATCGGATGATTATAATGAATATATGAATCTTCAGCAGGAAATGAATTTTAAAATAAAAGAATCTTTTGAAAAAGAGGGGATTGCCATGGCGTATCCCACGCAGACTCTCTATTTTAAAAAATAGTCATAACACATTTTCTGTAAGTTGTATATACTATAAGTTATGCGGTCGCACTAGTTATAGTATATACGGATTGATAAAGTTATTGTGTAATAATTTTTATACCGTTTAAGTCAAACCTATTGAAGTTTAACTTCAATAGGTTTGTGAATTCTTTGCTAACAAATGAGTGAGGCCTGTCTGCTGGTAGGCATGGTGGAGCGAGGCGAACCAAAAATCGAATGGTTGTGGGAAATCCAAATCAACGATATTATTAAAAAATGGATCAAGAAAATAAAAACAACGATGGAGTGGATTTGGGTGGCGGACTCAATGATTCTGACACTGGTGTAAAATTTCAGGATAGTGGCTGGCGAGCGATGAAGTATTATCGCGAACCCGAAACTCCAAAAATCATCCAGTGGGTGATTAAGTATTCAGGCGGACTTGTCAAAGACAAAAAACAGGCAGATTATGTTTTGCTTGGATTTGTGGTAGTGGTAATTATCATTTCGCTGTTTTTGTTTTTCGGCGGAGGCAAAACAAAATCAGATTATACTCCTGTTCCTGTAACCGGTCGAGAATTTGAAGATGTCAATTGGCCTCCGATACAATGAGAAATAATTCCGGTTTTACTCTTATAGAACTTTTAGTAGTTATTGCCATCATTGGTCTTTTGTCTAGCATCGTTTTTGCGAGTTTACAGAACGCGCGAGAAAAAGGTAGAGTAGCACGAGCGATAGGCAATGCAGAAGCATTGAAGAAAGCGACCGAATTGTATCATCATCAGATGGGATTTTATCCTCCTGATGTTGGACGCGGGTGGGATCCTGGATTTCTAAAACCGCTTCCATGGAACCCGGATACCGAGGCAACTGCAATTCCTTCTTGCGGCCATTGCCCATCGAATTGGGACCAAATTGTTCAACAACGCTGGGATGGGCCTTATCTTACAAGTTGGCCTCAATTTACACCATGGAACGGCAAATACGATTATAATTATTGGGGTTCGGGTGCGACTCGTTATGGCTGCCCCATACCGCCGGGTGTTTATCAAGGAGTACAACGAGATTATGTCGACGAAAATCCCATAAATTCGGTTGCGGAACAATTTATGATTGATCAAAGGATTGATTTCGACGGATGTTTGAATGGCGAAGCACAATTGATTATGTTTCGTCTTTAAATTTTTTCAAGATACTGGATAGCGGATATCCCATTTTCTCTAATTCGTATTGTTATAAATTATGCGGTCGCACTAGTTATAGTATATATGTGCATTTGTTTTTCGTTTTCAAAAATGTTATAGTAAATAAATTATGTGGCAAAAAAACATTACGGGTATTTTGGGGATTTGGATTATTTTTTTGGCTCTGATTGATTTTTCGGAGTCGCTTCATAAAATTTTACTCGTATCAACAGGCATTTTTGTTGCTCTTGTTTCTTTTTTCGGAAAAAAAATTATTCGCGTTGTCGGTGAAAAACCAGAACCTAAGAAAGAAACAGAAGAAGATGTCGGTTAGAGTTTTCATTCTTATAGCGCTTTTGTTTGCCGGAGTTTTGGGCTACGCTGGTTTCTTTTTGGTTTCCTTAAAATCTTCCCATTTTGACAGCCCGACGGAATATTTGGAAGCAACGTTGTTGGGAAAAGAAGAAAGCAGGCCCGTTTTACCCATTGTTACGCATATTGCTCCACCCGAAGCGGTAAGAGCCGTGTATATGACGCAGTGCGTGGCCGGCACTCCTGTTTTTAGAAATAGCCTTGTTCAACTCGTTGAAGATACGGAAATCAATTCTGTTGTTATAGACGCGAAGGATTATAGCGGAGTGATCGGTTTTCTTACGGATAATCCGAAATTAAAACCGTTCGTTTCCGACAGATGCCGCGCTTCGGATATAAGAAGTTTTATTGAAAGTCTTCACCAAAAAAATATTTATGTTATCGCGAGAATTACCGTATTTCAGGATCCTTTATACGCTTCGGCGCGGCCTGATTTGGCGGTCAAGCGCGCCAGTGACGGAGCGGTATGGAAAGATTATAAAAAAATTAGTTTTATTGATGTGGGAGCAAAAGAGTTTTGGGATTATATTATTGAATTAAGCAAAGAGTCGTATAATTTGGGTTTTGACGAAATTAATTTTGATTATATACGTTTTCCGTCCGACGGGCCCATGAAAGATATTTATTTTCCGTTTAGCGAAAAAAAGATAATGGCAGACCCTGAAAAAGGAAAGGCGGAAATATTGCGGGAGTTTTTTTCGTATCTTTATGATGAATTGAAAGATACCGGAATGATACTTTCGGCAGACCTTTTTGGAATGACCACAACCAATACCGATGATTTAAACATCGGCCAGATTCTTGAATACGCCGTTCCTTATTTTGATTACATCGCGCCCATGGTTTATCCGTCGCATTATCCGAAAGGTTTCAACGGTTACGCGAATGTAAATTTATATCCTTATGAAATTGTAAAGTTTTCAATGGATAGCGCGGTTGAAAGAATTAATGAAATGGCCATGGCCACTACAACAGATTACGGCGGCAGGGGGATTTATGAAGTTTCCCAGTTAAGGCCGTGGATTCAGGATTTTGATTATCCTGTTACATATACTTCTGAAATGGTCAGGGTACAAAAACAGGCTGTCTATGATAGCGGCCTGGACTCCTGGATGTTGTGGGACCCGGCGAATATATATACAAGAGAGGCATTAGACTAAACTGCTGGTTTTGTTATAATATATTTGTATATTTGTAATTAATTTGTAATTCGTATTTTATGAACCCCGTTAGAAGTTTGTCCTTTCTTTGTGAAATTATAACGGGATTTCAAAATTTATCACTCTAATAAAATAAATTATGAACAAGAAAACTTCTAACGGGGTGAAAATAGCAATAAATGGTTTTGGGCGAATTGGCCGGATTTTTTTTAGGCAGGCATTGGAAAATGAAGAATTGGAAGTTGTTGCCGTAAATGATTTGGGAAATAAAGAAAACCTTCTCTATCTTCTCAAAAATGATTCTGTTTACGGAAGATTTGAACTGCCTGAAAAGAAATTGGACAAGATAAAATTTTTGCAGTAAAAGGACCCGGCGAATTTGCCCTGGAAAGATTTGGGTGTTGATGTGGTGGTGGAGTCAACCGGTGTTTTTGCTTCGTATGAACGTGCTGAACCGCACTTGAAAGCCGGAGCAAAAAGAGTAGTAATTACCGCGCCAGCAAAAGATGAAGAAACTAATACCTTTACGCCAAATCTGGCCGGAGATTTTACCAGTTATGGGAAAATTACTTCCAACGCCTCTTGTACCACGAACGCCGTAACTCCGGTGGCAGCCATAATGCTCAAAAACCCGGGGATTAAAAAAGCCGTGTTAAATACCGTTCATGGTTATACGGCCAGCCAATTTTTAGTGGACGGACCAATGGAAAAAGACTTCAGAAGAGGACGGGCCGGAGCCGTGAATATTGTTCCTTCTCATACGGGTGCGGCCGTGGCCGCCGAAAAAACCATTCCGTCTTTGAAGGGTAAATTTGACGGGGTGGCAATGCGCGTGCCGGTTATTGCCGGTTCAATAATTGATTTTACTTTTGTTTCAGCAAGAAAAACTTCCGTTGAAGAGATTAACGATATCTTTAGGGCCGAAAGCGAAAAACCGGAGTGGCGGGATATTATAAAAGTAACCGAAGAACCGCTTGTGTCCACGGATATTTTGGGCGAGCCGTATGGTTCAATTGTGGATTTGAATTTTACCCGAGTGGTGGACGGAGATTTGGTAAAGATTTTTTCTTGGTACGATAATGAGTGGGGATATTGCGCCATGTTGATAAAGCACATCAAAACCTTAAAAGATTATTTGTAAAGTTTTGATGAATTTTTAATTTCCAATTTTTAATTTTAAATGAATGATTTAATTTCTTAATGTTTAAAAATTTAGTCATTTAAAATTGATTAAAAATTTAAAATTATAAAAATTTAAAATTTCAATGAAGATATTCATTGCTTCCGACCATGCCGGTTTTGAATTGAAAGAAAAGTTACGGGAATGGCTGGTAAAAAAAGGTTACGAAGTAAAAGATTTCGGAGCTTTTTCTTATAACGAAACAGATGACTATCCGGATTTTGTTCGCGACGCCGCAAAGGCCGTGGCAAATAACCCCGAACAAAGCCGCGGTATTGTGCTTGGCGGTTCGGGCCAGGGAGAGGCGATGGCGGCCAATAGATTTAAAGGAGTAAGAGCGGCTGTTTTATATAAATTTTCAGCCGAGATCGTAAGATTGGCGCGTCAACATAACAATGCTAATATTTTATCTTTGGGAGCGCGGTTTATTTCTGAAGATGAAGCAAAAACAGCCGTTGAAATATTTTTGGAAACCGAGTTTAACGGAATTGGCGAAAACGAACGCCACTTGCGAAGAATTAAAAAAATTGATTTATGAATTATGTTCCCAAAATTGGACTGGAAATACACGCCGAACTTAAAACCAAAACCAAGATGTTTTGCGACTCTCCCAATGACCCGGACGAAAAACATCCTAATGTAAACATTTGCCCGGTTTGCATGGGTTATCCGGGAACATTGCCTGTTATAAATAAAGAAGCGGTAAAAAGCGTCTTGCGCGCGGGTTTGGCCATAAATGGCAAATTGGCGGATTTTACTCAGTGGGACCGCAAAAATTATTTTTATCCTGATTTGCCGAAGGGGTACCAAATCAGCCAATATAAATATCCTTTGGTAAGCGGCGGGGTTTTGAATAACGTAAAAATTACAAGAATTCATCTGGAGGAAGACACGGGTCGGCTTATACATGACGGCGATGTCAGCCTGGTGGATTTTAACCGCGCCGGCGTGCCGCTTATGGAACTGGTTACTGAACCGGATATTACTTCCGCAGAGCAGGCGAGAAGATTTGCCGAAGAACTGCGTTTACTTCTGCGCTATCTTGAAATTTCTGAGGCTGATATGGAAAAAGGACAGTTAAGGATTGAAGTGAATATATCACTTGGAAACTCGGTTTCCAAACGAGCAGATTTTAAAAAATCTGTTTTAGGCACAAAAGTGGAAATTAAAAATCTTAATTCGTTTAAATCGGTAGAACAAAGCATTAACTACGAGATTAAAAGACAGGCAGGGGTTTTGGGTAAGGGAGAAAAAGTTATTCAGGAAACGCGCGGCTGGAATGAAAATAAACAAAAAACTTTTTCCCAGCGCAGCAAGGAAGAGGCGCGTGATTACAGATATTTTCCCGAGCCGGATTTGCCTCCGTTAAAAATAAACGAGATAGAAGATTTCCAAAATCTGGAAAAAACATTGCCGGAATTGCCATGGCAAAGAAGAGAACGCATGGAAAAAGAATATAAATTGCCTCGAGAAGCCGTTAATCTTTTGGTGGAAAATAAAAAAATGGCGGATTTTTTTGAAGAGGCGATTTCGGAGAGCAGGGCCGAGACTAAGAAAAAAGTTACGGGTTTAACTTTAAATTATCTTACTTCCGATTTGGCGGGCATTATGAGAGAAAAGTATTTGGATTTTGATAATTTATTGCTTACTGCTGAAAACTTTGCTGATTTAATAACAATGCTGTCTGAGGATAAAATTTCTTCGCGGGCGGCCAAGGATGTTTTGAAAGAAATGGTGGAAACCGGCGCGGAGCCGCACGTGGTAGTGCTGGAACACGGCCTTGAACAGACAAGCGATGACGATTTAATAATGACGGCCGCCCAAAAAGTCGTTGAAGAAAATCCGAGAGCCGCGGAAGATTATAAAAAAGGCAAGGAAAGCGCTTTACAATTTTTGGTTGGCATGATGATGAAAGAAACAAAAGGCGCGGCCAATCCGCAAAAAGCCGTCGAGATATTGCAAAAGTTACTAGAGAATTAACAATTAATTAAGCCATAAAATATACACATGGACAAGTTAAAAATTTGTCCGTGTTTTGTTTGGTTTTTGTGGTAAATAAAGACATAGACCGCACGCTTCAGGGTATTGTGCGCGATGTCGCCAAGACGCGCATGGATGAACCGAAATTGCAAAAAATTGTCAGGCATATGAAGTCTATTTACCCTTTTATCCCGGAAGAATTTATTGTAAAACGCGCGAAATGGCACAGGGGGCTTATCAGCGGCAGGGGAAAAAAGTTAATGGGCAAAAATTTGCCCGGTATAGGTAGGATTGACCTTAGCGGCGGAACACAGGAGTTTGAAATTCCCCGAGCGACATTCACGAACCCTTTCTCTTTGAATGTCGAGTCACTTAAAAAACCGATTTCCATTATGGTTTTGAACGGCGCCAATCTCGGTATTAAACACGGCGCTGATATTGTGGGTAATGTTGCCAGAAAAGCGTTGAGCGATGCTGAAGAACGAAAAGATAAAGCGGTAATTCTTACAAACTTTTTATGTTTTGATTTAAAAAAAGCCGGCGGACCGGCAAAAACAGCGCGGGCGCAGGTATTGAGAAACAATATCAATCCCGAATTAATTCAGGACCCTCTGTATAGAAAAGTGGTTGAAAATATAATTGCTACAAATCCGATGAACGAAATTGCTTATCGCACGCCGGAAGAACTTGTGAACGATGTGCTTGGCGGGTGGACAAAGATTTGCACGAAACCAAATCACAAATTGGAATATAGCGGTCCGATACGTGTTGTTATCGGGCTTAACGAACTCGCTTTAATTTTTGCCGTCACTTATTGGGAAATTAGATGGTGGACCATAAAAAAACAGAAAGAACTTAGAGCGGATAAAAAAATAGCAAAGGAGGCGTTGAAAAAAGCAGAACAAAGATTGCGCGATGCTGAAAATGAGGACGATTCTGATGAAATTCAATTTGCCAGCAAGAAAGTGATTGCCGCTCGCGCGCGAATAGAATCCATAGAACATCAATTAGCCAGAACAACAATTTCAGATATTGCCAATCAGGAGTCTCAAAGATTTTTTGCTCACGCCTACAGCGTGGTGGTTCAAAAGATAGAAGCAGCTATACCCAACGCTAAAGTAATCGGTGAAGGCACGAGCCATATACAAGCTGGCGATAAAAAAAATGAGAAGCGATGACATTGATGGCTCTATGGTTTACCAGCGAGGGCCGAAGAATTTATGGTTGATGTGCTGTTCTGACCAACATTGGGGCGGCAGGTCAAAGGAATTTGTGTGGGACGAAACAAGAAAAGTGCGCCTTAGCATGGCCGAGGCTGTTTTTGAAATGATGAGACGCGAGGGGCTTTGTAAAAACACGGATATGCCCATCCATGTTTTGTGCTCTCCCGATGACCCGACACAAGCGCAAAACGTGAAGTATAGAACCGAGCCTCATCCGCAACAGATCCCTTATCATTTGATAGAGAAAATTACCGGCAATCTTTTGTTTCAAGCCAAAAATGCTAAAACCAAAAAAGGAATTTTTGAAGCGGCAGAAAAGATCCGCAGATTATCTCTTGTTCAATTTGAAAAAAGGGGTTCTGATTTTGTCTTTGAACAGTTGATGCAGATGATGGAAAGGCACATTGAGCCCAATCTTGATGTGTTTAGCGCCATTTTGCGGCGCGCCCAAGCGGCAGATTTACTGATAGAGGGTGTTGGAGAGATGGTTGCCGCTGAATACGGCGGTTACGATTCTAGAAATATCGGGTTTATCAATTTAGGTACAGGAAATCATTTCAGTAGAACTATGGATTCCGAAATGATTGAAGGTCCTTTATACGCGCAGAGATTGAGAGATTTGCTTTGCGGAATGGATGAATGGAAGAATAAAAAAGAATTGATTAAGAAGTCGGTTGTTTCCCCTGTTTATGGGCAGACATGTATTGGTTGGGGTGTAATTTCGGTAAAAGGCAAATATCAAGATGGCATTGAGATTCGCTCGGCACCAACCAATATGGCCGGTTGGGGAGATACACTGAAGGGCCACGTAAAAAGAGATTTGCAGCGCGGAAATTACAGCAGAATCTGGAATAAAAAATTGCCTGTGATAAAAATTTTTGGCGACAAGCACTTTTTCGGCGGCGTCAGCACCAGTTACGCCGTTTATCATATGTCGCCGGCGGCGGTTTATACCGACGCTTACGGCGAACGTGGTTTTCCGCCGAATAATACCGGGGTTTCTTTTTTGGGAGTGCCGGTTGACGGTCCGGATAGCGGCCCGATTTTCTGGCGCACATTACCCTTTGACGTAATTAAAGATTTTATGGAAGAAAATCCTCGTTCGTTTGATTGGGCAGAATTTTTGCCTAATCCGGTATAAATAAATTTTAAACCCTGAACTTTGTGTTCAGGGTTTTTTTTGATGTATTTTTTGTTATAATTTACTCAATGAATCCCGTTAGAGATCCAGGGTGTGGATTTAATCAACGGGTTTCAAAAATAAAAAATAATTTATTTTAATCAAATTTTTAATATTAATTAACGGAAACAAATGTTTCCTATCTCTAACGGGATGAATCCTCAATGGAAAAATTTAATAAATAGTTTAAAGAAAAAAGGTGTGTTAAAAACACCGAATATTATTTCCGCTTTTGAAAAAATAGACAGGAAAGATTTTGTAATTGACGAATATAAAAACAGCGCCTATATTGATGAGGCGCTTCCGATTGGCGAGGGACAAACAATTTCTCAGCCATACACGGTTGCCTTTATGCTGGAATTACTTCAACCCAAAAGCGGTAATAAAATTTTAGACATTGGTTCCGGTTCCGGATGGCAAACCGCGCTTTTGGCCGAAATAGTGGGGAAACATGGTAAAGTTTATTCAATAGAAATAATTCCCGAGCTTTGCAAATTTGGAAAAGAAAATATTTCAAAATATAATTTTATAGAAAAAAGCCTGCCTGCCGGCAGGCAGGGCATTGTGGAATGTTTTCACCAAAGCGCCGAAAACGGCTTGCCGGAAAAAGCGCCCCTTGATGGTATAATTGCTGCCGCGGCCCTTGATGAAAAAGTGCCGGAACAATGGTTTAATCAATTAAAAACAGGCGGGCGATTGGTTGCGCCAATCAGAAATTCCGTTTGGCTTTTTATCAAAACAGATAATGAAAAATTTGAACAACACGAATACGCAGGATTTGCCTTTGTCCCGTTTGTCTAAACGGCAAAGAATAATTACCCGGGGTGTTTTATTGGTTGCAATCGGTTTTTTAATGGTGGCTGTTTTTATGTCGCCCCCGGTTGATTTTCCGATAAATCAGGTGGTTATTGTTGAGAAAGGGCAAATCTTCAATGAAATCTCGCAAAATTTTAAGCAGCAAAAGCTTATACGTTCTTCCTTGATTTTTGAAACCCTTGCCTGGATGCTCGGAAAAGAAACAGAGGTCAAGGCCGGAGAATATTTTTTTGAAGAAAGAATCGGGGCTGTTGGATTGATAAAAAGAATCACCAACGACACTTATCAAAATAATCTTATAAAAATCACTATTCCCGAGGGCTGCACATTAAAAGATATTGCTTCTCTTTTTGTCAATAAGGGCATTTGGCAAACAGTAGAATTTGATAAATCTCTGGAAGGTTATCTTTTTCCCGATACTTATTATATTCCCGTATCCATTACCCCCGAAGCCATGGCCGCCATTATGAAAGAAACTTTTGATAAAAAGGTTTTAGCGGAATTAGATGAAGAAATAAAAAATAATGAACGCGATCTTTCCGATATTATCATAATGGCTTCGCTTTTGGAAAAAGAGGCCTCAAGGGAACGGGATAAGCAAATTATCGCGGGAATTTTGTGGAAACGTTTAGA
>Ga0210017_1001747_pt1 | contig 18866 bp, 18 predicted proteins | sample CryGeyCG2014_020_FD_183966 | JGI IMG/M metagenome (GOLD analysis project Ga0210017, IMG submission 183966) | Groundwater microbial communities from aquifer - Crystal Geyser CG08_land_8/20/14_0.20 (SPAdes) (version 2) | ecosystem: Environmental > Aquatic > Deep subsurface > Groundwater | place... | reverse complement strand
CTATTGTTCGCATCACCACTATTCCTCAGGGTGGTACTTGGGAGCGAGCCAATGATACCGACCTCGTCGACTTTGCCAATTTTTTGAGCGAACTAGACTGGCCAGTCGAGAATCGCTACATCGTCCTCTTCAACGAGGTCAATCGCGCTGCTGAGTGGGGGGGGGCTGTCAACCCAGCCAAATACACCACGATTGTCAGGAATGCCTACCAGATTTTCAAAGAACGCTCAAACGATTTTTATCTTTTGGGACCCGCTCTGGACATGGCTTTGCCCAATAGTACCACCTCACTCTCCGCCACCAATTATCTGCGGGGTATGAGCGTAGCTGATCCACTCGTCTGGACCTACTTTGACGGTTGGGCTAGTCATAGCTACCCCAATCCCGCTTTTATAACTTCAGCCAAAAAAACAGGTTTGCAAAGCATTGTAGGATACAAAACCGAGCTTGCGCTCCTACACCTTGCTCCTAAGCCTATCTTTATCACCGAAACTGGTTGGGATCAAACCAAGCTAGGAGACAGTGTTTTAGCTCAAAACTGGAGCACTGCCTGGTCGACTTGGCAAAGCGACCCAAATGTGGTGGCGATAACCCCCTTTCTCTTGCGTGGCGGGGAACAGTTCCGTCAATTTTCTCTATATCAAGAAGATGGTGCTTACTCAGCTTCTGGTCAAGCAATCTACAATCTCTCCAAATCTATAGGTTCGCCCAAACTAGTAGAAGAAAAGCCTAGGGTTACTCAGTCTACTCCAGTCAAACAACCTAGTTGGGTTATGCCTTTTTTCAAGTCATCGCGCGCACTTTTCAAGCTGGAAAATATTTTTCGCGTGGTCTTGGGTCTACCTATCAAATCCACCGTTATTCTCAAAGACATCTCACTTTCAGTAGAGCTCGCTCAGACACCCAAACAGTGGGAAAAAGGCTTATCAGACCGCACTGATCTTGGCGAGTTAGACGGAATGGTCTTTATCTTCCCAGAATATCACGTGCCAATATTTTGGATGAAGCAGATGCAGTTTGGAGTTGATATGATCTGGATCAGCGGAGGTAAAGTAGTCGACATTACCCGTAGTGCAATAGTTGAAACAGGGGACAAACTCCCCACCTACTCGCCCAAGGAGCCTGTCAACATGGTCTTAGAAACTCGCGCCGGCTGGGCCCAAGACAATGGTATCGCCATCGGCGACCAATTAATTATATGATTCAAATCTTCCATGGCGACGGTATCGCCACCTCCCGCAAACTACTAACTGAGGCGATAGGGAAAGATCGCGATTTGGGTCGCGAAATCAGGACTCTGGAGGGAGACAAACTCACTCCCGCCGATCTCAACTCCACCCTCGCCACCGCCAGCCTCTTCTCCACCGAAACCATCGTCATCGAGAACTTGCTCTCTAGACTTCGCTCCAAAGATAAAGATGCCTGCATCGCTTTGCTCTCTGCTTATCAGGGTGACAAAAATATCTTGCTTTGGGACAAGAAAGAGATCACCAAACCCAATCTAGCCAAACTACCTAGTGCCAAAGTCGTCCTCTCCAAAATGCCCACCGCTCTCTTTACGCTTCTTGAGTCACTAGTCCCAGGGCGTGCCAAAGTAGCCCTAGATCTCCTCCACGAGGTAGTAAGAGATACTGAAGACATCATCGTCTTCACTATGATTGCCCGCCAAATTAGTTATTTGATCATGATCCAGTCAGCCAAGAGCCCCAAGTTCGCTCCCTGGCAACTAGCCAAACTACGCACTCAAGCCAGTTTTTGGGAAAGTAAACAACTCGAACATTTTCTGAGCCGACTCCTACAGATTGATCTCTCCCTCAAATCTGGTGCATCCGTACTCTCCTACACCGACCACCTTGACATATTGCTACTAGATTTACTAGGATAGAGCCCTGGTTAATAAATATTGGAGATTATTATGAAAATTGTAAAAACAATCAATTCTGAAATATTTCGTAGTTACGATCTTAGGGGTGTAGTTGACATAGATTTAAATGCAGATGTTATGTATACTCTGGGACGTGCTTACGCCACCTTTCTCTCAGAACGACGTATAAAGGAATCTACAATAGGTAGAGATAATCGTCTTACGGGTGAGGAGTATAGTAAGGCATTTATTCAGGGGATGAACGATGGTGGTATTAACACAATCGATATAGGTCTTAGTTTAAGTCAGATAGTATACTTCTCTTCCTACTATTTTCAAATCAAAGGTTCGGTCATGATTTCAGCCTCACACAATCCCAAAAACTTTAATGGCCTCAAGTTAGGCGTTGGCTACTCAGATACTATGATTACGGAAGAGATTCAACATCTCCGACAAATCGTAGAAATAGGTCAATACTCAGAAGGTAAAGGCACAAACAGATCAGAAGATATTTTCTCAGCTTACAAAACAGATATTCTCAAAAGATTTAGCCTCAAGAAAAAATGGAAAATTGTTGTCGAAGGCTGTAATACCGGTTCGGGAGTATTCTATCCAACAATATTTCGTGATGCAGGCTGTGAAGTAATTGAACAAAACTGCATTCCAGATGGTAGTTTTCCTCTCGGCGTACCAGATCCAACCGAAATAAAAGTTCTAGAGCGTTTAGCTAAACGTATCAAACAAGAAAAGGCAGATATAGGATTTGCCTATGATACAGATGGAGATCGCATGTCTGTTGTTGACGAAAACGGTAGTATTATCTGGATGGATTCTATTGTCGCATTATTTGCACAAGACGTGTTAGACCTATTACCTGGCTCAAAAATCGTCTACAACACTTTGTGCTCTAGACAAGTAACAGAGACAATTGAAAAAGCTGGTGGTACCCCAGTAATGTGTCTTACGGGGCACTCTTTTGTTAAAGCAACTGTCAAAAGAGAAAGAGCTCCCTTTGGTGGAGAACTCTCAGGTCATATTTTCTTTATGGATAATTTTTATGGTCACGATGATGGTGCCAATGCCTCACTTAGACTTCTTCAATATTTAGAACGTAAAAATGAAACACTTAGCCGAGCATTCTCCAAACTTAACATTTATGTTAGCAGTCCAGAAATAAAATTTGGATTAGCAGACAATATCAAATTCCAGCTAATAGACAACGAAATTAAGTCCGATTTTAAGAAAACATGGCCATACGCCAAATTTACCGAGATAGAAGGGATTAGAATGGATAATGAAGAAGAAATGGCGATAGTTCGTGCTTCTCAAAATGGCCCCTATATTACAGTCAAATTTGAAGGGAAAACTCAAGAAATTTACGACAAAGTCAAAGCACAAGTCAGAGAAATTCTCAAAAAATATCCACAAATCGACTGGAGCAAAGGGGTAAATACACACGCACTAGATTAATTTATGTCTAATTATAGTTGTATAAAAGAGGTTGCCGAACATCTAGCCAAAAAAGCTGGTAAATATATTGTTGAGGTAAAAGGAAGGGCTAGAATTACAAAACAAAAAGATATTCTAGATATCTGCACCTCGGCGGATCTTGACTCAGAAAAGATAATTATTGATGGAATAAAATCAGAATTTCCAGATCATAGTATCTATAGCGAGGAATCTGGACTAGATGGGCAGTCTAGCGCATTTCGTTGGATCATAGATCCAATTGATGGAACAAAAGAATATATTCGAGGTATTCCACTCTACAACGTTTCAATAGCAATCGAACAAAACAACATACTCATAGTATCAGTCGTCTATCGTCCTTCAGATGATTCTCTTTATTCGGCCAGTCTAGGTGAGGGTGCATTTCTGAATGGACACAAAATTCACGTCTCAAACATTATAGATCTACCACAGTCATTTGTTTATACGTATCTGCCATCATTTTTTCGCAACTCTAGAGATTATCAATCAAACTGGGCCAAATTGGGGAAACTAGGTGAGTCAATTTATAGACTGCGTAGCTTAGCAGACGAAAATACTATGTTATGTTGGTTGGCTCAAGGTGGCCATGAAGCATATGTAAATATTAGCAATTCACCTAAATGGTACGATATTGCTCCCGGACTACTCATAGCCCAAGAAGCCGGTGGCTTTGTACCATCTCATTTGATTCAAAATATTAAAACCGGTAAAAATTGCTCGATAGTAATTACAAATAACGCTACAATATACCAAGAAATTGAAAAAACTTTGGGAGATTAGTTTATGTCATCCATTTTAGACTCGCGCGAAAAAATCAGAGCCATCGATAAAAGTAATCTCCTAGGCAGCGTTGAAGCGCTTCCAGATCAGATCCAAGACGCCTGGGAACAAACCAAATCTCTAGTTTTCCCCAACACTTTTCCCACAGTCTCCAATATTATTGTCTCGGGTATGGGTGGATCCTCGCTAGGAGCATTGGTCATCAAACGATTATTCAAAGATGAGCTTACGCTACCTCTTGAAATCTACCCACATTACCACCTACCAGGATACACCAGCAAAGATAGTCTTGTTGTCCTTTCTAGTTACTCAGGCAACACAGAGGAGACTCTCGCCGCCGCCGAACAGGCCATCAAGGTAGGTGCCAAGATCGCAGTCATCACCGGCGGTGGCAAATTAGCCGAGCTAGCCAAACAAAACAACTGGCCAATGTACTTGATCAACGCCAAATTCAATCCGTGTGGTCAACCACGCTTAGCCATCGGTTATGCAGTGTTTGGGATGCTTTCCATGTTTGCCAATATAGGACTTATCAATCTTGCCGAATCTCAAGTGCTCAATGTTGTCGACCTCCTCAAAGAGTTGGTCACTCAATTAGCCCCAGAAGGCTCAAATGACCTCGCCAAACTTATATCCTACGCAACCTATGACAAACATATTATTTTTGTAGCAGCCGAGCACTTGATAGGTGCAGCTCATGTTTTTAACAACCAAGTCAACGAAAACGCCAAGTCTCTCACCAGTGAGTGGCATCTTCCAGAGTTCAATCATCACTATCTGGAAGCTCTCAGCTTCCCACATCTTGCCAAAGAAACTACTATCTTCTTTTTCTTCAACTCAGCTTTGTATCATGAGCGAGTTCAAAAAAGAGTTTTGCTTACCAAGAGTCTCGTCGAACAAAAAGGTTACGAAACGCAGATGATTCTCGCAACCAGTAGTACCAAACTAGAGCAAGTTTTCGAAGTCATTCAAATCGGGGAGTTTGTAGCAGCCTACCTACCCATTCTCTATGGCATCGATGCCAGTAGCATCCCCAATGTTGACTGGTTCAAAGCCGAGATGGCCAAGTGACCTTCAGGGCCAGGCCCTGCATGCGTAACATCTACTCATCTAAATCAATCATTTCATAGTAAACTCGGGAGATATCACCAGTTTCCTCTACAAAATTCTGATACGAAAACTTTGGATTAGTTCTCGAAAAGTAATGCAAAATGTCATCTGTCTTCACCCAACTCTGCGTAAACAGTCCCAGATAATTCCCATAACTTGAATATTTATAGTTCGGCAGACCTGCAGGGCCTGGCCCTGCAGGTAATATCCCAAGCGGGTTACGATGAATATACTTAGTGATATAGGTGAATTGATTCTCATTATTTACCAAAACTGTTTTATATCGTCCTTGAAATAATGTTCCAACACGAGCATATCTCTTATTAAAATACATCACATATCTTTGTATTAAAGATTGCATAAATTTGGCCATACCACGATCTGTATTTTGCTTTATAAACAAGTGAAAGTGGTTGGGCATTAAACAATATGCAATAAGCTCAATTTCATCTACAAAATTCTTAGGAGCCTTCGATGGAGGGATAGTTTTCCCTTTATCATCCTGCAGGGCCTGGCCCTGCAGGTTAGGCAGAGTCAAATACAACTTAATATACCCCAAAAATACTTTATAATCTTGCTCATCGAGAAATATTACTCTTTTCTCTACTCCACGATTATAGATATGGTAGTAACCACCAGCTCCATATTCTTTGCGACTATTTTTTTGTGGCATTGTTTCTTCCTTCAGGGCCTGGCCCTGCAGGGGTTTACTATTTACAATATACACCGTATATTAGAGTTATGTCTGCCCCAAAATATGTTTTATGGTTTTACGAGATCGATAAGGATGATATCCCTACAGTAGGTGGCAAAGGAGCCAACTTGGGTGAGATGACCAAAGCCGGCTTTCCCGTCCCCGGTGGTTTCGTCGTCACTTCATCTGCATACGTTCACATGATCGAGGTAAACAATCTCGAAGACAAAATCAAGGCCATGCTAAAAGACCTCAATGTCGAAGATGCCACCGCCCTTAATCGTGCCAGTCACCAAGTCATAGAGCTGATAGAAAAATCACCCTTTCCCAAGGACATCGAAGAACAAGTCTTTAAAGCTTACGATAAGCTCGGCAACAACCCCTGGGTGGCCGTTCGCAGCTCAGCTACCGCGGAAGATCTCCCAGAGGCTTCCTTTGCCGGTCAACAAGAAACCTATCTAAACGTCCGTGGCGATGCCTCAGTCATCGTCCATATCCGCAAAGCTTGGGCCAGCCTGTTTGAGCCACGCGCCATCTACTACCGTGTCCAGCAGGGTTTTGATCACTTCAAAGTAGCCCTCGCCGTTCCCGTCCAGAAGATGGTGCAATCCGACATCTCCGGGATCATGTTTAGTATCAACCCAGTTACCAACGACAAGACACACATTGTCATCGAGGCTGTTTGGGGATTGGGTGAAAACATCGTCCAAGGCGCTGTGACCCCCGATCACTACGAAGTCGACAAGTCAGAGCTCAAACTTATCCAACACAAGACAGTTCATCAAGATATCGAGATGGTCAGGTCGGGAGAAGGCAACATCCAGCGCAAAGTTCCCTCGTCTCGCCAAGACAAACGCAAGCTCACAGATGCCCAAGCTGTCGAGGTGGCCACTCTCGGCAAGAAACTCCAACAACACTACTTCTTCCCTCAAGACTCCGAGTGGGCCATCGAAAACGGCAAGCTATATGTCGTCCAAACTCGCCCGATCACGACGGTCAACGCCACAACTACCAAAAACGAAGCTAGCAAAACAGAAGCCAAAAAGATTACCGGTAAACTAATTCTCGAAGGCCAACCTGCTAGTCCAGGAGTTGTCACTGGTATCGTAAATATCCTAAAGTCAGCCAAAGAGATCAACAAAATCAAGCGCGGTGACATCCTCATAACTGATATGACTACTCCCGACTTTGTCCCCGCCATGAAGCGGGCTGTCGCCATCGTCACCAACAAAGGCGGCCAGACTTCTCATGCGGCCATTGTCAGCCGCGAACTGGGTGTCCCATGCATCGTAGGTACCAAAACAGCCACTACTACTCTCAAACAGGGCAGGGTGATCACTGTTGATGGGGCAGCGGGCAAAGTTTACGAAAGCGAGCTCAGTACCTCCTCAGTCAACTTTGCTCCAGCCGAGTCCACCTACACCGCTCCCACTGAGTTCCTCAAGACCGCCACCAAAGTCTACGTCAATCTAGGCGAACCAGAGTTAGCGGTTGAGATTGCCAAACGACATGTCGACGGAGTTGGGTTACTGCGCGCCGAGTTTATGATGGCCGGAATTGGTATCCACCCCAAGAAACTTATCCATGATGGTAAGAGTCAGGTTTTTGTTGATCGCCTTGCAGAAGGTATCGGAAAAATCTGTACCGCCTTTGGGGATCGCCCCGTCGTGTATCGCGCCTCCGACTTCAAAACCAACGAGTATAGTCACTTAAAAGGTGGCGAGCAGTATGAGCCCAGCGAACCCAACCCTATGCTTGGTTATCGTGGTGCTTATCGCTATATCCATGATCCAGATGTCTTTGATCTCGAACTCGAAGCCATCAAAAAAGTCCGCAACGAAATGGGGCTCAAAAACCTAAGTCTTATGATTCCCTTTGTCCGCAACGTCAAAGAACTCAAGGAAGTCAAAAAAATCGTCATTGCCTCCGGCCTTTCTCGTACCCAAACCTTCAAACTCTGGATGATGGTCGAGATCCCAGTCAACGTCATCCTACTTGATGAATTTATCGATGTCGGCATCGATGGCATCTCCGTCGGAACCAACGACTTGACCATGCTTATGTTGGGCACCGATCGCGACAACGAAACCGTTTCTGCCGATTACGACGAGCGCAATCCCGCCGTGCTCTGGGCTCTTCAGCATATCATTCGCACTGCGCACAAGCGTGGCATTACCGTCTCAGTCTGTGGCCAAGCCCCGAGCTCCCACCCCGATGTTGCCGAGTTCCTCTGCCGCGAAGGTGTAACCAGTGTCTCAGTCACCCCCGATGTCATCGACAAGACCCGCCAAATACTCTACGATACCGAACTCAAACTCATTAAAAAATAGTTATGCCTAAAATAACAAACGTTGTCGCCCGAGAAATTCTTGACTCCCGCGCTACTCCCACCATCGAAGTCTCAGTTTTGACCGACATCGGGACATTTGGCACTGCCTCCATCCCATCAGGAGCTGGTGTCAACAAAGACGAAGATGTCGAGCTACGAGACGGCGACCCCGCTCGCTACCATGGCCAAGGAGTCCTCAAAGCCGTCCACAATGCCCAAGCAGTCCTTGGTCCCAAGCTCATTGGAATGGAAGTCGAGGGTCAGGAAAAACTCGACGCACACATGATCGATCTCGATGGAACCAACAACAAAAGTAGGCTCGGTGCCAACACTATTCTGGCTATCTCTATTGCCTGTCTCAAAGCCGCCGCTAACAGTTACAAGCTCCCATTATTTGCCTATATTGCCACTCGTTATCGTCCAGGTAGCAAACTTAGTATCCCCGGACCTATCTTCAACCTTATCAACGGTGGCAAACACGGAGCCGGCAACCTCGACTTTCAAGAGTTTCACATGATCCCCAGTACCACCATGACTTTTAGCAATGCTTTGCGCGCAGGTGCAGAAACTTGGAGTAGTCTCAAAACCGAGCTCGCTCATCGCAATGCCATCCATTCGGTAGGAGATGAGGGTGGGTTTGCACCCAATTTATTTACCAACGCCGATGCCCTCGAGCTTATGGCACTCGTTGTCAAAAACTCATCTTATCGCTTGGGTCAAGATCTCTATCTTGGGCTAGATGTGGCCTCAGACTCTTTCTACCAAGACGGCAAATACAACATCAAAGACTCACCTCGCCCCTTAAGTCCGGCCGAACTGACTCAGCTTTACCAAAATCTCGTCAAAGACTACGGTCTCTTAGGTCTAGAAGATCCCCTCAGTCAAAATGACTGGTCAGGCTGGAGCAAACTAAGCGAAGTCATGCCGAGTTCTGTCATGATCATTGGCGATGACCTGATCACCACCAACGTCAAAAGACTTCAAAAAGCGATCGATGAAAAAAGTTGCAATGCCGTCATCGTCAAACCCAACCAGATCGGGACTGTGACAGAAACTATAGATTTAATCCGCCTAGCTCAGAAAAACAACTTTACGACAATTGCCTCACATCGCTCGGGCGAAACCAACGACTCCTTCATTGCCGATTTTGCCGTCGGGATGGGTACAGATTATGCCAAATTTGGGGCTCCAGATAGGGGAGAGCGAATAGCCAAATACAATCGCTTACTCGAAATCGAAGCCTATCTTAAACTAAAATAATGTTCATTTTTCAACTCTCAGTTTACAATGAGTTATCATTGACTAATGATCATTGAAAATTCAATGATAAATGTAACATGATAATTGAAAATTATGCAAAAAAACAGAGTAGTTCTCATTATTCTTGATGGCTGGGGGATCGGTCCCGATTACCCAGGCAATGCTATCCGCCTAGCCAAAACTCCAATCATTAATATGTTGAGCTCTACTTACCCACACACAGAGCTGGGAGCATCGGGCGACTCGGTAGGCCTACCCAAAGGGGAGGGTGGCAACACCGAGACTGGCCACTTAAATATTGGCGCTGGTCGCATCGTTTACCAAGATTTGCCTCGTATCAATATGGCTATCTCCTCGGGCTCATTTTTTGAAAACAAAGCCTTTCTCAAAGCCATCGAGCACGTACGCAAAAATAAATCCACTCTGCACTTACTTGGTCTCATTGGTCAGGGTGGTGTTCACACCAGCAACGAACATCTCTATGCACTCATGCAGTTTTGCAAAGACCAAAAACTCTCTCAGGTTTATCTGCACTTGATCACCGATGGACGCGACTCATCCCCTACTTCATCTCCCACCTATCTCAAACAAGTAGCGCAAAAAATCAAAGACATTGGCATCGGGACAATCGCAACCGTCGTAGGGCGATACTTTGCCATGGACAGAGACAAGCGTTTTGAGCGTGTCCAAGTGGCCTATGATGCTCTCGTGAGTGGGGTAGGGGAAGAGTCTAGCAATTATCTAGCTACAATCGCAACTCGTCATTCTCAGGGACAAAACGACGAATTTATCAAACCAATTATTATGCAGGGGACTCCCCGTATTGTAGATAATGATGCCGTGATCTTTTTTAACTATCGTATTGATCGCCCGCGCGAACTAACGAGAGCCCTGACTTTATCTGACAACGATTTTGCCAAACATGGCGAATCTTTTGATCCATATCTAGCCAAATATCATCATACTCATCTTATAGAACCTACTCAACCATCCCACATCTTCCCTCGCCCCAATAGGCCTAACAATCTCTGTTTTGTCACTATGACCGAATATGAGAAAAATCTGCCCGTTGAAATCGCCTTTCCTCCCGAATTTGTCGAGATGCCCTTATCTCGCATCATAGCTTTATCTGGTCTGCGTCAACTCAAACTGGCCGAGAGCGAAAAAGAGCGTTTTGTGACCTACTACTTCAACGGCCAGCGTGAGCTATCTTTCCCCGGTGAAGACGTTCATATCACTCCATCCCCCAAAGTTCCAACCTACGATCTCGCCCCTGAGATGTCCGGAGTCGAACAGACAGAGCGACTCATCCATGCCATTGATGGTGATCTCTATGATCTGATTGTCATCAACTACCCCAACCCAGACATGGTTGCCCACACCGGCAGTCTCGAGGCTTCGATTAAAGCCTGTTCGTTTATCGATACCTGTATTGCCAAAGTCTATGAGCGTGTCATGCAAAAAGAAAATATTACCCTTCTTATCACCGCCGACCATGGTAATGTGGAAGAATTGATCAATTTGAAACACGGCGGAGTCGATACCGAACACTCATCCTTTCCTGTCCCACTCCTCATTGTCGGTCGTTCTTTTCAAAACCAAGGCAAATCTCTTCCTCGTGGTATTTTGGCCGACATTGCCCCCACTATCCTACATATCTTGGGTCTCAACAAACCCAGCTCCATGACCGGCCACAGTTTACTTTGAAACAACAAGCACCAACTCACCTCGCACTTTTGTTTTCGTATATTTCTCAATCAACTCACTCACGCTTCCCTCAATCCGCTCCTCATACTGCTTGGTCAGCTCGCGCATTAGTACACAGTGTACCTCTCCCATCACTTCTTTTATCATTACCAAATCTTTCAGTAACCTATGTGGAGAAACGTACAAAACTATCCGCGTTGATGAAATACTCCCCAACATCTTGCAGCTAGCCTCTAACATCTTTTTCGCCTTGCCACTAGTCTTGGGCAAAAATCCTAGATATAGAGCTACTTCACCCCCGATCCCAGAGTAGGGCAGGGCTGTAGTAAATGCTGTGGGGCCTGGGATGACAACGACCGGCAACTTTGCGTCGTAACAACCACGGATCGCGCGATACCCCGGGTCAGAGATCGCCGGCATCCCAGCATCCGACACGAGTCCCACTTGGCTACCACTGCCCACCATCTCCACGATCTGAGCAAATATCCTGTCTTCGTTAAACTCGTTGTATGGTACATACCTCGGCTTGTTGGTGATGAGTCCTTTCTCTATCAAGTGATTAATCAGTCTTGCAGTTACGCGACTATCCTCACAAAACAATACCTCAACCATCCCTAGTGTCGTAATCGCCCGCTCTGTAATATCGCCCAAATTCCCAATCGACGTCCCGATCACATATAGCGTCCCATTAGTCATGTTTGAGAACTTTCTTTATAACTTGTAAGAGCATAGGTACTACCGAAACCAAAACAATTCCTAGCACCACAAGTGAGAAATTCTCTTTTACAAAAGGTATATTGCCAAAGAAAAATCCCGCCAGTGTTGCCAGTAGCACCCACAATACTCCGCCTATCGCGTTGTAAAAAATAAACTGACCATAGTGCATCCGTCCTATGCCCGCCACAAACGGCGCAAATGTACGCACAATTGGGACAAACCTGGCCAAAATGATAGTTTTGCCCCCATGTTTATCAAAGAATCGCTGTGTCTCCTCGATGTGCTCTTTATTGATCGGCACATGTGGGTTCTGCACTAGTTTATGCCCAAAAAAGTGCCCTATCCAATAGTTGACAGTATCCCCTAGGACCGCAGCCAACATCATGAGGGGTATTACTACCCACAAATTCAAACTACCTAGAGCCGCGAACGCTCCAGCCGCAAAAAGAAGTGAGTCTCCCGGCAAAAACGGCACAAACACTAGTCCCGTCTCCACAAAAATGATCACAAAAAGAATGCCGTAAGTTAAGACACCATAACTAGCGATAATCGCTCCCAGATGTACATCTATATGTAAAATAAAATCAAATACCGCACGTACCAATTCCATATCCGCCTATTATTGTCCAAAACGTCTTACAAGTCCAACTACCGTGCCCTGCACTGTAACATTGACAGCATAGATTGGTTTCATAGTCGAGTTGGCTGGCTCTAGACGGATCCGAGTTGCTTCTTTGAAGAATTTCTTGAGAGTGGCCAGTCCGTTGTCTAGGAGCGCAACCACAATCTCTCCGTCCTTTGCCTCCTTTTTCTCCTCTATCACTACAAAGTCCCCATCCAGTATCCCTTCTTCAATCATCGAGTCGCCCCTGACTTGCAAGACATACGAGCGTTTCTTACCCGACAACATCGAAGAAGCCACTTTTATCGTCGCGTTGGGATCCGTCATAGGTAGGATTGGTGCTCCGGCGGCAATCAGTCCCAATATCGGCAGTTCTATCCCGTCCATTGTTTCGCCAATTTTTGCATCAATCAGTTCAATCCCACGTACCACTCCCTCAAACCTACGGATAACCCCTTTTTTGACCAAAGTCTGCAAGTGTTCGTGGACCGTAGCTAGCGAAGATACGCCCAGAGAATCGGCTATTTCCTGCAGAGTAGGGGAGGTACCAAATTTTTGGATATATTGACCTATAAAATCTAGGATTTGTTTTTGTCTTTTGTATAATGTGATAGGCATACTTCCAACATACCCGAACTATAGCCGTATGTCAATAGCATGTTATGCTAATCTCTATGAAAAAGTTTCTGTTTGTCATGTCTACTATCTACTATCTAATATCTACCAACTCACCAGTTCGCGCCGCTAGCGAGTTTACGACCTCTTTTAACTCTCTTTACACAATTCACAAATCAGGAGATACCCAGGTCACCCACACCATCACTCTCAAAAACAACCTAAGCTATATCTACGCCACAAACTATTCAATCGCCACCTCAGGGGATGACTTGAGTGAGATCACCACGTCAGACGAGTACGGCTCTATTTCCCACTCTATAACTAGCCAAAACGGCGTTACCACCATCCATCTCACTATTGCCCGCCCAGCCGTGGGCCTTGACCAGCTCAAAACTCTCACTATTAGTTACAAAACCAAAGATCTCGTTGAGCAGATTGGCGCAACCACAACCATCAATATTCCGCGTCTTGCCCGCGCCAACGAAGCCGAAAACTACGTCAGAGTTGTCAAAGTCGAGGCAGTTGCCAACCAAGCCACCCATATTTTCCCCCAGCCTAGTGGTGTAGAACAGTCAGGTGACTTTACAACCTACACTTTTGTCGCTCATCAGAGTGACGCCCTAACTCTTCTTTTTGGCGACTCCGTCACCTACAAGCTCAACTTGACATACGAACTCAAAAACAAAGAGTTGAGCTCCATAGACTCCGAGCTTGCTCTCCCTCCAGATACTAGTTATCAACACATCGTAATTGGCAAGCTTGATCCGCCACCCTTAGATATCCACCTTGACCCAGATGGCAACTGGCTAGCTCGCTACAACCTCGCTCCTCAGGAGAAACGTTTAGTCCACGCCGAGCTCTACGCCACAATCTACCCAGTACCCACACTCCCTGACCCAAGTACAACTAGCTTGCCCAACACTATCAAGTCACTATACTGGGATTTTTCGGCTACTCCCGTCACTGATCTAGCTGGTCAACTCAAAACACCAGAAAATATCTATCATTACTTGGCTAGCAACTTTTCCTATGCCTACGCCAATTCATCTGCCGGCTCACCCAGACTGGGCGCCCTAGCCGCCCTTGCCTCACCTTCAAATGTCCTCTGCACCGAGTTTACCGACTCCTTTGTCGCCTTGACACGTGCACTTAGTATCCCATCCCGCGAGCTCAATGGTTACGTCTACACCAAGAGTTCCCTGACAAGACCAATTGGTAGTGCCACCGATATCCTGCACGCTTGGCCAGAATACTACGATTTAGAAAAATTCACTTGGACTCAACTCGATCCTACCTGGGGCAACACCACGGGAGGGGTAGATTACTTCCACAAACTCGACTTTAGTCACATCACTTTTGTCCGCCACGGCGTAGAAGATAGTTATCCTTTGCCAGCTGGAGCCTACAAAAGCAACCCTAACGAGAAATATATCGAGGTTGTAGTCAGCGAGCCTATCGAGGAAAACCAAGATATTGTTGTGCAAAACGACATCGTTTACAATCACGGCAATGTAGCTATTGTGCATGAGGATGTTGGCTATCTTCCCCCCTATGGATCTGCCCCGCTTCCGCTACAGAAATCTCTTTCATTTTATGATAAGATCAAGATCGTATGCGCAAAATTGTTGTCAATATTTTATCGACCGCACTGAGCTTCTACGTAGCCCAATACTTCTTAAGTGGAGTACACCTCACCAATACTTGGCAGTCGTATCTGACCGCCTCACTCGTCTTTGTCATCTTCAACTTTGTCCTGACCCCGATTATCAAACTTTTACTTTTACCCATCAATCTCTTGACTCTGGGCCTTTTTCGTTGGGTTACAAATGTTCTCGTACTCTATCTCTTCGATCTTTTCTTTGATGGGATTAACATTACGTCCTTTACTTTTTCTGGTTATACATCCTCTCTGATCTCACTTCCTTCAACCCACTTGAGTTTGTTCTGGGTACTAGTTTTAGCCTCGCTCCTCATGAGTCTGACTTATTCATTCGTTACAGCCTTATTTGCAGGAGAAAACTAAAATGTTTATCTTGATTGCACAGATTCTTGTCTCGATTATCCTCATTGTGCTTGTCATCCTCCAAGCCAAAGGGGGCGGGCTATCTGGGATTTTTGGTGGTTCAACCAACTATCATGCCAAACGCGGGGTAGAGAAAACTCTTTTTTATGCCACCATTGTCACTTCGGTTTTGTTTGTTGCCTTAGCTATTGCCAATGCAATCTAGAGTGCTATGTTCAAAACTATTAGACGTTACTACTGGGTCACCAAATCCTTCCTCACAAGACACAATAAAATTATTGTGCGTACGACCGGTATCGTACTCTCTCTAATCTTTATTTTCCTTCTTTTTTCCAAATATATCCCAACCTTCAAAACCACCACTCGCCTAGGTAGAGTGGGTAAGTATACGATCGAGACCTTCCCTGTAGATATCCAGCTCAAGATCAGCTCTGGACTCGTTGGTGTAGAGGGGAGTGGTACTATCTTACCCAAGCTAGCCAAGAGCTGGGAGGTGCAGGATGCCGGTAAAACCTATGTCTTTACGCTAGACAATACGCTTTCTTGGCACGACGGTTCACGCTTGACTCCAGACGATATCACCTACAACTTTAAGGATGTCGAGATTGGCAGGGGAGACAATACCATCACCTATCGTCTCAAAGAGCCTTTCTCACCCTTTTTCTCCGCAGTCGCTCGCCCCATCCTCAAGAAAAACAAACTCGGGACTGGTGAGTTTCGCATGGTCAAATCAGTAATTAGCTCTGGTGTCCTCCAGTCTCTAACTCTTGAGAGCGAGACAAAGCGTCTGGTCTACAAATTTTACCCCACCGAAACTAGCAGTTTGACGGCCTACAAGCTAGGGGAAGTAGACCAGTTAGAAGGGCTCTCCTTTATCTCTGATTCGCTCAGCCAAGATACAACCAACATTCTAACCGAGTCAAACAGCTCCACCAACCAACAAAGTGTTCTTTTTTTCAACAACAACGATGCTGTCCTAACTAGCAAATCTGCCCGCCAAGCTCTTTCATACGCCATTCAAGACAAGACCTTTGGCAAGGAACGCTCCATTTCCCCCATCGACAAATCCTCCTGGGCCTACAACTCACTAGTCAAGACTTACGACTATGATCCCGAGAAGGCCAAGTCACTCTTTGCCCAAGATATCCAAGATCCAGGGAGCCAGACTCTCGAGCTCAAGACCATGCTCCAATACCTAGATATCGCCGAGAGTATCGCCACTTCTTGGCGGGAAACTTTGGGAGTCAAGGTAGATGTCAAAGTGGTCTCAAGTATCACCAGTGACTATCAGATTCTCTTGACAGACTTTACCTCACCCATTGATCCGGACCAATATACTATCTGGCACTCTACTCAGGCTACCAACTTTACCCACTTTAGCAACTTAAAGATCGACAAACTACTCGAAGATGGCCGTCGCACCTCTGATCAAAAACTACGTAAAGAGATCTATCAGGACTTCCAGCGTTTCCTCCTAGAAGATTGCCCAGCCGCCTTCCTCTTCAAATCTAGTACCTACTCTCTCTCGAGAAAGTCGTTACTATAGGCTCTGAGCGGGTAACGGGAATCGGACCCGTATCTGCTACTTGGCAAGCAGCCGTTCTACCACTGAACTATACCCGCAACGATCACTATTTTAACATGTGTATGCCCATGTTGATAGAACTCAAAAATGATGGTAGTATCCGACTATGACCAAACAAACTGTTTCAATGATGAATATTTTCAAAAATCCAGCCTACCGAGGTAAACATGTTATCTTGGCAGCCGGCAAAATATATACCGCCAAAACAGGTAAAGGAGCCTCGGCTATTCTCAAAAAACTCGAACAAACACATCCTCGACTCACCCCAGAAATTGCCTATCTACCCAAATCTCGCTCATTAATTCTATGAATGTAAGTTTTGCTTATGATGATCTGGGCAAAAGTATTTATGGCCACATTTATCGACCAGTCGTCAAAGTCAATCTCCAATCACCAGATTCAAAACATCAACTTAATGTCTGGATGATTGTCGATACCGGGGCAGATTATACAATTCTCCCGCGGGATTATTCACAAAAACTTAGAATTTCCTTAGAAAAAGATTGTACTAAAGACACAACTCTCGGAGTAGGTGGTGGGCAAATAGTCTATTTTTGCAAAAACAAAATACATGCTAGCATAGGCCAAATGGCAAGGGACATTCCACTCGCTTTCTTTGATAACAACGAAGTTCCAGCACTCATGGGTAGACTGGGATTCCTAGAAACATTTAATATCGCATTCTCAAAAAATCACAAAACAACCTTCAAGGACTGATCCGTCTCGACCTGAAAATTCTGAAATTGTCGTAGACCCTGAGCGAACGACAGTGAGTCGAAGGGTCGCCGTCTACAGAGAAGTTAGAACCGCTCTGCGACCGCCTCCGACGGTCAGATTAAAATCCTGACAAATACTCAAGATTTTATTTCTGGAGTGAAGGAGGGTTTGCGCGCGCGATTTCCGACTTCGTCGGAATTATTAGGTTTTACTACTAATAATTGTTTTGCCCAAGTTAAGATACTGACCAACATCTTGTCCTTGTTAACTCGATATAAACCTTCCTTTCCTGTAATTCCTGTTGGATATGGATCGCTTATAAGGTAATCATTCCCATCCGAATCGTAAATCACAACATAATGTCCATTCGTATGACCTTTAATACTGTCATATTGTGCTACGCCAGACATTTTTCTTTTACCCCAGATCCACGTTTCATCTATGCACGCCAATATCTGATATCCCTTACCCAAGTATTCATCTAAAATGTGAGTACTAAGATCGAGTTGTTTAACTACTCCACCATCCATTAAGTAGAAGAGGAGAAATATTGCGTCCTTTATCCATATATCTGTGATATTTGTAGTTACCCATTGCTTTAGCAATTCGATAACCTCTTCACGAGGTTTATCACCCCAGTCTGGTGAATAGTTATTTGGACATGAACTCAGCAACTCAACATAAAAACCTTTGTTGTGTAAATATCTCCCGATTTGAGGAACATGGGTAGAATCTTTATCAGATACACCGATTTCTTTAAGTATTTCTACCAAATCTGTTTTAATTCCATAAGACTCAAAAATATTCTTGATGCAACTTGGTCCGCAAGAAAATGAGTCAACAGCTTGTTTTGTATGTGGATATGGTTGTTTATTCATAATATTCCTCCAGCTCTTTTACTCAAGTTATGATATCACAAAATGTCGCACCTCGTATTGCAGTTGACGACGCTTCAAGAAATTGCTAAGTTGATATTGGACTCAGCTAATTCGAATTGCGTTTTTTGATGGTGCAATCGGATAGCATAGACGCAATTCTAACTGAGTCCACCAGTTGCGCCATCAATTGTGTACTAACAGCAAAGATCAGGCACCTTAAAATTTTTGCGTTGGCCCTTCGGCAAGCTCAGAGCCCTTCGACTCATTAGGTCGTAGACCCTGAGCGAACGACAGTGAGTCGAAGGGTCGCAATTGCTGAACGAAGCTCGAACCTTTTTTGAACAAAATCCTGACTGATTGCTCCGCCTTTGGCGGAGCAGAAAACTGAACGCTCGGGCGGGCAAAAAGGAAGGGGGTTGGGGGGAAGGAATTTTTGCCCGCCCTCGCTTTCCGATTCCGATTTTTCCGCCG
>Ga0210017_1001744_pt1 | contig 18875 bp, 14 predicted proteins | sample CryGeyCG2014_020_FD_183966 | JGI IMG/M metagenome (GOLD analysis project Ga0210017, IMG submission 183966) | Groundwater microbial communities from aquifer - Crystal Geyser CG08_land_8/20/14_0.20 (SPAdes) (version 2) | ecosystem: Environmental > Aquatic > Deep subsurface > Groundwater | place... | reverse complement strand
TTTCAGCACTTTAATAACTCAATGACCCATTGACCCAACGACCCGAAGACTCAATGACCCGATGACGCAATATATCCGTGTAATCTGTGGCTTATTTTTGATTTGATATGAGAAAGTTCTGGTTTATCAGTAAGCTGCAATACAAGATTCGTGAAGGGAAGAAGGGCTTAAAGGAAACATATGATTTTCTGGCACCCAATTACGATTACTCGAAATACCTATTTTGCACAAGATGGATTGAAAAAGCAGAGGAGAAGATTGTAAATAAATGGCTGGGTGAGCTTTCTTCGCCTGTAATTGATGTTGGTTGTGGTACTGGAAGATATGCTGTAAAGATTGCTGGAATGGGCATAAGCGTTATTGCGCTCGACTTGAGTTTAGAAATGCTTAAAATGGCAAAAAAGAAAAAAGGAAATAAGATTCTCCCTGTCCTTGCAGATGCAGAATGCTTACCTTTGAAAGCGGATTCATGTGGGGGTGTCATCTGCACCCTTGCATTTAACCATCTTTTTAGTCCTGTCTCTGCAGTATACGAATTCAGAAGGGTATTGAAAAAGACTGGGATATGTATAATGAGTTCGTTCAATAAGGCTCTTCTTAGAAGATTCAAACAGAAACTGAACCTGCCATATGCGTATATGCCATTTAGAACAAAGAATTGTGGTCCTACCCTCATTTATGAGGTAGGACATAATGAGGAAGAATTAAAGGGGTTGTTTCAAAAAGCTGGCTTCCGTATTAAGGCAATAGAATTTTGTCCTGTTCCCATTAGCAAACTTGGAATATTCCGTAAGCTCACCCTATTATTTGTATTTAAACTGGGTTTTACGGTGAGGAAACTCGTAACGAGCCTCGAAGCTGGAAGCTTGAGACTGGACAAATACAGTCCGTAGGATCCGTACGGAGGCGAGTATCGAGCATCAAAAAATCGAGCTTCGTTACCTGCCTACCGTCAGGCAGGCGAGCCTCGATACCAATAAACGGGGAATGTAAGGGATTACGAATCTTGTGAAAGGCTCAAATGCATAAACAAGGGGAGATGAAGAAAATCCATGGGATCCGTATGGATATGAAAGGGAAGGTTAAGCGGTATAATATGGTAGAAATTGACGGCAATTATTTAGAGGGTGGTGGGCAGATTGTAAGAACCGCTATCGCCCTCTCCTGTATAACAAAGCAGTCCGTCCGTATATATAATATAAGGGCAGGACGGGAGAAGCCAGGGCTCCGACCACAACATCTTGCCGGTATAGAGGCTGCCTTAAGGATATCAGGTGGAAGGACTGAGGAATTGCATGTTGGTTCAATGGATATCACGTTCATCCCGGGTGAGATAAGAGGGGGTAACTATATTATAGATACCAAGACCGCAGGTGCAATCACCCTTATCCTCCAGACACTTGTGCCAATCGGGATATACGCAGATTCTCCCTCTCTATATGAGATAAAAGGTGGAACCGCTGTGCCCTTCAGCCCGAGCATTGAGTACTTCAGGCACATATTCGGTTATTTTCTTAGACTAATGGGTATAACAATATCTGTGGATGTAAGAAGGCACGGGTTTTACCCCAGAGGTGGTGGTATATGCAGGGTGAAGGTTTCCCCGGCCAAACTTAAACCTATAAAATTGACTGAGAGGGGAAATCTAATCGAAGTTAATATAATATCCATATCCTCTTCCATCCTTGCCCCATCAAAAGTAGGAGAGCGGATGATAGAGGGTGCAAGGGACATTTTCCCTGAAGCGACTACTGCCTTCTGCTATGTGAACTCCCAAGACGCAGGCTGTTTTGTACATACAAATGCGAAATTTACAAATAGTATAATAGGAGCAGATGGACTTGGTAGAAAAGGTAAGAGAGCAGAGGTTGTAGGAATAGAGTCAGGTAAGGCGTTAAAGAAAGCTATAGAAAGGGGTGCACCTCTTGATAGATGGATGACTGATCAGATAATACCATATCTTGCGCTTGCCGCCTATGAAACGGGGAAAAAGGTAAAAATAAAAATACCAGAACTTACAAGACATGCCCAAGCCAATATTTGGGTTGTAAAAGAGTTCCTTCCAGTGGATTTTAAGGTAGAGGAAGATATCCTTGAATGTTGAATTAGTAGACAGAGAATTTTCCATTTAAAAGGCAAGGTTCAAAAACATAAGAACACCCTAAAAGGATTTGATAGGCTTATATGCGAAATAAAACTGCCCTTTCCTCTTCTATAATTTTTTTTATCCCAACCTTTGCGAGATTCATGAGTTTCGTAAGTTCGTCTATCGTATATGGTCTTTTCTCACCAGTGCCCTGTAGTTCCACAATATCAAGATTTTCTGTCATTACTATGTTCATATCAATATCAGCAGTTGAATCTTCCTCATAGGTGAGATCAAGCATAGGTTCTCCGTTTACTACTCCTACACTTATCGCCGCCAACAGCGAGTGAGTAGGTGAGCGTTCAAGCAATCCCTCAAATATCATATATTGACAGGCAGTGTAATATGCGACGAATCCTCCTGTTACACTCGCGGTTCTCGTACCACCATCTGCCTGGATAACATCGCAGTCGATTATTATGGTGTATCCATCAAGGATAGAAAGATTACTTATACTTCTTAAAGAACGTCCTATCAACCTCTGTATCTCATATATTCTTCCTCTGGAGCGTTCTCTCTCTATTCTTTGCCTTGCACTTCGGGGTAACATTCCATATTCTGCAGTTACCCATCCCTTTCTGGAATTTCTAAGAAAGGGAGGCACTCTTTCCTCAACCGTTGCAGTGCATACGACCTTCGTTTTGCCCATTTCAATGAGGCAGGAACCCTCTGCATCTCTAATATAGTCCTTCGTTATTTTTACCTCTCTCATCTGATTTTCTAATCTCCTATCTTTCCTCATACTTACTCCTAATGCCTTACTGAATTGACCACAAAGAACACAAAATTCTTACAAAATATTCCAAAACCGCAACCCTTGCCCTTCATAAATTAATGTGATTATCCATAAAGTCTTATGCAGTGGCAAGCCACTGCACTCCATCTGTTTACTAATATGCATCGGAGTGCCTGCCTACCGCAGGCAGTAGCTTGCTATTGCAAAAACATAAGCTGCCTTACTTAGCAGGGTGCTAATTAGATTTTTGATATTTTCTGGACAATTACTCGTATTAATTATACCACCGAATCGCAGTAATGTCAAGTTTTTTCTAACCAGAAATATGGAGTGCATCACTATCCGTGGTTCTCTAACACTTTTTCCTTGACATTTCTTGAAAATTGGTATATAATGTTTTTGCGGTAGTATCAAATAGAATATGAAAAACTACACCTGCCTACCGGCAGGCAGGGAGGTCACAGATGAAAAGTGATTAAGAGATTAAGTTAATTGAGTGATTAAGTTAAAGGGGTAGCCTATTCAAATTAACTTAATTAACTGAATTAACCTAATTCACTAATTTAGTGCTCTCTGTGGTTAGATTTTTGACAATAATGTTTTTGCGGATGGGAGATAATATGGGTGACATTGAGAACATAGAGAAGCTGAAAGTTGCGAAGAAAAAAATCCTGAAAGAACTGCATAAGGTCATTGTAGGGCAGGACGATGTAATAAAACAGATACTTATCGCACTGCTTGCAGGAGGACATTCTCTCCTTTTGGGCGTGCCTGGTCTTGCAAAGACACTGATAGTAAATACACTCGCAAGAACACTTTCTCTTTCTTTTCAAAGGATACAGTTTACCCCCGACCTTATGCCATCAGACATAACAGGAACCGAGGTATTGGAAGAGGATAGGGAGACAGGGAAAAGAGAATTCAGGTTTTTGAAGGGGCCTATATTTGCGAACATAATCCTTGCTGACGAAATCAATAGAACACCCCCAAAGACACAGGCTGCTCTTCTGCAGGCGATGCAGGAATACAAAGTTACTGCAGGAGGGAGAACATATGAACTTGAGCTGCCGTTCTTCGTACTCGCAACCAGAAATCCTATAGAGCAGGAAGGAACCTACCCACTACCAGAGGCGCAACTTGACAGATTTATGTTTGAAATCGTGATAGATTACCCACAACCAAATGAAGAGGTAAGAATCGTTGAGACGACAACAAGTGCCTATATGAACGAGATAAATCCGGTGATTGGAAGAAATGAGATACTTGGACTCCAGAACCTCGTCCGCAGGGTTCCAGTATCCGACAGTTTGATGAGAAATGTGGTTAAAGTCATCGGATTCACCAGACCTTCTAATAACTCAGAAGTACCAAAATTTATAAGAGAATGGGTAACATGGGGTGCTTCTCCAAGGGCGTCCCAGTATGTAGTATTGGGAGCAAAGGCAAATGCATTGCTTGACGGAAGGACTACGCCATCTATGGCAGATGTGCGATTTGTATTAAAACCTGTATTGCGGCATAGATTGATATTAAACTTTGCTGCAGAGGCAGAGAGTGTAACTACAGGTGATGTAATAGAAAAGTTAATGAAAGAGGTGATGTAGGAGGGTCGTATGAGATATATAAAATGGGTAATAATAATCATTTTTCTCTCTGTGGGTATTAGTGAGGCGAATATTGTAGAAGATATAAGGGATTTTTTTAATTCGAAGAGCGAAGGCATGGGTATACCCTCTCTTAAACTTGGCATAGGAGCGAAGAACCTTGCGCTTGGAGGTGGAATCCTATCAAGAGATGCAACGCTTGTGTTCTGGAATCCTTCACAGATACCACTGGTGTTAGGACTTAACGCGTCATTCTCACATTCATCTCAATTTTTGGGCACAAGGTATGAATTTGCAGGAGTGGTATGGGGTGACGGGATAAGTGGTTATGGGGTCGGTATCAATTATTTTACAGCAGGAGATGTAGAATTGAGAGACTCGAGGCAGATACTCTATGGTACCTACTCCCCGTTCAGCCTCATCTCTTATCTATCATACGGAAGAAAGGCAGGGGATGTATGGCTTGGAGGTTCCTTCAAATACCTTTACGAGAGGTGTTATATATACAGTCTCAGAGGATATGCATTGGATGTTGGATTCAATTACATTCCCATTACCGCTCTTGATATCGCCTTTGTCGTGTCAAACATAGGGCCCAGGGTCAGCTATGGCATAGAAGGTTCTACACCAATCAGACTTCCACTCACATTTGAATTCAGCACTGGATATGAAATTAAAAAGTTTGGTCTGTCTGCTTCATTCAGAAAGGCACTTGATGAGGTATTTACAGTCAGCGCGGGTATTGAGTACGCACCAAATCCATATATAACTCTGAGAATGGGAAAGAGGGTTAGATACGATTCAAAAGGACCATCTTTTGGCTTTGGTATAAATTACTCTAATCTCACATTAGATTATACCTATCTTCCATTCGAACTCGGTCTCGGTAGTTCACATCATATTACGATAACAATGAAATGATGGTTAATGGTTAGTTGGTTAGTTTGTTAGTTGGTTGGTTAGTTAGTTTGTTAGACTCTAACAAACTATCAAACTAACAGACTAATTGCTTATACAATCCGTGGTTAATACATTTTTGTTATAAACATTATTGCCTTTTTATGCATCCAGTTGTTTTGACTGTTGCGGGGTCTGATTCTTGTGGCGGGGCAGGTATACAGAGAGATATAAAGACATTTGAGTCTATTGGTGTTTATGGTGCATCCTGCATAACTGCCCTCACTGCACAGAATACTGAAGGAGTGAAGAAAATCCTGTCTCTTCCTCCTTCTTTTGTAAAGGAGCAGATTGATGCGGTATTTGAAGACATGAGGATTTCTGCGGTTAAGACGGGCATGCTGTATGACGAATCCATAATACTTGCTGTAGTTGATAGACTGAAATTCTATATGCCTCGTTATATAGTTATTGACCCTGTTATGATTGCAAGCACAGGTTCCCGCCTTCTATCAGAGGATGCTGTTAGCTCCTTATTTCATAAGCTTCTTCCAATGGCCACCATCTCTACTCCAAATAAGATAGAGGCGTCTTTATTATCGGGTATAGAGATAGAAAAAGTGAAAGATGCAGAGAAGGCAGCAAGGAAAATATTTGATATCTGTAAAAGACCTGTTTTGATCAAAGGTGGACACATTGAGAAGAAAAAAGCTGTTGATATTTTGTTTGATGGAGAGAGAATAACACATTTCTCAGGTGAAAGATTTGAGACGAAAGTACACGGCGCCGGATGTTGTCTTGCATCTGCAATAGCCTCATATCTTGCACTGGGTAACAATCTTTTATCATCCATAGAAAAGGCAAAAGTCTTTGTAACAGAATGTATAAGCAATGCCCAACATTATGGCAAAGGACTTCTTGTGTGGTAATCAGGTGATAGGTGGAATGTTGAATGTGAAATGTTGAATGTTTAATGTGGGATGTGTAACGTGGGATGTGAAATGTGTGATGTGTGATGTGAATTCAATTTGCAATTGTCAATTTTCAATCGTCAATAGTCAATCTTCTTAACCCGCTATGCCGAAAAATCTTATAATAGTGGAATCACCCACGAAGGCGCGCACCATAAAGCGATACCTGAATAAGGAGTATGAAGTGGCGTCTTCCAGAGGGCATATATTGGACCTTCCACAGAATAAACTGGGTGTGGATATAGAGAAGGATTTTGAGCCATCCTATATTCCAATAAAGGGCAAAGAAAAAGTAATCAAGGAACTTAAGCAAATCTCAGGGAAGGCGAAAAGGATAATACTTGCAACAGACCCTGACAGGGAAGGCGAAGCGATTGCGTATCATATTCAAAATATTATAGAGAGGAATACAGAGAGGGTCCTCTTCTACGAGATTACGGAGAAGGGTGTAACACAGGCACTCAGGAATCCAGGCGGTATAGATATGTCAAAGGTGGATGCACAGATAGCAAGGAGAATACTTGACAGACTTGTTGGCTATACTGTCTCTCCACTTCTATGGAAGGTGTTTAAAAAACCTGCACTATCAGCGGGCAGGGTGCAATCAGTTGCCCTCAGGCTTATATGTGAAAAAGAGAAGGAGATAAGGAGTTTCGTACCACAGGAGTACTGGAATATAACTGTCGGATTACAAAAGAAAGAGACAAAAGAGGAGTTTGACGCAAAATTGCTAGAGATTAAACCAAAAACAGAAGAGGAGGCAGTTGAGGTTGTAGATGACATTTCCACAAAGAAGTTCGTGGTAGAGAATTTCAAGGAAGGGAAAAAACTAAAGCATCCAAAACCACCCTATATCACGAGTACCCTCCAGCAAGATGCTTCAGCGAACTTAAATATGGGTGCAGCCCATACAATGAAGGTTGCACAGGCATTATTTGAAGGTGTAGATGTGGGTGGAAAGGCAATAGGCTTGATAACATATATGAGGACAGACTCTGTGAGAATCGCAGATGAGAAGATAAAGGAGGCAAGGAGATTTATAAAAAATACATACGGAGAGGAATTTATACCTCAAAAACCCAATATATACAGGGAGAAAAAAGGTACTCAGGGAGCACATGAGGCAATTCGTCCTACATCCCTGGAACTTCCACCATCAAAGGTAAAGCAGTATCTAACATATGACCAGTGCAGAGTATATGATATAATATGGAAGAGATTCCTTTCATCTCAGAGTGCATCAGCAAAATATAACACGAGAAAGGCAGTTATAAAAGCAGGTGAGTACAAATTTGAGGCTGTATCAGAGATGCTTGAATTTCCAGGATTTCTCTTGATAGCAGGAGTTAAGGAGAAAGAGGGTAAGAAGGTCCCGGAACTGAAAAAAGGGGAGATACTGCACTTAGTTTCAGTCAAAAAGGAACAGGAATTTACAAACCCAAAACCGCGATATACAGAGGGTAGTATGGTAAAAGAACTCGAGGCGAAGGGTATAGGTCGACCATCTACTTATGCACCTATAATATCAACTATAATACAGAGGGGCTATGTAGAGAAAGACAAAGGGAAACTCGTACCGACCGAGCTTGGGGAAATGGTAAATAGTGTGCTTATCAAAAATTTCTCTAAATTGTTTGCTGTGAAATTCACAAAAGAGATGGAGGAACAACTTGATAGGGTTGAGGCACGAGATATTGAAAAAAAAGAGCTCCTTTCTAAATTCTATGAAAAGTTTTCCGAAAGTATTGGAAGATTTGATACAAGAGAGGCAAGACAATCTCTTGAAGAGGTTACCGATGAGATATGTGAAAAATGTGGGAAGCCTATGGTTGTAAAAATTGGCAGATACGGAAGATTCCTCGCATGTTCAGGATATCCAGAGTGTAAAAATACAAGACCGCTCAACAAAGCCCCTGAAGTAGAAAAGGTTGGAGAAAAATGTCCCTTGTGTGGTAGGGAGCTCGTTATAAAAAATGCGCGATACGGTAGATTTGTTGCCTGCAGCGGGTATCCCGATTGTGACTTTACAAAGCCAGTCAGTACTGGTGTTAAATGTCCTGAATGTGGGGATGAGATAGTAGAAAGAAGAACGAAGAGAGGAAGGACATTTTATGGCTGTAAAAACTATCCGCAGTGTAAATTTTCAATCTGGAACTCTCCTATCCAGATAACCTGTCCTAAATGTGGCTATAGTATAATGGAGAAAAAGGGTAAATTTCTTGTGTGCCCTAAATGCGGCGCCAAAGAGCCAGTCAGCGTCTGATTCTCTTTTTTGGGACGCACCTGCCTGCGGCAGGCAGGGATTTTCGCTGATATACGCTGATATGCTAAAGTTATTGAGTTATTAGGTCATTAAGTTATTAAAAGATTGAAAGATAAAGGATAAATGCTAATTGTTAACTGAATATTTTAATTACCAAATAACTCAATTACTTAGTAACCTAATGACCTATTTACTTAATGACCTAATAACATAATGACCCAATGACGCTAAGACCCAATGACCTAATTACCTAATAACTTAATTACTCATTTTTTTGGTGTCTCCAGAAGGCGAAATGTTTACTGAAAAAAATGTGGAATTTGATAAGGCGAGAGTGGTAATCCTGCCGCTGCCATACGATGGAACTGGTAGCTACAGGGGTGGGGCAAGTCGTGGTCCCAAGGCCATTCTCGATGCATCACAAGAACTCGAACTGTATGATGAGGAGATGGATTGGACCCCGGCAGATGTTGGTATATTTACACTTTCGCCACCAGAACTCCCTGTCGCACCAGAGTTAATGATAGATAGGGTCTATAGTATTATAAAAGGATTGATAAAAAAGAATAAGTTTGTTGTATCCCTCGGCGGTGACCATACTGTGACCATTGGTGCGGCAAAGTCATATAAAGAACTCTATCCGAATATAGATTTTTTTGTGCTTGATGCACATTCTGATTTGAGGGATAAATATGAGGGGAACAAGTTCTCCCATGCCTGCACATCCAGAAGATTATCGGAGATGGGAAGAGTTAAAATAGTGGGTGTGAGGAGTATATCAAAAGAGGAGATAGACTATATAAGAGGGGCGTCTCCTCCCTGTGAAATAGCTTATATGAAGGATATAATTGTGAAAGAGAGGTGGATGGATGATGTGATAGGAGGGCTTTCAGATAATATTTATTTGTCCCTTGACCTTGATGTGCTCGATTCGGGTATTATGCCCTCTGTCCAGACGCCACAACCAGGAGGCTTTTCGTGGTATGGAATACTGGGGTTTCTGAAGACCTTGATAAGAAAGAAGAATGTGCTTGGGTTTGATGTGGTGGAACTTTCTCCTATACAAGGAAATCCTGCTCCCGATTTTCTCGCCGCAAAACTCGTGTATAAGATGATTGGATATAAGAGATTTCTGAAAAAGCCCAGAAATCTCTGATTACACCGATTAAGATAAAAATTACACAGATTAAAAACCTTATAGAATCTACTAAATCTGCGTGATCGGTTAAAAATTTGTGATATCAAGAGAGCTCAAAAATATTTTTTCAGAGCTCTCTAAAAGACTTGACAAATCAATTATTTTATTGTATACTTTTTTTATGAAGAGAATTATATATCTCTTGCTTCTCCTGCCAACCTTGCTCCTGGCAGGCATCACTGGAAAGATAGCAGGTAGGGTAGTGAATGCTGAAACAGGTGAGTCCCTCCCCTATGTAAATGTCTACATTCTCGGTACCAATCTTGGAGGAGTAACTGATAACGAGGGATATTACTTTATACTAAACATTCCACCTGGTTATTATAATATAAAGGCGGAGATGATAGGATTCCAGTCTGTAATCCACGAGGGAGTACTTGTTGTAAGTGACAGGACTACCCCACTTAACTTCTCTTTAAATCCCATAATTCTGGATATTGGCAAGGAAGTAATTGTGGTCGGTGAAAGACCCCTTATTGAGATTGACCGTACCTCTAAAATTTCTATTGTAACAGACAGAGAAATAGAAAAGATGCCCCTTCACACTGTTTCTGACATCCTTGCCTCACAGGCAGGGGTAACCACAGGTGCTGGTCAGGAGTTACATGTAAGGGGAGGGCGCTCAGGAGAACTTACCTATATGATAGATGGAATGTCTGTAAGGGACCCACTCTTTGGGAATTTTGCGTGTTTCTTGCCGAGTAGTTCGATATCGGAGATGGTTTTACTTTCCGGCACATTCAATGCAGAGTACGGTGATGCGATGTCAGGCGTTGTAAACATAGTCACAAAGAGCGGAGAGATAGACTTTCGTGGTGATGTTGGATATAGTAGTGTAAACATCGTTGATTCTCCGTACAGAAAAAAGAATGCCCTTGCAGAGGACAAGTATGAGTATATACCGCAGGATGTACGAGACTATTACGATGTTTTGTCTCTTGGAAGTTTTGAAGGGTATTTGACCGGCAGTATCCCGGGTCTTCGTAATACCACTCTTTTTGTAGGGGGTAAGCATATCGCTGAGAATAGCTATCTTCCTTTCGGGTATACATTAGAACGGAATATACTTACCAAGATCACTACCCGTCTCAGAAATTTCAATGTATTTCTCTCCCTGCAGGGAGGTGATGGCTACTATCAGAACTATAGCCATTCATGGAAATACAGATATGACCATTATCCTCAAGAGGAAAAACTTATACATAGAGAGGCAATTTCGATAAGACACGCACCCAACGAGAGGCTCTTCTATAGCATGTCATTAAGCAGTTTTGTTAATAACAATCTTTTACAGGTAGACGATAAACTACCCGAGGAGTATGAATCGGGTATCGCAACCGATTTGGAGTTCTATACTGAGGGTGGAGGAGACTATTCGCTCTATCGGGATTCAAAGACAGGCACGGTCTCTTCAAACGGCAATCTGACGCTTCAATTAAACAACAGGCATCAATTAAAAACAGGATTCGAGGCAAAGAGACATAATCTTTATCTATGCCAGATGAGTCGACTTGTGGTTGGAGGACCGTATCAATATCAGGAATTTCAACACTACCCAATAGAGGCAGCAATCTATCTCCAGGACAAGATGGAATATGACTATATGGTTCTCAATGCGGGTGTCAGGTTTGATTATGCGGACCCGAGGGCAAATATGTGGAAGGATATAACAGACCCGAGTTCGGGACTGGTACAGGCAGACAAAAAGATACAGTTAAGTCCCAGAATTGGGCTTGCACATCCTGTAACGGACAGGACTGTACTCCATTTTGCCTACGGGCATTTTTTCCAGAACCCGTCATATTATTGCCAGTATACAAATCTGGACTATCTCGACCCTGAACTGCTTGTAAACAATGTAATAATAGGCAACCCCAGTATAAAGGCACAGAAAACAGTTGCCTATGAGGTGGGACTGCAGCAGAAGCTTACCGACGTGGTCGCCTTTTACATTACCGCATTCTACAGAGATATGACAAATATGGTGACCACAAGGCGTGTCCGCTGGGCGGGTGTGGATTATTTTGTCTATGACAATGCAGACTATGGCAATTCAAAGGGGGTTGACTTGAGCCTCAAAGGAAGACTGGGCAATATTCTTTTTGCATCTTTTAACTATACATTCTCTGTGGCGCGGGGTAATCGTTCTTCGCCGATGGAGGGATTCTGGAGTGCATACTATGCAATGCCAGAGGTTATGACTGAATACTATCTTAGCTTTGACAGGACTCACGATATCGCCTTCTCTTCAAGTATTGAATTACCGGAATCTTTTTATACAAGGTGGCTTGCGAATGCGAGTTTAACTTTACTTATAGAGGCATCAAGTGGTCTTCCGTACACACCTTATGTTGGACCAGGGTTGTATATTGAGGAAAATTCAGCCAGGATGCCTTGGACAACCGAGATAAATCTCAGATTTGAAAAGAATATACCACTCTTTAGGAAGATGTCGTCCCGTCTATTTGTAGAGGGCAACAACCTTCTTGATCATATAAATCCACTTTATGTATATTCAAGGACAGGAGATCCCTGGGATGCAGGTTGGAGAGGTCTTGGTACATCACCTGATGCTGTAAAAAATCCAAGTCATGTGGGCAAGCGTAGAGAGATAAGATGTGGGGTTAAGATTTTCTGGTAAATAATTATGAAGAGAATATCTGGTTTCATACTTGTTCTTGTAGCACTCTCTCTGTACGGAGGTAAAAAAGACAGAGCTATAGCAATTCTGGATAAGGGAGAGCTCTCAACCACGACGAGTAATTTTGGGCTCTTTTCAGAGTTTCATTTCTATGCGCCGTCAATGCACTGGCCATCCTGGGCTGTATTTCAGCAGCAATACTGCTTTGGTCTGGGTCCATTTGCAGCAGCGGAAAATAATGTAATTGAATCCTTCCTCTCAAGGACATATTTTGATTGGGATGCACTGGATGGCTCGCTTGGCGACTTATATTCAGGCGACCTCAAGACACCTGATGGGATGCCCATTATGGCAATAAGTGATGCTGATACTACCTGGCCAAAGGATGCCTCTGGAAACAGGTTCTGGCCCGGGAGATTCAGGAGAAACCCTGATACAGGGGAGGAGATATTTGGGGAGTTTGTGTCTGAGAGGGATGCCTTCTGTATATTCAATGATAAATATAATCCCAAGGGTCCTCTTGGAATTGAGGTGAGACAGACCACATATTCGTTTGGCAGGACCTATGCAGAGGATTTTATGTTTTTTGACCTTGAGGTCATAAATACTTCTGATTCCACAATACACGATATGTACTGGGGATATTATGGAGCATTCCGTCCAGATTACGACTTCCAGGATTACATAAGCTTTTGTGAAAATGACTTTATCTACTATGAGGACGGAGATGGAATTCCTCTTGAGCCCTGGGAATCGGTTGGAAAGATTGGTGTGGGTGTTCTGAAAACACCTTATGATATGGGAATTACTGATTTCCATTATTTTGACAGAACCTATAGACCGCTTACTGACGAGCAGATGTGGCCTGTGGTATCGTCAGATACATCCAGCCCGGATATAGAGCTGTCTTATTACTTTCATGGCGATAATGTAAGAATAGATAATACAGAACCCGTAAGAGAACTTCCTTATGATAGCCTTAGAGCCTGGAATTTCGTCGTGTCTACGGGTCCGTTTGATTTTTACCCGGGTGATACGGTCTATTCTGCCATTGTGGTAGTGGCAGGTTCTGATTCATCTGACCTTTTTTCTAATCTCTCTGAAGCAAGGATAATGGCAGGGAGAAATTATCTCGGTTCAGGACCTCCGGCATCGCCCATTGTAAACGCTGTTGCGGGCGACAGAAAGGTTACCCTTTACTGGGGACCAGAGCCCTCTGAAAGCAGTGTAGACTCACGCACAGGAGAGAGGGATTTTGAGGGATACAAGGTATATAGAAGTACTGATGAGGGTATGACCTGGGGCGAACCGATAACTGATGAGTATGGTAGAACAGTGGGTTTTGTTCCGCTTGCAATATTTGACTTGAAAGACGATGTAAAAGGAAGAGACCCTGCATTTCCTCAATCCCTTGGAGAGGATACAGGTCTCCGGCACACATTTATAGATATGGATGTTGTAAATGGGGTTGAATACTGGTACTGTGTTACAGCATACGATCGCGGCAATCAAAATCCTGATTCCCTTGAGCAGTCTTATGAATCCCCTAAAGGCAGACCCGGTTCCCCAAATGTTGTTTCTGTTATCCCTGGTGTGTCTCCTTTAGGCTTTAATCCCGGAACAATAATTGAAGGCGATACACTACATCCTGTTTCTGGTGCATGTGATGGTCTTGTCGTCGTTAATGCGATTGATCCTATGGCGATTACAGGCCATACATACGAGATTACATTTAATGATAGTGTTCTGTACGACACTACATACATAACTACATTCAATCTCGTGGATGTATCTGCTTCTCCTCCCTGTACTCTGTTTTATAATCATCTTCCTTCCGATAGCTCCTTGGATAATTTACCTGTTGTAGATGGATTCAGATTGACTCTTTTTAACAGCAGTAGTGGTGTTAAATCAATGGGGTGGACAAAGGTAAATAATGACACCTGCACATTTGAATGGTGGACAGGGTATTTAAGTTGGATGGCAGGTGAAACTTATATCAACGGCAATCCTGATTTTAGAATTGTAGTAGATCGCTCCAATCCTGCAACAGTGCAGATTGAGGACGGTTTTGGTGGTAGTCATCCTCCAACACAAATTCCAATCAGAGTTTATGATATTTCTGATACAATGAATCCAATAGATGTCAGTGATTCTACTGTGTTGGTTGACTATGCCTACCATGATCCTGAAGATACAATTCACTATGGCCCACCGGGTTGGGATCTAATACCAGCTGGTGCGGGTTATACTCCCCCGGAAGGGGCTGCAATGGGATTCTTTGACCAGATTGGCTGTTGGAACAATAAGTATGAGGCAGTATATTTTGCCACTCAAAATGGACCACAGGATGCAATTTCACCCTCTGATGGGGATGAGTACACTCTAACTACATTCAAGCCGTTCTCAAGCAAAATAAAATACAGGTTTAACACAAAGAAAACTGAAATTGAAGATGTAAGTCTTGATAGTATCAAGGTTGTCCCCAATCCCTATATAGTTTCTGCTGAATGGGAGAAAGTATGGTATGGAAAAAAATTGCAGTTTACAAACCTGCCGGAAGAGTGTGATATAAACATATATACTGTGAGTGGCGATCATGTTGCCACTATGCATCACAAAAGCAAGCAAGAGGGATACGAGTTCTGGAATATGCGGAATGAGAGTGGGATAGAGGTCTCTTATGGTCTTTATGTTTATATTGTAGAAACACCAAATGGGCAAAAACATATAGGCAAATTTGTGGTAATAAAATAATCAAAATAGAAGCTTTGGAACACAAATGACACGAATAAACGAATTTGCACGAATAGAAACAAGTATATCAGATCATCAGTAGATCAGATTACCAGGTTTTGGTATCTTGTGCCTGATATTCTGGTATGCTGATATTTCACCTTCTGGTTCACTGGTATCCTGATATGCTTTAAATTGGAATATAAAAAGTTGTAAAATAAAAATTTGTGCTATTTGTGTATTCGTGGAATTCGTGTTTAAGGTTTTATTTATGAAGAGATTAGCTTTTGTCATAATACTCTTTATTTCTCTTTCTTCTTACGGGTTTGATAAGACGGGTTCGTCTGCTGCCCAATTTTTGAAGATAGGGGTTGGAACTCGAGCTACAGCGATGGCTGGCAGTTTTGTTGCCCTGGCTAACGATGTTTCCTCCCTCTACTGGAATCCTGCTGGTATAGTTGGTGTGCAATCCACTGCTCTTATGGGGAGTCACATGATGTTGTTTGCCGGTATCTCTCACGAATTTGTTGGATTTGTTATGCCATTTGCACAGGGTAGTGTTGGCTTCGGAGCTATATTCTTGAACTCAGGTGAGATGGAGATTACTACACCAAGAGAACCTAATGGTACAGGTATAACTTTTAGTTATGGCTGTGCTTCGGTAGGTCTCTCCTATGCAAGATACCTCACTGACCGTTTCTGTACGGGCCTGACACTTAAATATATACAGGAGAGGGCATGGAACGAGACATCGTCTACATTTGCCTTTGATATAGGCAGTCAACTTGAAACTGATATATTGGGAATGCGCGTGGGAATGTGTATGTCCAATTTCGGAGGCGGAATGAGACTCGAAGGAAGGGACCTTCTGACTACGGGTGATATTGCACCTGATATCAGCGGTAATCCGGATGTATCCGCTGTTCTTGAGACATCCTCATGGAATCTTCCACTGCACTTCAGGGTGGGTACAGCACTTGATATAATTGGCGAGAAATCCCAGATTGTCAAAAGCGACATACATAGGATAACTCTCCTTGTTGATGCAAATCATTCGAATGACAACAGGGAGTGGGTGAGTTCAGGGCTGGAGTACGAGTTTGTGGGAATCTCTTTGAGAAGCGGATATAGATTCTCGGGTGATGAGGAGGGATTGTCTCTTGGTGGAAGTATATGTATGGGCGGTGGAAAATTTGAGGTAGGTTATGCCCTCACAGATTTTGGGCGCCTTGGAGGTGTTCACAGGTTCAGTTTAGAAATGAAGTGGTAAAGTTGGACTATAAAAACTAAGGGTATCGAAACTGGGTTATCGTTGAGGAAGCTGGTAACGAAACTCGAAACTGGAAGCTTGAGACTGGACAAATACAGGACGAGCATCGAGCATCAAAAGGTCGAGCCTCGTTACCTGCCTACCGTCAGGCAGGCGAGCATCGATACCGATAAACAAGGGATGTAAGGGATTACGAGTTTTTTGAAAGGCTGGTAGTAAGAAAAAGGGGGTGTATATGTATAAAGTACTTGGTATTTTGCTTTCGCTGGTGCTATGTTTTTCATTGAGCACCGCTCAGTTGTTTGAGGAGCACTTCACCGATGGCAACCTTACACTGAACTGGTTCGATGGTTGGGGTGTAGCAGAGCCACCGGATACTATGACGGTTGTATCCGTTACGGGTAATCCGAGTGGTGACGGATGGGTAGGCAAGCTTTCAAATGCCGGAACCGTGGTGGCGACTGCACTTGCTGGCAATGCCACTATAAAGGACTACTCGGTTGAGGCATGCATATATATACGACAGTTAGTGCTTCTGGAGGACCTTATCAGGGTTTAGTTGCTCGCTGGGATACCACCACAAATTGCTATTATGCACTTATATGCGATTTTGACAACACACAAAGGATAAGGCTCTCATACAATGAAAGTGCCACACCCAATGTGATTCGTCAGTGGGAAGGCGGGGAAATTCCTGGTGGTGTACCAACAGAAAGTGGATGGCACAAACTCAAACTGGTTATTGTTGGCAATCAGATAAGGGCATATTTTGACGATAATGAGCTTGCTGACTGCCCCTTTACATACGCAGGCACAGCACAGGGATTTTTTGGTGTCTATGTTTTCAAAATGGCTGGGACAGACTCCATACTTTGTGATGATATAGTGGTATCCGAGGAGGTAGGGGTAGAAGAGAATATATACAGTTCAAACGACATCGTTCTCAATGTCTCTCCCATACCGGCGACGGGGAATGTAAGTATAGATTATTCACTGCCTAAAAAAACAGATATAACCTTGAAGGTCTATAATATACAGGGACAGGAAATTACTACCCTTTACACTGGTTACCGAGATGCAGGCACCTACTCAACAGTCTGGGAAAAGAGGGATCTTGCAGGTGGAGTTTATTTCCTCCGTCTCTCGACCGATTATGGAGAACAGAGCAGAAGGATGCTTGTGCTGAAGTGAAGTTTGCCGAGAGCAGGATTCATAAAAATACGCGGTTCTCCCTCTCATATAGAGATATTAAAAATCAAATATCAAAATGTAAAATTACATATTAAAATTCAAAAAAGCCACGGATTTCACTGATTACACAAGATTATAAGAACACAAATACCACGAATTAGACAAATTGTCACGGATAAAATTTATTTGTGTAGTTCGCATTTTTCGTGTAATTCGTGTTAAAAAAATCTGTGCAATCTGTGGCTATAATTTTGATATTTACTTTTTGATTTTTGATTTAACTTTTGGGGGTGCATGATGAAAGAATATATAAATCCATTACTGTCCGTGTTGTTTCTGACAGTTATGCTTCTTTCGTGTTCAGAAAGTGGCCGTTGTGTAGAAAAAGAAGGAATAAATTACTGGAAGGGGAATATGTTTATACAACCAAATATTGATATATCAAAATATGGAGATGGCATAATAAGGGCAAGGGTTGATGGTAAGTGGCAGGAATTCAAGATAAGAGAGCTGCTTGATGGGTTTATGAAGTGGAATCTGTCGTCAAGATTAAAAGACCTTGAAGGCATAAAGAAAGGGGAGATGCCCGATTTTGCCGGACCCCATTCTGGTATGGTTGCCTCGTACGGTGGGATGAGGAAAGATACGGAGTTTTCCATAAATAACGCAGTAAAGGGTACTGGACTGGTACCAAAGAAGGAGAAAATCAAGGATATGATAAAGACGCTTGAGGAGACCTGGGATGCTCCTATACCTGAAAAGATTGACATACTGAAAGGATTTTATGAGGATGAAAATATGTTTGACCGCACGAAACTCTCATCTCTTGAACTTTATAGCACCAAAGATTTTCAGACCCATACATTCTTGAACATTATGGCAAATCCTGCTGTTTCCGTGGTATTTCTGGACATCCCCAGCTACGAGGTTAGGGCAATATGTCGTCTCGTGCATCCGGAAGATGAGACTGCCACTGAAGAAGAGAGAGATTTACTCAGGTATGTAAATATGATACATGACTACTTTCACGGAGAGTCGCCTCGTAAATCTATAGTAATGATATTTAATGTAATTCAGGTTTTTGACAACTCTCCACGAGCCGGTGGTCGTGGTGTGAGGGTTGTACCATAAATTCAAATAATCCCTTATGCCCTTAGTGTACCAATACCTTCGTGGTTAAATTCGCATCTATTCACCACCAAGACACAGAGTGTGTTGCAAC
>Ga0210017_1001739_pt1 | contig 18917 bp, 11 predicted proteins | sample CryGeyCG2014_020_FD_183966 | JGI IMG/M metagenome (GOLD analysis project Ga0210017, IMG submission 183966) | Groundwater microbial communities from aquifer - Crystal Geyser CG08_land_8/20/14_0.20 (SPAdes) (version 2) | ecosystem: Environmental > Aquatic > Deep subsurface > Groundwater | place... | reverse complement strand
TGGAGGTGGGGCATTTCTCATCCCCTACTTTGTTGCTCTGTTTACTGCTGGTATCCCTATACTTATACTTGAATTTTCACTTGGCAGCAAGTTTGGCAAAGGTGCTCCAGGAGCTCTTTCGCTGGTACTGTCAAAAATAATATGAAAGGATATGAAAGAAACCACAGAGGACACAGAGATAAAATTAATTCTCTGTGCTCTCCAGACAATGTCTTATATGATTTAACAGGGATTGTAAGAGAACTTAAGAGAAAAGAAATAAAAAAGAAACAATAAATCTCTTTCAATCTCTTCAAATCCCTGTTTTAACTGATAAATTTCAATGTAAAAAGACCAAAAAACGGAATAAAGAGGTTAATTTTGTGAGAGGTCACAGGGGGAGGGACAAAGATCTTTCATAAGTCTTTAATGAATCAAAATCTCTGTGTTCTCTGTGGTTAGGTTTTTGACAATACCTTACCATATAAAGGGAGGGGAAATTGATACTGGCAGAAGTCGCTTTGATAATAATACTCTCAAAGGTCTTTTCTGACCTCGCATTCAAGGTAAAACAACCCCCTGTTCTTGGAATACTCATCCTGGGGCTCCTTCTGGGTCCATCAGGATTTCGCATCATCACACCCAATGAAGTTATAAATATATTCAGCGAAATTGGTGTGTTTATCCTTCTGTTTATGGTAGGTCTGGAAACTAATATAAAGCCAAAAGAGGCTAAGATTGCATCGGTTATAGCACTAAACGGGGTCCTAGTTCCGTTTCTTCTCGGCTTTCTTACAGGACTTCTCTTCCACCGTTCACTCCCGCAGAGTCTCATGCTCGGCACAATACTCACTGCCACATCTGTATCGGTAACGACTATGACACTTATGGATATTGGCAAATTAAACACACCAGAAGGCAGGATAGTCCTTGCTGCTGCCATAATAGACGATGTCATCGGGATAATATTCCTGACTATTGTACTGTGTGTGCTGAGAACAGCGATATCTCCCTGGATCACGATTCTCAAACTGATTGGATTTTTTGTTGCTACCTATCTTGTGGGGCTGCTTTTCCTTTTGGTATTTGGATGGGCTGAAAGGTTAAAAGCAAGAGAAGCAGTCCTTGCCATTGCATTTGGAATGATGTTAATCTACGCCTTTATGGCAACAAATCTCGGGATTGCAGCAATCACAGGAGCGTATATAGCTGGATTTATACTGAGGCGAACAAAATATAAAAAAACCATATTATCCGGTATGGATACCATAGGACATTCCATATTTATCTGTTTTTTCTTTGTAGATATCGGTCTCAAAACCAATTTGGCCGCAATTGGAGGAAATTATCTCTTTTTGATTGTATTTTTCTTGTGTGCGATAGCAGGGAAAATAGGAGGCTCGTTCATAGGAACAAGTGTAACACATTTAAAACCGAAAAGGGGAGTAAGGGTAGGTATAGGTATGATTCCAAGGGGAGAGGTGGCACTTGCGATTGCCTCTATAGCACTATCTCAGGGGCTCATCCAGCATGGCGATTTTTCATCCGTCGTGGTAATGGTAATAATAACCGCACTCATTACACCGGTACTTCTTAAATGGTCCTTTAGAGAAGGGGTGTGAAGATGAAACTTACAAGAAGAGAATTTATAAAGATGCTCTCAATCTCTCCACTTCTTCTAAGTAGCCTGGGAACAAAGGAAGGGGAAAAAGAGGCATATTACTACAAATCAGCAGGAAACAACCGGGTAAAATGCTTAAATTGTCCACACCAGTGCCTTCTTTCTCCGGGACAGAGGGGAATCTGCCGTGTGCGTGAGAACAAAAAAGGTAAACTGTTTACTCTTGCATATGCCAATCCCTGTGCGGTCCATATAGATCCGATAGAAAAAAAACCCCTCTTTCACTTTTTGCCACAAAGTTCTGCCTTCTCAATTGCTACTGCCGGATGCAATTTCAGATGTAAGTACTGCCAGAATTGGAGTATATCTCAAAAAAGCCCCGAGGAGACAGAAAACTATTTTCTTCCATCACATGAGGTAGTAAGGATTGCAGAAAGGGAGAATATTCCTGTAATAGCATACACATACTCTGAACCCTCTATATTCTATGAGTATATGCTGGATACCGCAAAGATTGCCAATGGAAGAGGCATAAAAAATGTATGGGTTACAAATGGATTCCTGAATCCAGAGCCACTTCGGGAACTTTGTAAATATATAGATGCTGCAAATGTCGATATAAAATGGTTTACAGAAGACCTTTACAGAGAAATTTCTGGTGGGAGTCTAAATCCTGTGCTTTTGACCTGCAAGACACTCGTTAAAAAGAAAGTTCATCTTGAGATAACAAACCTTATTGTACCAACTCTTAACGACGATAAGAAGATGATAAGAGAACTTGTTATATGGGTAAGAGAGAATCTTGGTGTTGACATACCCCTTCACTTTTCCAGATTTTTCCCTATGTATAAACTTCAGCATCTCCCCCCCACACCGGTAAGAACACTCCAGACCGCAAGAGAAATTGCACTGAATGAGGGATTGCATTATGTCTACATTGGAAACTACCCCGGTGGTGAATGGGAAAATACCTATTGTCCAGAGTGTAAAAAACTTCTTATTAGAAGAAAAGGATTTATGATTTTAGAAAGCAATATCACTGGCGGAAGATGCAAATTCTGCAAGCATGAGATATATGGGGTATGGAAATGAGAAGGAAAAAACGAAACAAACCACAGAGGTCACAGAGATAAATCAAAAATCAATAATACATAGGTCAATGCAAAAATTCTAAATAATAATTTCTAAATCCTTCACCCCGTTAGATATGAAATTATCTCACGGGGTAAACAATATCTAAATTCCAATTTTCAAAATTCTTCCAGACAAGCCAGGATCGTTTGGAATTTATAATTTGGAATTTGTTTAGAGTTTCGGATTTCGAATTTAGAATTTTTAACTTTCGGTTTGTCATTTTACATTTCTATTCTTTGTGTTCATCCAAGGTTAAGGTATATTGAGAAGTAATTATGCTTGATTTCAGAGAAAGGATAAAGAAGGGCGTAATCATTGCCGATGGTGCTATGGGCACCATGCTTTACTCTCTTGGTGTACCTAAGGGACACTGTTACGATGAACTTAATCTGTCAAATCCCGATATAGTAAAAACTGTGCATCGCTCTTATGTTGCGGCAGGAGCAGAATTGGTAGAGACCAACACATTCGGTGCAAACAGGTTCATCCTTGAGAGATACTATAACCTTGGGAAGAAGGTAAGAGATATAAACTATAGAGGAGCAAAGATTGCGAGGGAGGTAGCAGGTGATGGGATAATCATTGGAGGATCAGTGGGACCAATTACAAGACCTTATGAATCTGCAATAAAGCTCTCTAAAGAGGAAAGAAGGGATATATTCAGAGAGCAGATAACACCCCTCCTTGATGGCGGTGTTGATATTATTATATTTGAGACGATGGCCGGGGTAGAGGAGATTAAAGACGCTATCTTTGCTTTACAAAAGCTATACGGGGATTTTCCATTTATAGCACAGTTCTCCTTTATGGATGATGGCAAGACACTTCTTGGCGTGGATGGAGTCAATGCAGCAAGAGAACTTAAAGGTGTGGAAATTATGGGGGCGAACTGCGGGAGTGGGCCAAAAGGAATATATAGTGCCTTAAAGAGAATGGGATGTGTCACAGACGCAGTTCTTTCTGCCCAACCAAATGCAGGATATCCAGGCTTTGTTTACGGAAGGTTTTTATATCCCGCGACACCTTCGTATTTTGCAGAGTACGCAAGGAGATTTGTCGACATCGGTGTTACAATCATTGGAGGATGTTGTGGCACTACTCCAGAACACATAAGAGCTATAAAGGAAAGCGTCTCAGAGATGAAACCAAAACCCCGTAAGATTGCAACCATTAGAGCACCAGTGGAGAAGGTCTCAGAGGAGGTTGAGGTCGTAACCCAATTAAAAAAGAAACTACAAAAGGGGTTTGTCTATACAATGGAGATAGACCCACCAAGGGGGGGTATTGTTGAAAGGGAACTTGCAGGAGCAAGGCTTTTTAAGAAGGTAGGTGGGGATGCAATAAACATTGCCGACAATCCTATGGCAAAACTTCGGATGAGCGCCCTCCCACTTGCATATCTTATAAAAAGGGAGACAGGGCTTGAATGTATACTCCACTTCACCTGCAGGGACAGGAATATACTTGCACTCCAGTCTGAGCTCCTGGGAGCAGCCGCACTTGGTATAAATAATATCCTTGCACTTACAGGAGACCCCCCCTCTGTTGGAGACTATCCATTTGCAGTTGCAGTATTTGAAATAACTGCGAAGGAACTTGTCGAGACTATAGGCTCAATCAATCATGGATATGATAGGCTTGGAAATCCACTCGCTGGTAGAACAAACCTCTTCGTTGGAATTGCCTCACCGATAAGGAATGTCGACCCTGACAGGATTTGGGAGAAAATAAATCTTGGAGCGGGTTTCATACAGACGCAACCAGTATTTGATATAGAGCTGCTTCGAAAATTTATCTCCTTCAATTTTGGAATTCCTGTTATAGCAGGACTCCTTCCGCTCCACTCAATAAGACAGGCAGAGTACTTTGCAAATGAGGTCCCGGGCATGTATATTCCGGAAGAGATAATAGAGAGGATGAAGAATGGAGAAAGTGGAATCTGTATTGCAAAGGAATTGCTTAAAGAAATAAGGAAGACCTATCAGGGGGTGTGTATAATGCCCCAGGGAAGATATGAGATCGTAAAGGAGTTGATGGGGGAGGAGGTTAGTATTTGATTTTTAATATAACTATGGGGGTGTTAATGAAGACGTATGCCTATGGTTTCCCGAGATTGGGGCAAAATAGAGAATACAAAAGAATTATTGAGAACTACTGGAAGAAAAATATAGGGGAAGAAGAGATGCTTCATAGGATCCAATCTCTGGATGAAGAGAGGCTTGCAAAGTACGAAACCTATGTGGACCTATTTCCTGTTGGAGAGATGACGCTCTACTGTAATATGCTTGATACTGCTATTATGATAGGATTATACACTAAAGGGGACTATAAAGATTACTTTGAGCTTTGCAGAGGGAAGAAAGCTCTTAAGCTTACCAAATGGTTTAATACAAACTACCACTATCTCGTTCCAGATTTCAGAGGATTTTCACCCAATGATTTTAAACTTTGCTGGAACAAGCCTAGAGAGGAACTTGAAAGACACAAGAAAGGTATTCCATATCTTATAGGCCCCTTTACATTTCTAAAACTCTCAACAGGAATTCCCAAGGAGAAATTTGGCGATTATCTCCTCGCAATTAGCGATGTTTACAAAGAAATAGTAGAAGAATTTTCTAAAGTGCATATTGATGAACCTGCGTTTGTACTGGATATCTCTCAAGAGGAGGTTAAAATTATAAAAGAGGCATATAAGAATATAGGAGGTAGGCTATACCTTTTCACATACTACGAGGCAGTTGACTTTCTTAAAGAAATCTATAACCTGCCCCTTTTAGGAATTGGACTCGATTTCGTAGCCGGAAAAGAGAATCTAAGGTATATTGAGAAACATGGATTCCCATCTGATAAAGAGCTTATTGCCGGTGTTGTCAATGGAAGGAATGTCTGGAGGACGGTTCAAAGAGATGTAAAAGAGCTCATTGAGCACCTTTATAAATTTACAGACAAGGTTATTATCTCAAATTCCTCTCCATTATATCACCTTCCTGTAACCATAAAAGGTGAGGATATGAAGGAGGAACTGCTTAAGCGACTTGCATTTGCAGAGGAGAGACTTTCCGAATTGAGACTTATTGCCGAGAAATCTTTTTCTGAAGAGTTCGGTATTGATAATTTTGGAATAGATGAAGAAGTGAGAGAGAGGGTAAGGTCCCTTACAGAAGAGAACTTCGAAAGGGATAAGCCATACCACATAAGGCGGGAGGTCCAGAAAAAATTTTTATCCCTTCCACTCTTTCCAACAACTACCATAGGAAGTTTTCCCCAGACGAACGAGATAAGAAAAAAGAGGAGGGATTTTGAGAAAGGTAGAATAAAAAAGGAGGAATACGATTCATTCATAAAGGAGAAGATAAAGGACTTGATTGAATTTGAGGAGAAGTCCGGGTTGGATGTGCTGGTTCATGGAGAGTTTGAGAGATCTGATATGGTAGAGTTCTTTGCAAAAAAACTGCAGGGAGTTGCAACTACGAAAAACGGCTGGATTATCTCATACGGGACAAGGGCTTATCGTCCCCCTATAATCTACGGTGACATAAAAAGAAAAGAACCTATGACAGTAAAGGAAATTAGCTATGCACAGAGTCTTACCCAAAAACCTGTCAAGGCAATACTTACAGGTCCCGTAACTATAATTGCCTGGAGTTTTACCAGAGAGGACATACCTGTCAAGGAGGTTGCGTATCAGATTGCACTTTCCCTCTATAATGAGGTATGCGACCTTGAAAAAAAAGGAATAAGGATAATACAGATAGATGAACCTGCATTCAGGGAAAGGGCACCAATAAAAAAGAGAAACTGGGATAGATATTTTGAGTGGGCAATAAAATCCTTTAGACTCGCCTCTAGGGCAAAACCCGAGACACAGATACACACCCATATGTGCTATTCAAAGTTTGCGGAGATAATCGATAAGATTCTTATGATGGACTTTGATGTCATCTCAATTGAGGCATCAAGGAACAGGGGCGCCCTGATCGGGTGTTTTAAAGACAAGTGCTTTGATAGAGGGATAGGCCCTGGTATATGGGACGTCCATTCCCCTCTTGTTCCATCTGTCTGTGATATGAAAAGGGTTGTGGAGAAGGCAATGGAGTTTATTCCTAAGAAGAGTTTATGGATAAATCCTGATTGTGGACTCAAGACTAGGGATTGGAAAGAGGTAGTTCCCGCTATAGGGAATATGGTGAAGGCAGCGAAGGAGATACGGGATGAATTAAAATTCCTGTCTACCGACAGGTAGAAAGGACCCGACCTTTCTCATTGTAAATACATTCCCGTATAATAAAAAATATGGGGTCACAGCCTGAAGAAGGCTGGAACCCCTTTTGGTGGAACGCTGTCAGGACTTTTAAACTTTGGTTACCTTGATTGCTTTTGGTCCTTTCACATCATCTACCACATCAAACTCGACCTCGTCACCCTCATGCAGGGTTTTGAAGCCTTCGCCTGAGATGTCGGCATAGTGAACAAAGACATCTCCACCACCATCCTTACGCTCAATGAATCCATAACCCCTGGACTCGTTGAACCATTTTACCTTGCCTTGTATCATCTACTATCCTCCTTTCATATAAGATGTGGACATTATAGCATATATTTTTATCTTTGTCAAGAAAAAAGTTAACCACGAATTTACACAAATTAATCGAATAACACGAATGATTTTAAAAATTATAAGAAGAAAATTTGTGTAGCCCGCCCCGTTAGATGACAAAGTCTATCTAACGGGGTAAATACCATTCGTGAGCATTCGTGGTATAATTTCTTATGCAATCAAGAATAAGTTAGCGGAAAATGGAGACTATGTTCCATATTTTGGCCAGCAACAATTTTTGTATTTTCTCCCGGACCCGCAAGGACAGGAATCATTTCTTCCTACCTTCTTGCCTTCTCTTTTGAATGTCTTTGGCTTCGGCGGAGTTTTTTTATTTTGAGATGTATTCGAAGCCGCCTGTGCTGTTGCAGCAACGCCAGGTTTATATGCTGTAGTACGTTCTGCCTCCTCTCTTTTTACAAGCCTCAATCCATATAGATACCTCACTGTATCTCTATCTACACCGTCGAGAACCTCCTCGAATAACTCAAAAGATTCTCTCTTATACTCTATCAGTGGATCCCTTTGTGCATATCCTCGCAGCGATACACCCTCTTTCAAAGCATCGAGTTCATACAGGTGTTCTCTCCATCTTCTATCAATCACCTGTAGCATAACCTGCCGCTCGAGGTCTCTCATCTGCTCTCCACCTATCTCCTCTTCCCTTCTCTTATATAATTCAAATACAATCTCTTGCATCCTTTCCCGCAACTCCTCCGGTGTAATTCCATCCCCTGGTATCTGTATATCCAGAAGGAATAGATCTCTTATTTCTTCCCTTAAGGCTTCAAGGCCCTCTGTGTCAACATGGGAGTCAGTGATGTGTGAATCAATCATATCAAAAAGCACCCTTTCAATCGTCTCCTCTATTCTCGGCTTTATATCTTTTCCGGCAAGAATCTCCTGTCTCATAGAGTATATTACCTCCCTCTGCCGATTCATGACATCGTCATACTCAAGAAGTCTCTTTCTTATATCGAAGTTTATTCTCTCTATTCTCTTCTGTGCCCCTTCAATAGCCCGTGTAATAAGATTGTGCTGTATCGGTTCACCCTCTTTTGCACCGAACCTTTCCATTACTCCGGTAATTCTGTCGGAGCCAAACAGTCTCATAAGGTCATCCTCTAAAGAGAGGTAAAATCTTGAGGAACCGGGGTCACCCTGTCTTGCACTTCTTCCCCGTAACTGATTATCTATCCTTCTCGCTTCGTGTCTCTCCGTACCTATTATATGAAGTCCACAAGGTGGATTTACAAGACACTCTGTTTTTTTCTTGCCATTTTCACAGTTTGCACAATTTCCGTCACTCTCGCACTTTATACAGCACTTCTTACATTTAACAACACCGGGTCCCAGTTTTATATCAGTCCCCCTACCAGCCATATTGGTTGATATAGTTACCCTTCCCTTCTCGCCTGCGTATGCAACTATTTCCGCTTCTCTTTGATGCTGTCTTGCATTAAGAACTTGATGTGCAATTCCTTTCATCTGAAGCATTCTTGAGAGCTTCTCCGATACATCAACCGACACAGTACCCACAAGTATAGGCTTTCCCTCTTTATGAAGATCTACTATTTCATCTATAACCGCATTATACTTCTCTCTTTTCGTCTTGTATATTACATCAGAATAATCTACCCTCCTCACAGGTTTATTCGTGGGTATGGTTACAACATCAAGCTTATAAATATCGTAAAACTCATGTGCCTCTGTAGCAGCGGTCCCTGTCATACCTGCAAGTTTGTCATACATCCTGAAGTAATTCTGAATCGTAATGGTGGCAAGAGTTTGAGTCTCTGCCTCAACCTTGGCGTTCTCCTTTGCTTCTATTGCTTGATGAAGGCCATCGGAATATCTCCTGCCTGGCATAAGTCTTCCGGTGAACTCATCGACTATTATCACCCTTCCGTTTTGAACTATATACTCTACATTCTTTTCAAAGAGTGAATAAGCCCGTAGAAGCTGGTTTATTGCGTGAACTCTCTGGGACTTCTCTGCATACTCTCTCTGAATCTTTTCTTTCTCTACCATCTTTTCTCTCGCAGAAAGTTTCTCGTTTCTTTCGATACCAACAAGTTCCTGTGAAAGATCGGGAAGGGTAAAGAAATCCTTATCCTCAGGTGCAATTATATTTCTACCCTCTTCTGATACATTGACCGTGTGCGCCCTCTCATCTATAGAATAATAAAGTATCTCGTCAATCTCGTGTAGTTTCTTATCTCTCATATACTCTGCCTCTGTTTGCTCTATAAGTCTCTTTATTCTGGGTTCATCCTCTATCAGTTTGCGGAGCTGACGGTGTTTTGGTGCTCCCCTCTCCGCAGCAAGCAACTTTATACCTGCTTCTCTTTCTTTCCCCTCTTCAAGGAGTTTTCTTGCATCCGCGACAAGTGTGTTGACGAGTGCTGTCTGCCTCTGGACTATTTTTCTTACCCTCGGATTGAGTAATTCATACTCTTTGTTTACGGAATGTTCAACAGGACCTGATATTATAAGTGGTGTTCTTGCCTCGTCAATTAACCCAGAGTCAACCTCATCAACTATTGCATAATGGTGTCCACACTGAACTATATCTTCACTCCTCCACGCCATATTATCACGGAGATAATCAAAACCAAACTCATTGTTCGTTCCATATGTTATATCCTTACTGTATTCTTCCTTTCTCTCTTCGGGTGTCATTCCCGTTTGGATACAACCACAGGTGACCCCAAGGAACTCATAAATACCTCCCATCCATTCTGTATCCCTTTTGGCAAGGTAGTCATTCACGGTAACAAGATGTACCCCCTTGCCTGAAAGAGAATTAAGATAGAGAGGCATCGTAGCCACAAGTGTCTTTCCTTCTCCCGTTGCCATCTCTGCTATCTTACCTTCGTGCAGAACAACTGCACCCACAAGCTGCACATCAAATGGTATCATATCCCAGGTATATTCGCGCCCCATGACTATCCATTTCTTTCCAATAAGTCTTCTACATGCCTCTTTAACAACGGCATAGACATCCGGTAACAATTCATCGAGAACAACACGTTCTTCTTCTTTCCACCTCTTCTTGAGGTTGTCTATTTCCACAGCAAGCTTCTCTCTTGTCTCTATATCCTCCTTGTCTCTATTCCTCTCAAGTTCTTCTATCTTCTCTTCCATCGGTCGCAGCCTTTCTCTCACTTGAGACTTGAATTCCCCTGTCTTGTTTTTTAATTCTTCATCCGTGAGCGAATGTAATTTCTCATAGCATCGATTTATCTCTTCCATAATCGGCTTAAGTCTCGCAAGCTCTCTGTCATTGGCGGTTCCAAATATTTTTGTTAATAACTTTTGCATAATTAAAAACACCTTCCAGGTAAACGTTTTATGCATTACCAAGGTAATGCACTCCAATTACGGCTTTCGTTGGAGTGCAGTAGCTTGCTACTGCGCCTCTGGGTTATTAGACATTAGTCATTCGTCAATAGTCAATCGTCGTTTATATTATATCATAAATTTCTGCATTTGTCAAGCCAAAAGAGAAAGGTGTTTGAAAAACACAAATGCCATAAAATCAGCTTTTGCAGCAACCTCAGATGTCAGTTATAAGACAAAAAACTTGCATTCTATCATTTTTTATGTTATAATAAAAACAGGCAAACATTAGACTTTAAAGGCAATTGGGATTGGAAGAGAACTAAGAGAAATAAAAATATGTTTGAAAAAAAACTCTTATAGTCTCTTCAGTTCCCTGTTGAAAAAAGAATAAGAACAACGGATTGGAATTAAGGCGTAAGCCTTTTATATAAAACCCTTACGGGTGAATTCCAAATCCTTACGGATTAACTCCAGATTAAAGAAAAAATAAACAGGGATTGCCTGCCTGATGCCTGCCTGCCGGTAGGCAGGGCAGTCAGGGAAGAGAATATAAGAGAAATAAAGTTTAGTGTCAAATGTTTTATAATCACCTAAAAATATGAATATATCTGCTATATCTAAGTCGCGCACAGAAAAAATAATAAAGACCGCCCTCATGATATGGAGACACAATACCCCGAGGGAACTAAAAAGAAGACTACAAGATGTATGGAAAGACGAGTTTCTGCCACTTTATGAGTTTGATGATGAACCTTTAACCTGCGCTGTCTTTGGCTCCGGAAGCTTCTCTACAGGAAGATACGAAATATACGTTGCAAAAGAGATTGAAAAGGAACTGGGATGGTCACCAGTGAGATATACACTCATCGTCACGAATAGTACAAAAAGCAGGGCAGGTGAGGTTGCAGATGAATTTGGACTTCCTCTCGCAGAATTGGATTTTTCTTCATGGTACAGAGAAAATTACGACCCTACATCAAAAAATCCTATAAGGGAGACAAGTCTTTTTATATCAGGAAAATCAATAGGTCAAAACTTCAATATAAGAACAGAGTTTGACAAAGCATTACGAGATAGAATAGAAAAATCTACTGAACTGCCCGATCTGATATCCCTAAGGGGATATAATTTCCCTGTGATGTATACCTTCCTTAAAGAAGAAAAAAGGCTTATAGACGATACACACCCTGCGGATCTAAGCTTAACCAATAAAGATGGAGTACCACTCTGCCCGGGATGGCAGGCAAAGGCGGTGAAAAAGATGAGGGATTGCGGATGTAGGTTGTTCAGAAGCAGTCTAATAGAAGTAAAACCCTTTTTCTCGGTCTCGGATGTTACCTCAATTGATGTAGGAAATATATATGCCCTCTCTCCTGGTATGAGGCCTCCGTCTTCTTGGAGCACAGAGAAAATACAAGAGAATATGAAACGCACTGAAGATTATTTTCTCTGTGCTCTCAAGGCAACAGGATTATTTCCCTATCTGTGGGGTATCTCAAAAAAACAACAGAAAGTAGAATACATTACAAAAGAAGGGAGAATTATAACGAAAAGTCAGCATGCTATTGTTGTCGGCAAGAAAATAAGATGTGGAAAGAACGCATTTGGAAGGAATATAGGGGATATCACTCTGCATCCAATCTTCTGAAATCAAATTCTTTCTTAGAAGAATGGATATCACAAGTTGTTTTTGGTTCTGTTCCTCTAATAAAAACCTCTTCTATAAGTTCCTTACACCCTTCAATAGGAAGAAGACCAGATTCTTTACATACTGTGCGTTTCACTACCCCGGAGGGCATAATAAAATTACTCACAGGCTTGTCAGAAAGTGCTCTTTTCATAAACTCTGTCCATATTGGCAATGCAAGCACTGCTCCTGTTCCTCCTTTCATAATAGTGTCAGGTGTGTCGTATCCAAGCCATACACCGCAAATAAGTTCAGGTGTAAACCCAATAAACCAGGCGTCTTTCCATTCGTCGGTTGTCCCCGTTTTACCAGCAGCCGGTCTTAGAAATCCCATCCTCCTCATCCCCGCCCCTGTGCCATAATCCGCAACACTCTCAAGAAGCGATGTCATAATATATGCCGTCTCCTCTTTTAAAACCCGCTCTTCATAAGGCCTTGCCTCATACAATACATCACCTTGCTGGTTGACAATCTTCTCTATGAGGTATGGGCTCACTCTATACCCTCCGTTTGCAATTGTAGCGTATCCTGTAACCATCTCCTGTAAAGTTACCGAATTTGAACCCAGTGCAAGTGAGATTACAGGTATAAGCTTTGTTTTTATCCCCATCATCCTTGCATATTTTACAGCGGTTTCAGGACTTATATCCAGTATGAGCCTAACAGAGGCAAGATTTCTTGAAAACGCAATTGCATCCCTTAAACAGATACTTCCACGGAATGTGTCATCATAATTCGAAGGACTATATATGGTACCCTGAACTTCTATCACGATCGGCTGATCGAGAAGCTTATATGTGGGGGGGTATCCTTTGTCAACTGCTGCCGTATAAAGAAACGGTTTGAATGCAGAACCCGGTTGTCGGTATGCCTGTGTAGCCCGATTGAACTGTGAAAGCCGGAAGTCCCTCCCGCCCACGATTGCTTTTATCCTTCCAGTGCGTGGGTCCATAGCAAACAATGCAACCTGAAGAGGGTTAGAAGAATCACTCTCTATCTTATATATCTCCTCCAGCTTTTTGATCTGATCAATTACCACCTCGTCAGCAATTTCCTGCATCTTTTTGTCAATATAGGTATATATGAAGGCTCCACCATGATAAAACATGTCGCTGCCAAATTTTTCCCCAACCTGTCTTCTTATCTCCTCTATTGTATAAGGTCCAACCTTTGAATATTTGTCATACCCTGTACCTACCCCAAGTGGCGAGTTCTTCAACCTCTCTATCTCTATTGCATCCACTATACCTCTCTCCTTTATAATTTCTAATACGACTGCCCTCCTTTGTAGCGCATTTTCAGGATATTTAAATGGGTCATAATAGAAAGGAGACCGTGGTAATCCTACAAGGAGTGCAGATTCAGACAGGGTAATATCCCTTATACTCTTTCCGAAGAATCTCCTTGAGGCTGATTCTATTCCATAACATCCATTTCCATAATAGATTTCGTTGAGATACATCTCAAGTATCTCGTCTTTTGAGTATGTGTGTTCTATGCTTATCGTTAGAATGAGTTCTTTTAATTTCCTGATATATGTGCGCTCGAGGCTTAAGAACATACTCCTTGCAAGTTGCTGGGTTATCGTGGACCCCCCCTGAACTCTCTTCCTTGCAAGTATATTTGTAACGAATGCCCTTCCTATTGCAAACGGATTGATGCCCCAATGTGAATAAAACTTTCTATCCTCCACAGCAATGGTTGTCTTTTTGACTATTGAAGGAACATCCTCCAATTTAACAGGTATCCTCATCTCATCGTAAAACTCTGCTATCACTTCACCATTCCCATCATATACATAAGTAACAAGAGGGGGAGTATATCTCTCTATTGCTTCAAGTGCTGGAAGCGTCTTTTGTAAGGTGCGGAATACTCCTACAAACGCACCTAACCCAAGCACATTTATGGCAAGCACTGTGATAAAAATACTAAGTATAGTTTTTCGACTAATCATAATCACTATCAGGTGAAAAATCCATAAGGAGAAAGGGAGAATGGGGAGACAGGTAGATATGGACCTATGAAATTTTAAAAATCTTCTCCCCTTCCTGCTTTCCCCATTTCTCCTTGCTTTTTTTTATCGGACACCGCTAACCATTATGTGACTTCGGTGTTGTTAGCGCATATTTTAGAATGATCATTGCCTGGTTGGTGATTGTGAACTGGCAACGATTCTCTTAACCTTCGTCAGTATATCCTCCACATCAGTGTTGGGTTTTCCGCCCGCTTCAGCAAGGTGTCGCCTTCCGCCTCCGCCTCCGCCTGCAAGTTCTCCCAGAGATGTGGCAATCTTACCTGCATTAAATCTATCTTTCACATCGTTACTTACAGATACAACAAATAATGGTCTTTTCGCCTTTCTCGTTGCGACTACGCACACAGTTTGCGGTTTTCTCCTTATATTATCGCATAATTCTCTTAAATCTTCCCTGTTAAGTCCGGGTAAATATGCTGTTATCAATTCAACTCCCGCGATCTTAGTTGTCTTCAATCTGTCCTCTATCTTCTCACCGCCTTTAATCATAGTTCTTTGCAGTTCTTTAACCCTTCTTTTGAGCGTCTCATTCTCCTTTATTAATCTATTTATACCCGCTTTGATATCGCTTGTTTTCAGCGATTCCTTGACATCATCCACTAAGGCCTTGTAATCCAGTAAAAAAGTCATAACTCCCATTGATGTCATTGCTTCTATCCTTCTGATACCGGTATGCACTCCCGTTTCAGATATTATCTTGAATACTCCGATTTCTCCTGTGCTTCCCACATGTGTGCCACCACAGAGTTCAAGGGATACATTATCTATCTCTATCATTCTTACAGGTTCTTTGTATTTTTCACCGAATAATGCAATTGCGCCAAGTCTCATGGCCTCTTCCAAGGTAGTATATCTTATATTTACGGGAATGTCGTCAAGTATCCAGTCATTTACCATCTGTTCAACCCTCTTGCTCTCTTCATTGGTTAGGCGGGAGAAGTGTATAAAATCAAATCTAAATCTCTCTTTGCCCACCCATGAACCTTCCTGACGGACATGTTCACCTATTATACGCCGAAGGGCTGACTGAAGAAGATGTGTTGCGGTATGATTTGCCTGGACGAGTTTTCTTCTCTTCTTATTGACTTCACACACGACATGTCCCTCGATCTCCGCTTTTTTTTCTATTTTTTTTACCTTTCCTATGTGTATATGAAAACCTGCTTCAAGTTTTGTATCAAGAACTTCTATCTCAAAGTTATCAGAATATATTCTGCCCGTATCTCCCACTTGACCACCAGATTCTGCATAGAATGGAGTAGATACAAGAATAAGCTTCACATCATTGCCGTCACTCCTCACTCTTGCTATCTCTGATTCTGCTGTAAGTGTGCTATACCCAACAAATTCGTCCTTTTCAATTGCTATAAATTCCCGCCATTCTTCCTTTGCGTCTACCTTGAACATAGAGGATACCCTTGCTTTCTCTTTCTCTCTTCGGGCAATTTTCTCTACTTCCTCCATATTAATACTGTATCCTCTTTCCTTTGCAATCTCACAGGCAAGTTCGGGTGGCAGACCGTAAGTATCATACAACCTGAAGACTTCGTAAGATGGCAGTTCAATTCCTCCAAACTCCTTCATAACCTTTTCTAGTATTGCAGTTCCCTCTTTCATGGTAGAAAGGAATTTTTCCTCTTCGTTTTTGATTACAAGTGCCAGATTCTCTCTCTTCTTCAGGAGTTCCGGATATGGTTCCCTCATGACATCAATAACCGCAGGCACAAGGTTAAAAAGGAATGGTTTCTTCACGCCCAATTTGGTTCCCTCCAGCAATGCCCTCCGCAGTATTTTTCTTACAAAGTATCCTCTTGCCTCATTTGATGGATATACACCCTCAAAGAGTGCAAATACAAGTGCTCTTATATGGTCAGCAATGATATGAAAGGACTCCTTTTTGTCTTTGTATTGGTTGGAAAGAAGATCTTCTATCTCTTCAATAATTGGCCAGAATAGATCGGTCTCGTAAGTAGTTTCTTTTTTCTGACATACCATACTAAGTCTCTCAAGCCCCATACCTGTATCAACTCCCCTATTCTTTAATGGTATTCTGTTACCTGATTTATCCTGATTATATTGTGGGAACACGATATTCCACAGTTCAAGAAGACCTCTGGAGGTTTTATACAATATCTCTGTACAGGAACCACAGGGGCCCATTCCGCCGGCGGGTTTCCAGAAGTTGTCATCATCACCCAATCTCAATATCCTCTTCTGTGGAAATCCTATAACATCCTTCCAGATATTATAGGATTTATCATCGGATGTATGCACGGATACGGATAGTTTGTCTTTTTCTATCTTTAGCACTTCAGTTATAAACTCCCATGCCCATTTTATTGCCTCTTCCTTGAAATAATCACTAAAAGAAAAATTTCCAAGCATTTCAAAGAATGTATGATGTTTGCCGGTGACTTTGACTTCATCTATATCACTTCCTCTGAGACATTTCTGTATACTGACAGCTCTTTTATAAGGAAGTGGGACATCATCCCTCCAGAGTGCCTTGAACTGAACCATCCCTGCGGATGTGAAGAGCAGTGTGGGGTCATCCTTTGGGACAAGAGAAGAAGATGGAACGAATGTGTGTTTCTTCTCTGTAAAGTATTCTATGAAAAGTTTGCGTAGCTGATTTGATGTAAGCATAGACCTTTTAATTTTCAATTTTCGATTGTCAATTGTCAATCTATGAGTATTATACCACTAAATACACTATTTGTCAAGGAAAAAACTCACCACAGAGAACACAGAGAATTTTTGTTTAAAAAGAGTAAAGCCTCCTTGCCCTGTTAGATGTTTACTATCTAACAGGGTGAATGTCCTCCATATTCAAACTTCCTGATATATACTCGATTATCCAGAGTCCTTGTTAAGAAATCATTGAAATAAGCAAAGGATTCTTAGAATAAAGAACTCCATATAATTGCTCGAAAAGATTTCTCTTAAAGACACTTTAAGGAGATGAAATTTGAGTGCATCTACCTGTCGGCAGACAGGCAGAGAATAAAATAAAAATGTCTTTCTCTGTGAACCGAAGGTCGCCGTGAGGCAACTCTGTGGTTTTATGCTTTCCTATTGATCAAGGAAAAATTAAGCCACAAAAAATCCCGGCCGATTAAAAAAATTAGTTGACAAGTTGTATTTAATATGATATAATACACAAAGACATTATGAATTTACTAATTCTTCAGAAATAATAGAATGAGTAAAAAGATTGCCACTCTTCTTATAGTTGCTGGGCTGGTCTACTTATTCCTTCTCTCAATAAATTTGATGGGAGAGGCATTCAAGCTTATGGGAAAGGATTTTGCAACTGCACTTATCAAAGGAACTACAAATCCATTTGTTGGATTATTTATAGGCATACTCACAACCTCTATAATTCAGAGTTCTTCCTGCACTACATCAATACTCGTTGGGATGGTCGCCTCTGGTACCTTGACCATCCCCAATGCTATTCCTATTGTTATGGGAGCAAACATTGGAACAAGCGTCACAAATACTATCGTATCAATTGCACATGTAACCAGAAGACAGGAGTTTGCAAATGCAATAGGCGGGGCAACAGTGCACGATTTTTTCAACCTTGCCAGTGTTATCGTATTATTTCCATTGGAGATAAGATTTCACATAATAGAAAAGGCGGCAAGATTTCTCTCTCCCAGAATGGTACATGGTGGAGGACTTTATTTTAAAAGTCCTCTTAAACTGGCTACACAACCTGTGGTGAAATTTATATCAGGCATTCTGCATCATCCGATAATTCTACTGGTATTTGCGCTGGTTCTCTTGTTTTTATCTCTCTGGCTCTTTTCAAGCTTATTGAGATATTATGTATCTGCCCGCACAGAAGTATATCTGGAGGATAAGGTATTTAACAACCCGCTGAAAAGCTTTGGTATAGGTCTCCTTTTAACTGCCATTGTTCAATCCAGTTCCTGCACAACATCCATAATAGTCCCACTCGTTGCTTCCGGCATACTCACGGTGGAGCATATCTTTCCCTATGTTCTCGGAGCAAATATTGGAACTACTGTAACTGCTCTGCTTGCATCGCTTGCTACTGGCGTGCCAGCATCATTAACAGTAGCCATTTCACATCTTCTCTTTAACCTGTTTGGTATCTGTATACTATATCCTGTAAGATGGATTCCTATAGGACTTGCAAAAGGACTGGGGAGTATATCCTATAAGGGAAGATATATAGCAATTATTTATATACTATTCATATTTTTTGTATTACCCCTTCTGCTTATATTTCTTACGCGGTAAATACAAAAGACAATAGATGTTAATTAGTTAATTAGTTGATTAGGTGGGAGCAACCTTAAAAGCTCTCCTGCGGACAACCACTCTACCTGTCGGTAGACAGGAAGGGTTGTCCCTACCCTGTAGGGACAAGGGTTATCCCTGTCCGCAACATGGGAAAATCACATTTTTGTACAGCCTGTCCTGGTTGCGACCAAGTAGGTAGGAGCCCCGCCAAGGCGGGGCGATAAGCGGTAAACAGCAGAAAGGT
>Ga0210017_1001738_pt1 | contig 18919 bp, 19 predicted proteins | sample CryGeyCG2014_020_FD_183966 | JGI IMG/M metagenome (GOLD analysis project Ga0210017, IMG submission 183966) | Groundwater microbial communities from aquifer - Crystal Geyser CG08_land_8/20/14_0.20 (SPAdes) (version 2) | ecosystem: Environmental > Aquatic > Deep subsurface > Groundwater | place... | reverse complement strand
TGTCTGCATTCTTTGCAAGCTCAGAATCATGCGTGACCATTATTATTGTTTTTCCTTCTTTTTTGTTTAAATCTTTAAGGAATTTCATTATAACCTGGCCTGTCTTTGAATCAAGGTTTCCAGTTGGTTCATCTGCCAAAATTACATCAGGATCATTTGCCAGTGCTCTTGCTATTGCAACACGCTGCCGCTCTCCGCCAGACAGCTCTGCCGGCTTATGGTTCATTCGGTCTTGCAGCTGAACGAGTTTTAGCAGTTCCTCAGCTCTTTTCTCTCTCTTGTCTGTAGGGATTCCCTGAAATATCATAGGCAGGATTATGTTTTCTTTTGCTGACAGTGTTTGAATAAGGTTAAATGTCTGAAATACAAAACCTATTTTTCTGCCCCTTATCTGGGCTAGTGTTGATTCAGGCAAATGTGCAATATTCTTTCCATCAAGATAAACATCACCTTTTGTGGGGATGTCCAGGCAGCCGACCATATTTACAGCTGTGCTTTTTCCAGATCCACTTGGCCCCATTATGGAAACAAACTCATTTTTCTTCACACTGAAATTCATTCCCCTGAGTGCATTTACCTCAACCTTTCCCATCTGGTAAGTTTTCCATACATCCTTTAGCTCAATTAGTTTATCACTCATTTTTTTAGTTTGTTTCTTATTTTATTTACAATTTCAATAATATTTTTTATTATTTCTTCAGAAACCAATATCTCTTTATAATAATTTTCTATTATTCCAAGCTCCTGTCTTGACCTTTCTGACTTCTCTTTTTTATATTTTTCTATTATTAACGGCAGTTTCTGTTTTGTTGGAATAATTATTTTTTCATACTTTCTCTTCATTAAATCAAGTGAAAATACATTCATGTCCTTTTCCATATAAAAGTAAGCCTTTTTTGAACCAGGATTTCTTATCCTTTTTATAAGGCCAATCCTTTCTATAAGCTTGGTTGCAGTGCATACAGCAGACAAGCTATATCCTGTTTTCTTTGAAAGCTCTTCAAGCGATATCTCTTTCGGCTCTGCGTAAATCAGGGCTATTACCTCAGATGAAATCTCATCAAGGCCGTTGACTTTGCAGTTTTCTGCCATCAAATGTATAAACTCTTCCTTTGGGGTCTTTAATGCGCTTATCATATCTTATTCACTATTTTCTGAACTTTCAGTATTTTATGAAAGTTATGAAAGCTTATATTTAAATGTTTTTGTTTTCTGGTTTTTAAAACAATATTATAAAAATAAGAATTTATACCAATTAGTTAGAACTATTATTTTTCTTCTTCTGAATTTTTCTTGTTTCCCTGTAAAAATGATGCTATCATAATCTCCCACTTCTTAAGTAAAGGGGTAACTTGCTCCATTTCATCAACAGCCCAGCTTATCAATTCCTTTTTATGTTTTTTATATTTAGACTTTGGACTAGAGGATATAACTTTTCGTATTTCTTCCCAATCATGAACCCCTCCCTGATATGTTCTGTCTTCAAGAAGAGAGCAGACAGCATCAACAGCACCATACTTTAGCCATTCGGGTAACTTAGGATTATTCCCATTTTTATGGTGCATCTGAATCCTGTGTCTTTTAAGTGCTTTCTTAAATATTTTCTTTTTTTCAGGTGTATCCTTTTCTGTATATGCAAAGCCATGCATGACCTCCCATTCCAATTTATTGCCTTCACCAGCAAGATCATGAGGGGTTTCAATCTCATATTGCTTTTTAAATTTTTTAATAGAAATACCAAGTTTATCTAAATAATAATGGACACTCTTGCTGTGTTCCCATGTATCTCCAGCATATTTTATTACCTCTTCTTTTGTTAAGTCCTTAGGCTCATATTTATCCCAAAGACTGACAGCATACTTTATTACTTCATCTTTTGTTGTTTCACTTGTTACCCTAAGCTTCTCATCAAGATTATCCATTTTCTAGCTTGGGATTCAATGTTTATTAATAAACTTTGTTCAAATTAAACCAAGTTAAGCCAAAATCCTGTGTTAAACCAAAAGATTTATTAAATAAAAACCATATTATGATATTTATGCTGCCACAAATCATCTTTTTGGGGACAGGGGGGGATTGTTTTGTTGTTGGAAAGCAGTTACGGGCCTCTGGGGGAATCATAATAAAAGCAGAGAATATGCAGTTTCACATAGACCCTGGTCCAGGTGCATTGGTAAGGGCTGAGCAATATGATGTTAACCTAAGGGAAAACACCTGTATTCTTATATCACATAATCACTTAAACCATACTAATGACATTAATGCAGTTATAAGCGCAATGACTCATGCTGGCCTTGACAAAAAAGGGGTTCTTATATCCAACAGGGCAGTCATCAGCGGAGATAATAATATAGATACAATATTATTAAACTTCTACAAGAACTGTCTTGAAAGATATATTATTGTCCAGGAAAACCAGAAAATTGGTATTGGTGATATTGAGATAAGGACAACACCAACAAAGCATGGCATAGAAAATATTGGTTTTAAGTTCATAACACCGGAATTCAGTTTGTCATATATTTCTGACACAAGCTATTTTACTGGTCTTGCTGAGTCACATAAAGGCTCAGACATACTTATTTTAAATGTTGTAAATCCATCTGGTGTTAATTCAAAAACAAACCTTAACTCAGACGACGCTGTAAAAATAATAAATGCTGTAAAGCCAAAGCTAGTCATAATACAGCACTTTGGCATTAAGATGATTGAGGCAGATCCAATGTATGAGGCTAGGGAAATACAGAAAAAAACATATACACAGATAATAGCTGCAAAAGATGGCATGGCTATTAACCCATTATCTTATTCTTCTTCTTTAAGGCAAAAAACATTAAAAAATTTTTAAGCATTGAGAATCCTTGTTAAGTTCGTTTCCCATATGCAAGTATGGGAAACCTGCGTCCGCAGAGTTTTTTTACTGCCGAAAATCAGATAGGTGCCGTAGTTTTTACTTACTTTAATATCAATTACTGCGAAGCAGACAATAGTTTAGTCGTTCGTGGGGGGAATTCCGTATGTTTTTGCTTCTTTTTGTGAAAAAGAAGATAGTTTAGTATATAGTATTCCTAGCTTATTTGCTACTAATTTGCTACCAATAATTATAAAGTAATTGCTACGTATTTGCTACATATGTACGATTTAATAAGTTTTGTATCTAGGGGAAAAATAAGAAAAGTTGTTTTATCTAATTTAGTTAAACCTCACACACCAACTGAGCTTTCTCATATAATTAAAACTCATCGTTCTACTACAAGCAGGACAATTTTGGCCTTAGAAAGTAAAGGCCTTGTGAAGTGTATAACGCCAAAAGAAAAGATGGGGAGATATTATGAAATTACTGCTTTGGGTAAAAAAATTATTGGGATTATTAAAAATGAATAAAGGATATACTGGAAGAAAATTAGATGAATATACTTGGATTCCCAAATCTAAAACTTATTTGAGAGAATATAGAGAGTTTCTGAAAATATGTTATGATGTTCAAAAAAGAGATGGCTCGTTTAATGATCGTACAGTGGGTGCAGAGATGGTGAAGAGAAGAGCTATCGTAGATAGAGATAATACTGCAGAAAGTTATATAGAAAAATATGACTCTCAAACAATTGGCAATCAGTCTTATGTAAGTAATGCAAGAATGATGATTAGAATTTGCAGATGGTTGGGTTGGATGACAATAGGAGATGCAAAAGCAACATTTGTTTTAACGCCATACGGGATTAATTTAACATCTTTTGAGGGTGCATTTCCTGCTAAAATTGCTGATTTAGATGAATATTCTTTTGTGGAAGCGGCGTTTGCAAAAATGAAGTTTTATAGTGTAAATGATTCTCCACAATATCGAAACCCGAGATTTAAGCAAAGAATTTTTCTCAATATGTTAAAAGTATTGTCTCTGTTTGATCACTGTTCGCATTATGAGTTAGTCGTGTCTGCGTTCATTCTAAAAGATGAAAGAAATCATAAGGAATATAAAAAAGTAATAGGCAGAGTCAAAAGATTAAAAGATCACAAAATTACTATTGGTAAAGCATTGGCTGAATTGAATCTAGATTGTAATAATAAAAGTTCAGTTACTGGTGTATATGATGGTCCAAAAGTAATGTTAAGTTTTGCTAGGCAATTAGGATTAGTTGAAAATATACCAGTTAGTAAGGAAACATCACCTGAGATATACGAAGAATACTCTTTAATGTATAAAGATAGTGGACACATCAAACCACACGGAATAAAATTTGTATCATCCCTAACTGATATAGGAAAAGATTTTGTTGAAAAATACTCTAAGAGAAAAATAATCTGGTTTGATGAATTAGACGATAAATTAAATGAATCGGCACTGTTAGTATACTTGAATAAAAGTAAAAAATCATTAGATGTATCAAAAATCGGAATTGAATTAAAAGATGCAATAGCAAATTTGTCAAAAAAGGATTTTATTAAAAAAAATGGAGATTATATAAAACTTTCAATCGAAACTGACTTTGATTTATTTCAAGATGTTCCCTTTGAATCCAGAATATATGTTATTGGAATTTTAAGGAAGATTGATAAAGAGTTCTTATCTAGTTATAATCTAATTGTAGAGAGGATGAAATTGAGAGAGCTTTTTGTAAATAAAAACAACTTCAAAATAGGTGATTGCATATACTGTGCGGTTCCTTCTTGCAAGATATATTCACAAATGAGCAACCAATATGGCGCAAGTGATAGATTTGCTGATAGAGTTTGTCCAATGGACATCATTCAAGTTAGTGAAAAAGGAGAGATAATTATTGAAGAAGATAAATGTATAAATTGCATGTTGTGCGTTGGTCGTTGTCCTTTCTCAGCTTTATCGATAAATGAGGGTAAACTTAGACTGAAGAAATCAGATAATTACTTATCCATCGAGTACTCACAAAAAATCAAAGAGACTGAAAATCTTATATCTCAGAAAGGTGTTGTAAATAATATTCAAATAAATACTGTTGCGAAAATCATAAATCTTTTTGAATCAAAAATCTCTGTACCCGGACATGAACTGAAGAAAGATCAATTCTATGTTCTAGTTAGAAATTATTTTAGAGGATTTGGATTTGAAGCAGCATATTCCGGTTCTGGAGGAATGAAAACAAGGTCTGATGTTACTCTTCTTAAACCTTATATCATAACAAGCGAAGTAAAAAGCCCTGCAGAAGGACCGATTAATCTTAAAGCAGTAAGACAAGCATTTCATGCGGCAGTTCAACAAGGTACACAACTTACTTTGGCAATAGGAGATACAACTCATAAAGGAGCGATCGAGGAAGAAGAGAAATTTCGAAAAGTTGCTCCTCAAGTAAAGATTTGTTTATTAGAAATAAAATATCTCTTTTTCTTATACTTAGTCAGAAATATATTGAAAATTAGTGCAGAGGATATTAACAATCTTCTTATGAATAATCCTGGGTATTTCACTAAAGAAAAAATAGAGAAATTTGTCAAGCATAAATCAGCACAAATAAACTTAAAAGAAGCAGTTATTAAAGAAATTATCAAGGAGTTACACAGTATTTAATCACATACTTCTTTGAGTCTTTTTTGAGCAATTTTGATATATTCTTTGTTTATTTCAAATCCTACATATCTACGTTTGTTTATTTTTGCACTAACACATTCTGTACCAGAACCTGCAAAGGGAACTAATACTAAATCCCCTTCCTTTGAAAAATGAGTTATTATTCTGTTAGTAATAGTAAGTGGTTTTTGTGTGGGGTGATTTACTCGCTCATTTTCAAATCTTTTACCAGCCAATACTGGAAATTTCCAGATATCTCCTGCATGCCTGCCGTCAGGGTTTGGTTTCCACACTTTTCCATTTTTAATTATTTTATGTTTAAGTCTTTCTTTACTCTTATATGGTTCTCTTATTGGGATGTAAGTATATCTGTTTGTTTTAGTGAACCAAAGTATAGGTTCATAGTGAGCTGCTGGAGACCTTGAATATTTTGACCACCCATTTTCATATGTCCAAATAAATTGTCTCCCATATTGCATGCCTATTTCATAAAGATATACTTGTAAATAACAAAGATATTTATGAATTCCATAAATAAAAATAGAACCTGTTGGCTTCAGTACTCTACAAGATTCATTAATCCATTTTTTTGACCATTCAACCCATTCTTTTGTACTTGCCCATTTGTCGCTTCCGTTTCCAAAATCTTTTCCTAGATTGTAAGGAGGATCAGCAATAATTATATCTACTGAATTGTCAGGCATCTTTTTTATTAATTCGATACAGTCTCCTTCGTAGATATTATTTTCGTTTATCATTTTTTCTGAATATCAAAATGTATTGGTGGTGAATATTTTGTACATAAGCATATGGATAACCATAAGGTTTTAACGATTTGTGATTTTGTGCAAGAATTGTTATTCCTTTTAATTCAAAATTTAGTTCCTGCATCAATTTAATTACATCAATATGGTATGGAATGAAATCCGATTTATGCCTAAAATCACTAACCACCACAGCAGTATATTTTTTGTTCTTTAGTACCCTATAACATTCACTAAAGATATTCTTAAGTTCACTTAAAAATTCTGGATAGTCAATAATGTTTCCTAAATCATCTTTATTCTCGCTATACTTTTTGGATAAACCATTTTTAACTCTTTCTTTAGTCTTATGATCCAATTTTTTATTTAAAATCTGCCAATAAGGTGGGCTAGTAACCATAAAATCAAAATATTCGTCCTTGAAATTTTTTAGTTCTATTCTTGAATCTCCGTTTATTATCTCCTGTCCTTTGGAATTCGGGACTTCTTTTTTTAGTCTTTCTTTAGATAAATCAACCCACTTTTTTGTTAATTCTATTCCAACGCTTTTTCTACCTGTTAATGCACAAGCCTTAGAAGTGGATGCTACTCCACTAAAAGGGTCTAGAACGACATCTCCTTTTTTTGTAAAAAACAAAATTAACTTACTAATATCTTTAAATCCATAGGGTGCTGGATGTTGCTTTTCGATTTGTGCATGTTCGTGATTTGCACCTAATCCCGTTTGCATCCAGAAACTCTTCGTTAAAGGCAACCATTCTTTCCCGGTTAAATCATTCAATGAATTACCTTCATGATATGTTCCATTATTTTGCTGTTCATTTTTATCTGAATTAAATACTGACTTCCATTCTTCTTTTTCAGACATTTTTCTCTAACTCCTTTTGAATAAATTTCTCTATTTGTCGAGAAAGCACTATGCCTTCTTTTTTGCAGTATTCAGAATATTCATCATATAATTTAGAATTCAAATGTAGAGTTACATTTTTTTTATCCTTTTCTTCACCCATTTTTATCCCCCAAATAATTACATTTGTGATTATGTGTACTAGTATTTAAATCTTACGCCGATTTGTCCAGTGGTTAGTCATCGTTAAATCTGCTTCTTTTTGTGAAAAAGAAGAAGTAGTCAGTAGAGGGAGAGAAAACAGTAATATTTATATACAAATGTAGGTATTTGTATTATTGAGGGGTTGAAACATGACTGAAACTAAAGCAATCAACAAGATTGATGTTTATAAAAAACCAGTTAAAGATATACTTTCTGAAAGATATATTGTAGATTATTTTCAAAGAGATTATAAATGGCAAACGAAACATGTTACAGAATTAATTAATGATTTAGAAAACAAATTTCTGCAAGATTACAAAGATGGAGATGATGTAAAAGAGGTGGCAAAATTTGGCTATTATTATCTTGGTTCTATTATTCTAAGCGCAAAAGGTACAGAATATTCAATAATTGATGGTCAGCAAAGACTGACAACGCTTACATTATTACTTATATTCTTACATAATCTTCAAGTTAAACTTAAATTAGAAAGACCAATAAATTTATTGAATCTTATTAGTAATGATGATTATGAGTTTTCTCCCAACATTGGAGTAAAAGAATGGGCTGAATGTTTAGAATCATTATATAAAGGTAAAGAAGAATTTAATTTATCGGATAAAAGTATTAGTATTCAGAATTTAATTGGTAGATATGGGGATATTGGGAATCTTCTTTCTGAGAAAATACAAAATGGAGCATTACAACAATTTATTGTCTGGTTAAAACAAAATGTCATTTTTTCGCAAATTATTACCTACACGGATGAAGATGCATATAAAATATTTGAAGCAATGAATGACAGAGGATTAGACTTAACATATACTGAAATGTTAAAAGGTTACTTATTAGTCAAAGTTCAAGATGAAGCTAAAATTTCTGAATTGAATATTCTTTGGAAAAATATAACTCATAAAATTAATCTTTCTAGGGAAAATGAAGATCTAAGATTTTTTACAGCTTTCTTTAGAGCCAAATATGCAAAAACATCAGGACAAAAGTTAAAAGATATGGGTGATGGTGACTTTGAGCGTATAGGTTCAAATTTTTATCGTTGGTTAATTCAGAACGAAAAATTAATGGGAATAGATACTCGCCAACAATTAATTAAATTTTTGGAAGATGATATCCCTTTTTTTGTAGATTGCTATATACAAATTTACGAAGCATCACAAAAACTGGATGAAAAATTAAGCCCAATCTATTATTTAAATAAACTTGGTTTTGCTGAAACAATATCCTATTCATTATTATTATCCCCTATAAAATTTGAGGATGAAGAACCAACTATCCAAAAAAAATTATTTTTAGTTTCAAGTTTTCTAGAGATGTTTACCGTTTTTATGGCAGTTAATGGTAAGAGATACGCCCAAAGCCTAATCAAAAACTTCTTATACCCTCTTGCAATCAGAATTAGGGACACATCTGTTAAAGAGTTAAAGGAGATTTTGTTATTAGAATATAATAACTTTGATTATTTTTTAGATGGTATCAATGTAAAGAAATATCCTAACGATTACAATCCTGAGGGGATATCAAGTTTAGAATTAAACGGACAAAATAGAAATTTCATTAAATTCATATTAGCAAGAATAACTACTTTTATAGAACAAGAAAGTGGTATTGAAAGCACTTTTGAAAAATATGTTAATACAACACAAAAAAAACCATTTCAAATAGAACACTTGTGGTGTGACGATTATGATTCTTTTAAAGATGAATTTGACCAAAGGGACGAATGGTTAGGTCATAGGAATAGTATTGGAGCACTAATTTTACTTCCAGAAGGCACTAATCAAAGTCACAATAAAGATCCTTATTTAAAAAAATTACCCCATTATCTAAAAGAGAACTTACTTGCTCAAAGTCTTCATCCTGAATGTTATAAAAAGAATCCTAATTTTACAAATTTTGTTAAAAAGAATAATTTGCCATTTAAACCACATGAACAAATGAAAATAGCGGACATTGACGATAGAATAGATTTGTACTTCGAAATTGTCAAATTAATTTGGAATGAAAGCATATTTCAATCAAAAGAGGAGCAATAAAATGGAATCAAAAAACATCACGTTGAGGGTTAATTCAGATTTATATGATAAGTATAGAGAATTCTGCAAGAAGAAGGGTTTATTAATCTCTCGGCAAGTTGAAATTATGATGGAATCACAATTGAGAGGGGAGGGTTCAAAATGAAAGATCCAAAGGTTATTGAGCAGGGGAAACTATCATTGAAAGTTGATTCAAAGGTTGTTAGTCACCTAAGCATAGGATTATATAAGAATTTTTCAAGAGCAATAAAAGAGCTAGTTTCAAATGCATACGATGCATTAGCAACTGAGGTTAAAATTAATCTTGACTTGAAGTCAAAACGACTTATTATAAAAGATAACGGCAAAGGTATGAATAAGACAGATATAGAGAATAATCTTCTAACAATTGGTAAAACAACGCCTCGAACAGCTGGAATAGTCGGTCTGGGTCGTAAAAGAATTGGTCAATTTGGGGTGGGATTTTTAGCAGTTTTTCCTTATTGTAAAAGCATTTATATAATCAGCAAGAAAGAAGGTGAAACTAATGCAATTGAGCTAACAATAGAAGTCTACAAATATTATCAGGATAATTCTTGGACACTAAACAATAATCTTCAAGACATTGATTATAAAATCAGACCTAGCTTATTACCAAAAGATAAAGGAGAAACAATAATTGCCCTTGAAAAGATTGAAGACCACATCATAAATCAACTGCAAAAAAATAAGAAAGAAGGTCTTAGTTCTATTGAACAATTTGGTGGATTTGAAAAAACTAAATGGGAATTACAACAGTATCTACCATTACAATACCCTAAATCACATACAGAATTAAAAGAATTTTTTGAAGATAAGAAGAGAACACCTATCAGAGTTTGGTTTGATGGTGAGGAGCTGCATCGAAATATACCTGAAGGCACCAATAATAAAAAATCTGAAATTATCGAGAAAGGTGAAGAAACATTTGGCAATATCAAAATTAAATACGCCATCATATCTCCATTTACCTCGATTCGACCTCAGGAAGCTAGAGGTTTTCAAATTAGACTTAATGATGTTGGAATAGGAATGCCATCTGATTTTGATGTTATCAAACTTAAAGGACGAGTTCTAGGTAAATTGAATTATCTCTCTGGAGAAGTACATATTCTTGAAGGCCTAGATAATGATATTATGCTGGATAGAGACGGGTTTTATTTTACAGAAGATGTATCCAAAATGCATGCGTTCTTAAGGGATAAAATGACAAAATGGGATTCCAAATTTCAAGAAACGGCAAAAGATGATAAGCAAGTGTATGAAACAATAGCTAGACTACCGCAGCAAGATAAAATCGTACAAGAATTTAAATCTGCGGGGATTCTGAAATTTGACAAAGCTAACCTAAGAATACAAAAAGCACCAATTACACAAAAGAAAAAGACTGAGTTGTCATCAATTTCTAAACGAATGGATTCTATTCTGACAAAAAAAGGGTTTACCATTGAAAAAAAGAAGCAATCTTCAGATAAAAAATCATTAATTGATGTGGATACTAAGACGAAGAAAGTTACAATTTATGAAGATAATCCTGCACTAACAGAACATATAGACATTGATAGTAATTCTTACCAAATAAAGTATGTCAAGAAAGCGGAGCTAGAGAAAAAGAATGACTTGTGCGACATAGATTATAAAAAAAACATAGCTTCTTTTAACAAAGAACATGAAATTTTCAAAATTGGTTTAGACAACAAAGTAATCATTGAGTTTATCATAAGATTACATTTGATAGCTAAAGATGATGGAATTTCACAATCGTTCGTCAATAAAGTAACCAAGGCGTTCGAAAAGACATTCTCAAGGTAACAAAATGGAAGAGGCCTTTAAAGCTATTAAAGCAGAACTCCTAACAAATTTTTGGAAAGATAAATTTGTTATAATTGGCCAGGAAGCCTTTCCTAGAAAGAAATATAAATCTTTAAAGGTGCTGAGCCTTACGAACTCAAGAAATATTGATGAAATAAAGCTATTAGTTAAAGAACACCTATCGACAAAAGAATTGTTATATGCTTGGTGCTACAATTCTATTGAGGCATATAGTTTGGCCTCAGAAGCAAAGTGTAACGAAGTAGTAGGAGATTCAAAATTTGAGGACATGGTTCTTTTTACTAACCCAAAGATTAATTCTTATTTTCCATTTCATATTTTGAATCTAGATTTCACTTCCCAAGGAATCGAAATAAGTTTAGGAAGGCTTGAAAAAGAATTACATACAGTTGAAAAAGTCATTATTAAGCAAAAAGAAACCTTCAATAATACACCCTGCCTTATTTTAGTAACAACATTAATAGATTCAACCCCAATCAACTCGGCCACAATAAAATCAAATTCCGACCAATATGCGTCAACATCATGGACAGGATTAAATGTTTCAGGATCAATAGGAACGGTAGAAGAAAAGATTGCATTTGCGCAACAAATATGTGAACAATTAATGACCAAGTATAATCTTAATGTAGAAATAAGTTCTACAACTAAAGATATCAATTCACATAAAGTATTGTCAATCTCAATAGTAATAAAAGGATCAAGGTGATAATTATGTCAAAATTAAAAATAGCTTTACTTCCCAAACTTTTGCAGAATGTCCATAAAGCACAAAAGAAATGGAGACAAACAAATTATGAAACTTCAATTAAAGAGTTTCAAAATGAGATCGAACAGATTTTAGAGATACTAAACTATTATGGAAAATGGAATAGCAAATTTAAAGGAGATGAAATTGCCGAAAAAATGTTACCAGAAATCTTTATGGATGGTTTGAATAGTCTTAATTTGGCAACATTCGGATTATATAAATATGCTAATATGTGTTTAAGGTCACAACTGGAAACAGCACTACGATTGATCTATTTCATCGACCATAAAAGAGAATTTGGTTGGTGGGTAAACGAAAATGAGTGGTACTCAAAATCAAAACAGTATCTGAATTATGTATGGGGGGACGATTTTAGTTATTTTAAACAAATTGAAAACATCGCTGAATTTGATGATAAAACTACTGGTGATAAGAAAATATATTCCTCTACTTCATCTGGCAAGTCTGGAGATTTGCTCAAAAAAGTCTATGGAAAACTATCTAAATCAATTCATACGAGTGCGCAACATTTTCAGACATCTACAGGAAAATTTTCACCTAAATATTCTAAACCCAAAATGGAAGATTGGATAAAAACTTGTAAGGATGTTCAATGTTTTATCATTGTATCCGTAATATTGTCATTTCCAATCGAATTTAAAAAGATGACACAATCTGAACAAAATGCAATACTCACAAAAGGTGTTGTTGATACAGAATACAAACAATTTATAGAAGAAATCTTGAAAAAATGAGACGTAAAGAAAAAATCAATGCTCCAACGACTAGGTATCAGGGCAGTAAAAGAAGAATTTTACCTTGGCTAGAAACAATATTTAGCACGCTAGAATTTAATACGGCCTTAGATGGATTTGGAGGATCAGGCAGTGTAGGTTATTTGCTAAAATCAATGGGAAAAGAAGTTACATTTAATGATCTGTTGAAGTCAAACTATCAAACAGGAGTTGCGCTTATAGAAAACAATAATATCACACTTAATGAATCAGATATTAATCACATCTTTAATGAACAAAGCTCCCATAATTCAAATAACACAATTGCGACAATATATGAAGATGTATATTATCTGGATAAAGAAAACAGGTTACTTGATAACTTAATCTATAATATTGAGACCTTATCAGATATGTATTCTGGCGCAGAATTAAAGTACAAGAAAGCTTTAGCATATCACATATTATTTCAGGCCTGTCTTGCCAAAAGGCCGTTTAATTTATTTCATAGAAAAAATCTTAATTTGCGAACAAAGACTGTGAAGAGAAGTTTTGGGAATAAAAAAACATGGGATAAATCGTTCCAAGAACATTTTAGAAATTTTAATACTGAATATGCAAAATTTATAAAAAGTAATGATAAAAAGAATAAAGCAATAAATCAAGATATTTTCTCAGTAACTGGTAAGTTTGATTTAGTATATTTAGACCCACCATATTCAAGAAAGCATCACAATTCTCCGCAAAATTACGCTGAAATGTATCATTTCTTAGAAGGAATAATGAATTATAACAATTGGGAGAAAAATATTGATTTGACAAGAGTTCATAAACCTTTCAAATGTACAAAAAGCAATTGGAACAGCGATCTGACAAAGAATTTTGATGCTTTATTCAAAAAGTTTTCAAATTCTATTATTGTAGTCTCATACGGAAATAAAGGTAAACCCAGTATTGATACCATAGTTAAGCTACTCAAGAAATATAAGAAGAATGTAACAACAATATCACATCCTTATTCTTATAAACTTAATCGGAATAATGGCATTGGGTATAGAGAAGTGATAATTATAGGTAGGTGATTAAATTGATTGAAGAAAAGGATATTGTGTTTATTGAGAAAAGTTTCAAGTATGCATTAGACAGAATGAAAGATTTACCAAATGAAATTTGGGGTACGTACGAAGATAAGCAGAAAAAAATAAGAGAAACTGAGCAGTGTCAAAAAGAGATAATAAATAAACTGAAGTATTGATTTTAGTATAATTTATTTTTACACAGTAAAAGATTATCTATCGACTAAATTCCTCCTCTCTTAGTTCGTCGTTACGGAATTCCCCCACATTCGTTTAAAGTAAGTAAAAATTTGGGTCGAATGTAATGAGCCGTTAAATCAATGTTAGGTTTAATTGCTTTGCAATTGAAAAACCAGTCCTCTTTTTTCTATTTAACGAAGGCACCAGTCTGATTTTTGGAAATCTCAACGAGAAATGCACCTACTAGGCGATAAAAAATTGAACTTAACATATAATTAAACCTTATATAGCTCCAAGCAATAGAACAAAACCATAACCAGCTAAACAACCTATAGTTAAGAATGGCATTGCAGGGTAAAACTTGTCTTTCTTGCTTTTAGTTAGCAGAACGAATAATGCTGTTGAAACAAAGACCGATATTATCAAGGAATTCAAAAATCCAAAGCTCTTCATCACAACACCTGCAAATATCAATGGGAATGCAATATCCCCTCCGCCAAGGATTGCTGTCTTAATACTTTCAATTTTTACAACTCCTCCTGCTTTTTTCTTGCTTTCTTTTTCAGGAATTTTATATGGGATAGAGAGCCCTGCAAAAACCCTTGAGCTTGTCTGGAATTTAGCTAGTTTTACCATATGCTTGCTTTTCCATACTGCATACATATCATAGATAGATATAAGCAATAACAACATAAATACAGCAAAGAGGTTCATTATCGGAACAAATATTGCTGCCAGTCCGCCATAAATAAAAACTTCTGTAATGTTATGCACAAAAATATTTGGCCTGACAACCTTAAACAATGCTAAAGCAAGGCTTATTGCCAATGCAATTTCCTGCCTCATAAATGGCTTTAATGCTATTGTAAGGCAGACTACAATACTTATAAAGAACCATAGCTTCCATAAGTTAACCTTCTTGAACTTTATCAATAACATTAAAAGCCCTGTTCCCAAAAGAACTGCCATTAAAATATATACAAATGAGCTGCTTTCCTCAACAGGAGGTCTTTCCATTTCATAAGGCAATTCCTCCCATGCCGTAACCCCTGTTTCTGCTGTTTTTTCTTTGTCAATATACTGGTTTGTTATTACAAGCCCAACAATTTGAGATAAAAAAAACAATAATACAAGAATTATTGTTATCTTTAGTGTATGCTTCATATAAAGTACAATTATGAAAACCTATTTAAAGTTATTTATTTCAATAAAAAATATGTTAGCACATAACATAAATATAACTGTTTTCTGCAAGCCAGAAGAAGATGTTGGGCTTATAACAGAAAAGCTTTTGTTTCTTGTTCCTCTTGATCTTAAAAAGGAAAAAATAGAGCTGAAAAGAACCAATGCAACAGGATTTAATGAAAAGAAAATAACTATTTTAGAGGTTTATCTTGAAAAAGAGTCCCATACAAATCTTTTCTTAAGCAATCTGGCTAAAAACCTGACTGATGAACAAACATTATTAATAAAAAAACAGGCAGACTCAAGGCTTGATAGCGAGCTTCACTTCTTTTTAAGGTTTGACAAAAGCAAATTAATTAATGAAGGCAGGCTCTGGCTCACTGACAGGGGAGAATGTTTTCATACCAGAATAAAGGTAGCTGCTTTTCCGCACAAGAGAGACGCTGCTTTGAAAGTAATCGATAAAATATTCAGCACTTAAACAAAACCTTTAAATAATCATAATCTCTTGGTTTATTAAAATGGCAAAAGATTTTGTGGTTACCCCATGGGAAGTTGAAGGGGACATTGATTATGACAAGCTGATAAAACAGTTTGGAACAAAACCTCTTACTGATAGCATAATAAAAAGAATAGAAAAGCATACAGGCGAACTACATTACATGCTTAAAAGAAAAATATTCTTTTCACATCGCGATCTTGATATACTCTTAAATGATTATGAAAACGGAAAAAAATTTGCATTATACACCGGAAGAGGACCCTCAGGCAACACACATCTTGGCCACATAATACCATGGATTTTCACAAAATGGCTTCAGGATAAATTTAATGTCCCTCTTTATTTCCAGATGACTGATGATGAGAAATTCCTGTGTAAGCCAGAGCTAACACCAGAACAAACCAAAGAGTTTGCCTATGACAATGCCATTGACCTCATTGCACTTGGATTTGACCATAAAAAAACATTTATAATTATTGATACTGACTATGCAAAAACATTATACACAAATGCAATACAGATTGCAAAGAAAGTAACTGCATCAAATGCCAAGTCAGTCTTTGGCTTTACAAACGAGACAAACATTGGAATGTATTTCTGGCCTGCAATACAGGCAGTTCCATGCTTTTTGCCTTCTATCCTGGCAGGAGAAAATGTAAGGACATTGATACCTGCTGCAATTGACCAGGATCCATACTGGAGGATTGCAAGAGATGTTGCCCCAAAACTTGGATACCTCAAAACCGCGGCAATACACAACATTTTCCTTCCTCCACTTACCGGACCGAAAGGAAAGATGTCAACTTCAACTGGCATGCAGTCAACAATTTTCACAACAGATGACGAAAAAACAGTAAGAAATAAAGTAATGAAATATGCTTTTTCAGGCGGAAAAGATACAATAGCAGAACACAGAAAACATGGAGGAAACCCTGATATTGATTCCTCATACCAGTGGCTTAGGTTTTTTGAGGAAGATGACAAAAAGCTCAAAAAAATATATGATGATTACAAGTCAGGAGCACTGCTTTCAGGAGAGCTGAAGCAGATTTTAGTTGATAAATTAAATAATTTCCTAAAAAAGCACAGGGAAAAGAAGGAAAAAGCAAAAAAACAATTAGACAAGTTTATATTAAAAGACTAATTAAAAAGAGAGGTGATATTATGAAAAAAATTCCAAAAACAGTTGATGCATTGCCAGGAACATTTATGCTGACAGGAATGTTTGGATTTATTATAACAGCAATTTACACCAGTTCAGGGAAAATTCCATTGGATTATGGTGTTGCATTCTGCATTGTGTTTTTAATAATGCTCCTTGCATCTTTGAAATCAATAATGCCTTCTGGAAAGATATGAAAAAGTTTGCAAGAACGAGCTAATCTTAAATCTTTTGCATATATTCTTCTCTTTCTAATGCAGGGTCAAGAACAAACTCCAACTTTCCATATCCTTTTTTGTTTGGGTCATGAAAAAAGTTTACTATCCCTCTTAATCCTGGAGTCTGTCCAATCTTGGTAACATATTCATTCCAAGGCTGTTTTCCTGCTGCTGCTATGTAAAAAGTACCATCTGCAAAACCACCCCCTGGGTGATGGCGGTCAAAGAATACAGCAATATCAGCATTAACATTTGCATCAAGAAGCTGCTGCATGGCTCCTATTATGACATCAGGGCCGTTCTTGGGCTTGTGGCTTGCAAACAATGTTTTATCTCCATCAATTCTTATTGTTTTTAAGCCATAACTTTCCCCAGCACCTTTTCCAAGCTCTAACTGGTGATTTTCTATATACTTTGGAGAGTCTGGTATTAGGCTTGCTACTACTTCAGCTTCATCATAATTTGTGTCTTCATTTGGGTGATTTCCACTGACAAACAATATTCTCCCTTTACCATCTTTTTTAAGTATTTCCTCAAAATAGGGAATAACAAGTTCTTTCATTACAATGCCTTGCTGGCTTATTCTTGGCAATGCAGTCCTGTTCTTGTCTGTTATTGCATACTTTAATATTTTCTTAATTTTTTCATTCATACTTAAACTGCTATCATTGGCTATTTTCTCTAAATTTATACTGAATGCAACTGGATCTTTTGACATGTTTTGCTTGTCACTGTCAAAGCTCTTTTTTTTCGAGCCATTGAGATATTCACTCCCTACTAACATGTCGGGAAGACCATTCTTTTTTTGATAATTTTGTGATGCTATTTCAACATCATAGTTTGACGGCCTGCCAGGATAATTTGTGCATCCTATATGCCCATCACCAGAAACCTCTATTTTTTTTAGGTCTAATACCATTTCTTTTTTTAGCTCTTTGATTTCATTCCTTACCTGTTTTGATTTGTCCCTGCTAAGATTATTTTTATTGAGAAAATCTATTTTTGATTTTATTTCTGATTCTATATCAGCACATTTTATAAGTTCATCAACAGTGGCCATCTCAAGTTCATGGACATTATTGCTTTTTATGGTGTGTATAACTGCCCCCCCTCCATCTAATTTTTTAAAAAATCTCTTGGTGTCATTTGTCTTTATTCCCTTTGACTTTGTGTAATCAAGGTTTTCCAAATAATGAAAATTTGGCAGTTTAATATGAATTAACATTTCTGGTGTTTTTCTTTCCTCACCTTCAATAGTGTTCTCGCTGTATTTTTGCTCTAGAATAACCCTGAAGCCGCCAACGCCATTGCCACTTAAATATATATCAGGCACCGGCATATTGTTTTTGTTTCTGAAATGGGCATCATCCATCTGTAATCTTATATCCCGTTTTGTCGGAACTCTGGAGTTCATAGAATTAACATTATAATTCATTAATACCATTATGCCATCCTTGCTAACCTTAACAATTTTTGGGTTGTATATAGTATCCTGGCCATCCTTTTTGTTTTTTATCTGCAAGATTTTCTCAACACTGGAGTGCACATGAAAATTGTCCTTATTCTTGTTTTTCCATCTGTTTGGGCTGGCATCATAATCATATTCATTGCTCTTTTCTTTTACTATCCCATAAACTGTTTCCACAATCGCAGCATCTGTAAAACCCCTTTTTGTAACTTTATAAAATCCATAACTGCCTAAAATTGCCTTGATTGCGTTTATATTATCTTCTATCTCTTTTTTTTCTGCTTCAAATTCCCTTATATCCTTAATATTGCTGACTACTCTTTTCTCCAAATTTTCATATGTTCTCTCAAGTTGCTTTTTGGTTGTCTGATCAAGAACATGGCCTTT
>Ga0210017_1001735_pt1 | contig 18942 bp, 18 predicted proteins | sample CryGeyCG2014_020_FD_183966 | JGI IMG/M metagenome (GOLD analysis project Ga0210017, IMG submission 183966) | Groundwater microbial communities from aquifer - Crystal Geyser CG08_land_8/20/14_0.20 (SPAdes) (version 2) | ecosystem: Environmental > Aquatic > Deep subsurface > Groundwater | place... | reverse complement strand
TTGAGATTTTGAATGAAGCGGAGGAAACTGCTTTCGTGTCTAAAACCAAGAAGGTGCTTTAGGATAATCAGCTGGATAATCGTTAAATCAGGAATATCAGGCAGTGGCCCTGGCCTTAACGGCAAATCTTTCTCAACTGAATGGTAAATTTCAGCAATCATTGCTAAAATTGTCTTTAGATGGTTCATAATTTTGGTTTTTATTTTTGTTTAGATAACAATATTTTACCAAAAATTGAACCATCTGTTAAATTTTAGCTTACTTTACATAATCTAACTAGCACAATTCATATATTTATTATTTTAAAACTGAATTCATTTAACATCTTTTCAAACGGGTGGCATAAAGATTTGTAAATCCCTCCGGTCATATCCTCTAACTCCATAAGTTTTGTCTCCCCCCCCCCAATATTTTCTATCTGGTCGCCGATAACAATAAAGTCACTTATCCGGCATAGTTTCCGTAAAACTCTCTTAACCCGATAATGGGCCATTGAATAAAATACGGCATTAATAAAACTGATATTGATATGCCTGCCGGGGAAATCGGTTTTACAGAAAATTTCATCTTCTCCCTGTAATGCTTTTACCCGTTTCAACTTTCTGGTTAAAAATTCGTAAGCGTCTTTATTGGGTTCAACGGCATAAAGTTCCCATTTCTTCTTCAATAATTTAAGGTTCACTCCGCACCACGCTCCATATTCCAAAATTGAAGGATTGAGGAACTCTTTGGCTAAATCCGATATTATCTTTATCAATTCCTTGCGGTTTTTTGACCTGTCTTTCCAATAAAGTTTAAGGCAGTTTGGTTCTTCTTTCACGCTTCGGTTAAGCCACGAATTTCTTTTTTCATCTTCTGCCGAGTTTCTATTTAACCACGAATTTCTTAATTCACGCTGGTATTTAATAAGTTCACTCATAAATCTATTGTTATTAAGTGGTTAGCTCCTCCACCCGGACATCTGACCTTATCCGTGATAGTTGTTTTATGCCCTTTATATAATTTCCCGTAATCGTGGCTAAACTGAACTGGTTTATCTTGATAGATAGCTGTCGGCCGAGGATTCTCAGAATGGTTTTCACAATGAACAATAAACTTAGGGTTTAATTTTAATATCTCGTCCCTAATAGTTTCCAACCCTTCCGGAGGTATATGCATTAGCACTCCCATCATAAAAACTATATCAAAACCCGCCAACTCGCCTAAATCATAAATACTTCCGGTAATATGCGAAAATACATTATAAACCGACCGGACATTACCCGACCCATAATCCAAAATACAAACTTTTGCTTTAGTCATGGTTGTTTTTTGATTATTAGTAAATCTTCTCTGGAATTAGCAAACGGTAGTTTTCTATTTTGTGGTAATAATTTATATTCTATATTTGGAAAATTAGTTAAAATTTCTTTTAGTCCTTCCTTTGTAAAATCAACCCCCGGCGGTTCTGAAAAAATTTTATTTCTCTTATATAAAAAATTAGTTATATACTTTTTTAAATAATATTTATTGTTTAAAATTAAATTTTTTAGCCAATTCTTTTTTCTATCTTCTAAATTTTGTTTATATTTATCCCGAAAGGGCATATCACCGATAAAAATATAATTACTTATATCAAGCAGCCTTTTTATTAAATTTACAAACTGGTCAACGTTTTTAAAAGAATGAACCACGCTATAACAAATAATTTTATCAAATTTTTCGTTCGGCAATTCGCGCGTTATGTCCATTAACGAGTAAGAGACATTATTATATTTTTTTAAATTATCCTTAGCCCGACAAAGGGCCTTTTGGGCTCCGTCTACCAAGAGTACCCGTTTACATTTTTTAGCTATATAAGCGGTTATCTGTCCGCAACCCCCACCCAAATCTAAAACTGTATCACTTACTTGAAAATCAACTTTACTGTTAATATCATTAAAAATATCTTTATATAAATTCAAAGAAAAGGAAAAAATCCGACCGCTATTTAAACGATCAGGGGTGCTCTCGGCTAATCTATCGTAAAACTTTAATGTTTCCATAGGTTAAAAATTAATTTGTTTTTTTACTCAAAATACAAACCTTTACTTTAGCCATAAAACCTTATTTAATGTTCTAAGGAACTATAAAACTTATTAACTCTCTCTCCATATACTTTTAAAAAATATTCTTTATCATAATATTTCTCCCCCCTGAATAAAGGCACCGTAAATCCGCCAAACCCCCTTTTAAACTGGCTTATGTTAATTTCTTTCTCGCTCGGCGCATCTGACAAAGCGGGACCATATTCCTGCCAACCTATTTCATAATAATTATATTTTTTTTCTTTCATCCATTCCATAGCTTTATAATGAATTAGATGAGCGACTGGGATATTTTTGAAGTCAGGATCATTACATCCTGAGCCATAATATACATTACCCTTATATGAATAAAAATAAGAAAAACCGACATATTCATTATTACGGGTTGCTCCAACCAAAAAAGCTTCTCCACACTCAATTAAATTATACATAATATCAAAAGTGAAATTTGGCCTTGTTACCCTTTCGGCGGCTTTGTGATGTAATTCTACATATTTATTAAATACTTCTTTAGTAATATTATAATTATCAAAAATCTCTATTTCCAAAATTTTTAAACCTTTTTTTATATTACGACTATGATGATAGCTTAATTCTTGTGTTGTTTCTCTCAAATCATTAATTTGCGTATCAATAGAAGTGTTAAGATAACCAAATTGCATAAGATAATTATTTGGCGGCCTTTTAGCTTCAATAAAAGACTTGTTTAAAACTGGAAATCTTAGACTCACTCTCTTAACCTTATTGTCTTTTGCCAACCTGTCAATTTCCCCAAAAACATATTTTATAATTTTCTTTTTTGTGGTTTTATCCAAACTATTTGAAAAAGCCGGGGTCATCCCTGGTATTCCCCCGAAAGAAAATTCCTTTCCTCCATCATAATTTTCCAATATTAATGGGCACACAGCAACCATTTCGCCATTATGAACTACGAAAAAAGATTTAGATTCTGGTTTTGAGCTTATTTTATAATTAAGATTATATTCTAACCAAGCCGAGGTGTGCCAAAACCAAGCGTCGTCAGAATTTAGGCAAAAATTATCCCATTCGGTATAATTCTTTTTTTCTAATTCAATTATTTCCATAGTTATTTTTTAATACCTAATAAATTTTAACATTAGTCAGGGACAAATTTAGTTGATTCTATGTTTTAAAATACTCTTTAATTTTATCACTAATATACTTAACATCTGCTTGTTTCAGCTTCGTATAGCATGGTAAGGTGATACAAGTGTTTTGATAATTTTCTTCACTTTCTAATCTAAAATTTTTATAACCATTTTTCCCGTAAAAAGGGTGGGAATAAATCGCTGGGTAATGGAAATTCACCCCCACCCCTCTCTCCTTCAAGTATTTTGCCAATTTATCCCTATCTTCCGCTTTTTTAGTCCTTATCACATAAATATGCCAACCGGAATAATTGCCGGAAAGTTCTTTCGGTAAAATAATTCCTTTAATACCCTTTAGTTCTTTTTTATACCATTCAACAACCTGATGCCTGGCTTTAATAAACTTATCCAGCTTCTTTAATTGGCTAATTCCTAAGGCGGCTTGAATATCGGTTAGTCTATAATTATAACCCAATTCGGTCATAATATTTTTACCATTTTTATCTTTATGGATGCCGTGGCTGCGCAATAATATTAACTTTTCATAATATTTCTTATTGTTAGTAAGTATAGCTCCGCCCTCGCCGGTCGTTATAGACTTAACTGGATGAAAACTAAAAATAGCCATATCGCTATATTGGCAATTGCCAATTTTATCTTTTTTATATTTTGCTCCTAAGGCATGGCAAGCATCTTCAATAACTAATAATTTATATTTACCCGCAATTTTTCTTATTTTAACCATCTCACATGGTTGGCCGGCAAAATGAACCGGCACAATTGCTTTTAGTTTTTCCTGCCTGCCGGCAGGCAGGTTATTTATTAACCTTTCTATTTTTTCTTCATCAATATTATAAGTATCCAGGCGAATATCGCAAAAAATCGGCCTGGCCTTAATAGCTAAAAGCATGTTGGCAGTAGCGGCAAAACTATTGGGCGTAGTAATGACTTCGTCGTCCGGTTTAAGCCCGGCAGCCAAATAAGCTAAATGCAGAGCCGCGGTTCCGTTGCAGACGGCGACGGCATATTTTGCCCCGCAATACTCGGCTAAGGCTTTCTCAAATCCTAGAACCATTGGCCCCTGGGTAAGCCAATCGGATTTTAAAACCCTTATAACTTCTTTTATGTCATTTTTGTCTATAAATTGATGCCCATAAGGTATCATATATTTAACATTTTTTTAAGATCTTCTACAAAAAGCCAATTTTCGTTTGTGTTGCTGGCAAATCGAAAATTGGGTTCCACTTTCTTTCCTAATTTAAAATATTTTTCCGTATTTTCGTTTCCTAAAAATTCCGGCAAAATCACGTAATAATCTCCTAAAAATAACGCGTGCCTGGCTTCTTGCTCGGTTAATAAGACTTCATGCAATTTTTCCCCGGGCCTTATCCCAATTATTTCCTTTTCCGCTCCAGGGGCTAAAGCATCAAATAAATCAACTAACTTCATGCTTGGAATTTTCGGCACGAATATCTCTCCCCCCTCCATATTATTTAAGGCAAACAAAACTAAGGCAAAAGCCTGGTCCAAGGTTATCCAAAACCTTGTCATCTCTAAATCAGTGATCTGCACTTTTTTTATGCCCTGATTATTTAAAAGAGTCTCAACAATACTGCCCCTGCTCCCTAAAACGTTTCCGTATCTGACACAGCTGAATTTTATCTTGCCGCTAACATAAGAATTGCCGCTCACGAATAATTTTTCGGCGCATAATTTAGTCGCTCCGTATAAATTCACCGGTTGGGCCGCTTTATCAGTAGATATTAACAACACTTTTTCAACCCCCTGATCAATAGCGGCGTCTATCACGTTCTGGCTGCCAAGAATATTGGTTTTAACCGCCTCAAAAGGATTATACTCTAAAGTTGGCACCTGCTTTAGAGCCGCCGCATGGACGATAATATCAACGCCGTGGAAAGCTCTTTCTAAACGTTGTAAATCGCGAACATCTCCTAAGAAAAATCTTAACCGGTCATTGCCCAATTCCTGCTGCATCTGCGATTGCTTTAATTCGTCCCGGCTAAAAACGATAATCTTTTTTGCCTCGCTATTTTCCAATAAATACCTGACAAAGCCTTTGCCGAAAGAGCCGGTCCCCCCGGTTACTAAAATTACTTTATTTTTTAAACATTCTGATAACATAGTTTTATTAATCCCGCACCTTGATGACTCACGTATTTGCCTTATTGGCAAGAATATTAATCTCGCAATAACTCTGCGATCTCTGCCGCGAGGTATCCTAAGGTGCTGGATAAATTATTTTTTTAATTCTTTTATAATTATTTTAATTAAATTATCCATGCTCTGTTCTCTATTAAATTTTGAGGATTGGGCTATGCCCGTGTCGATATAGCCATGGACCGTAGCCTTATCAAAACATTTTAAATAATTGATAATTTCCTGTTTGGTTATCTTAAAGCCGAACCTTATTTCCTTTATGGCTTTTTGGCATGAGGCAACGTTGCCAACTTTAAAAAGGCCCGGGCAGTCCCTATACCGCGGGTAACCGAAGATCAAAGCGGGCTTTAACCTAAAAGCCGCTTCCCAGCCAGCCGTACCGGTCACGGTAGCGACTGCCTGCGACTTATTTAACAAAGTAAATGTATCAGTCCCAATAGGGATAAGGTAAACATTTTTTAAACTAGCTATTTTCCTATAATATCCCCGATAACGGGAACTAAAATAGTTTATTCCCCGGGAATAAATTTGGGTTGGGTGCTCTTTAACATAAATTACCCAATCCTCGGGCAAAGCGGCGGATAAAATTTCTATCATTAAAATCTGGTCAACAAACATATCGCCCTGCGGACACGTGGTTGACTCTGGCTGATAATTTAAAGGCGCGTAGATATATTTTTTATTAAAATCAGGCTCGGTTTGTACGCTTTTATATTCTTTCTGCAAATTATCTGATAGCGATTTATATACATATATAGACGCCCTTCTTAACAAAGAAAAATCTTTTAGATATTTAAAACTCAATTTAATTTTAAAGAAAATTCTGTTCTTTAAAGAAAAAATTTGTTCATCCTTTTTGCGGTAAAAAGGAGTAGCATCGCATCCGGCTTCAGTCTGTAATTTATAATATTCCTGTAGGTCAGGGCTTAAATCTTCCAAAGTATAATTTTTACCTTGATTTTTTTCTATTTCTTCCTGTAAGGCAACGCTGCCCTGCCAAAAGTCATTATAATACAGCGCCCGATCGTGCACCAAGGTATCATCAAACATAAAAGTCTTGATTCTTAAAAGTTTAGCCAAATCATAAATAATATAATTAAATACTGAATGCGGTATGTCTGAAAAAATAATGGCTTCCGGCTTGAATTTATTAATTATCCCGTGCCAATACCCTAACATATTATAATACAAGTGTTTGCGCTCATCCATGCCCATCTTATCATAACGTTTGTTCATCATCGTTAGCACAATTGATTCCGTTCTGTACATTTTTTTGATTAAACAATCATCCGGCGGAGGAAAATCGGATAAAGAAAATTCTTTGGGCGGAATATTTCCTAAAGCTAAGCCGAAATCATGATAAATCGTACTCTCGGTTTTATCTTTTTCGCCGCCGCCCGAACCAACCCAATACATTACTTCATGGGAATTGTCTCTTAGTTTTTCCATCAAATTCTTCATAAGCGGACCTTTATCGGCCCATATCAAAAATACACGCATATTATTCTTTCATATTATTTACGATGGCTTCCGCCAGTCTCTCTGTGCTCATCTGCTTAGTTAATTTTTCATCCCGGCCTTCAAAAATTTCTACATAAGCGCGAATGCTGGCCTTATCAAGACTCTTTAAATAATTAATAATTTTTTGTTGGTCTATCTTATAACCTTCCTTAATTTTTTGCCACACTTGACGGCAGGAGCCGACACTGTCAACCCTGAATACGCCGGGACAATCTCGGTACCAGGGATACCCGAAGATTACGACGGGTTTCGATCTCAGGAGCGCCTCCCACCCGGCCGTGCCAGTTACGGTAGCCACGGCCTGAGCCTTATTAATAAGCTTATAAGTATCAAAGTCTATCGGCACTAATCTGACTTTCTTAATCTGTGCCAATCTTTTATAATAGCCTTCGTATCTTGATTCCGTATAATTAATTCCGGAAAATAACCATTGGGTAGGATGCTCTTTAATATAAATAACCCAGTCTTCCGGCAACGAAGCTGATAATATCTCGGCGACAAGTATCTGATCAACGAACATGTCTCCCTGCGGGCTGGTTGTTCTTTCCGGCTGATAGTTTAACGGGAAATAAATATATTTTTTGTTTAAATCCGGATTTTCCTGAAAATGATAATATTCTCTCTTGATGTTTTTCTTAATTAATTTATAAATATATAGCACGAATTTCTTAAAAATAGATAAGTCCGAAAAACTGCCCAATCCTAACTTTAATTTGTGCAAAAATCTATTAAAAATTTTGTATTGTTTCTGGTAGGCTTTGGCGTAAACGGGAGTAGGATCCGATACTTTATTTATTTGCGATTCATAATAATCGCTTAAATCCTGGCTTAATTCTTTAATTGAAAAATTCTTATCCTTATTTTTTTCTATCTCTTGTTTTAGGGCCTGGCTCCCATACCAAAAATCATTATACAGTAAAGACCGGTCAGATACCCAGGTATCTTCAAACATAATTGTTTTAATCCCATATAATTGCGCCAGCTCATAAATAATATAATTATATAACGTGTGGGGAACTGTAAAGAAAACTATCGCCTCTGGTCTATATTTTAAAATCACGCCACTCCAATATTGGATTATATTATAATAAATATGCCGACGTTCATCCAAAGTAGTCTTACTATATAACCTATTGTTTTTCATAGACATAAATAAAGATTCTACTCTATATAATTTCTGAATTAAATCACGACTGGGGGGATAGAAATCATCCGTTTCTACCCCTGGCGCCGGCAGATTGGCTAAAGCTTTTAAATGTTCGTGAAAAATCGTATGTTTTGGTTTATATTTTTCGCCTCCGGGCGCTCCCACCCAATATACTACTTGGCAATTATTTTTTTCCAATATATCTATAAAAATTTTCATTTCTGGCCCTTCATCATGCCAAATTAAAAATAGATGCATATATTGATAATTTATCTTTTTAAATTATAGACTTTATAAAAATAAGAATCCGCCTTATTAAGCAACGCTTGGGGGGCGCCCTGCTCAATAATTTTGCCGTTTTCCAATACTATCAATTTATCACAATTAACTACCGTGGACAAACGGTGAGCAATAACAAAAATAGTTAATTTTCCCTTTAAATTATTGATAACTCTCTGGATTTGGGCTTCTGATTCATTATCAAGCGCGCTGGTGGCTTCATCCAGAATCAACAGCTTGGGCTTTCTGGCTAAAATTCTGGCAATAACGATTCTTTGTCTTTGCCCGGCCGATATAAGCAGGCCTCTCTCTCCGATTACGGTTTCGTATTTATCGGGGCAGCTTTGAATAAAATCATATATATTAGCCATCTTGGCCGCCGCCTCCATTTCTTCATCCGTTATTGAATCATTGTAAAATTTAATATCATTGGCAATGGTATCATTCTTAAGAAAAATATCCTGGGAAACATAGCCAATATTTTTTCTCCAATCATTAATCTTGATTTTGTCGATATTTTTTCCGTCTAATAAGATTTCGCCTTCTGTTGGGTTAAATAAGCGCAAAATCATATCAACAATTGTAGTCTTTCCCGCTCCTGATGGCCCGATTAAACCCACCGTTTCCCCCTTTTTTATAATGAAATCAATGCCTGTTAAAATCTGCTTTTTATTATCATAGCAAAAGCTTATATTTTTTAACTCCAGGGTATTCTCAAATTTAAAAATATCACCGCCGTTATCCAGCTCTTTATTTTTAATTGCTTCATCTTTATATTCAAGTATCTTTCTAACATATGGAATGCAAACCATGGTGGAGTAAAAAGTTGACTGCAACTGCTGGGCGTAAGAGAAAATTCTCTGGATTAAATATATTATTGCCGCTAAGGCCACAAAATTAAGAGCGCCTGTCTTATAAGAAACGGCAAAAATAATAAACACGAAAATCAGGCCAATCGGTTGAATTAAAGAATCGGTAATTATGCTTAAAAAAGAAGTTTTTATAGTTAATTCTCTTAATGTTCCAAAATATTCTCTGGCTTTATCCACGATTTGGCTGCTGGCCGACATTACTTTTATCGTTTTCATGCCCAGGATATTTTCATTAATATGATGGGCAGTCTGCCTGTTGATTATTTCTTTTTCATGCGCCAGGATTCTAATTTTATGTAAAAACGGCCTAAAAGCCAGAAATATAAGCCCTCCCAATATAACCGTAATTAAAGTAAAAAACCAGGAAATATTTATTGCCACCAAAAGAAAAATAATTAGACTCGCCATAATCATTAAACTATTGCTAATAAATTGCAATAAATAGCCGCCGTATTGCACATTAGTAACCAAAACGGTTTCCAGATGGCCTAATTTTTCTTTTAAAAGATATTGCCAGTTAGCTTCAGCGGTAAGTTTGAATAATTCTCCCCTGGTTTTTTCTTCATAGACGGCCGTGATCTTAATTTTGATATAATTTGAGAGCAATAAAACCAGTACTCTGGATATAAACAAAAGGCAAATAAAAACAAACAGGTACTTTAAGCTAAAATTTATATGGAAAAAATCAAAAAGTTTTTCAATTAACTTAGTAATTGTGTCGTTGGCTTTACTGCTGGTGCCCAAAAAAGAGGAAAATAAGGGAATAGCGGCATTAATTCCTACGCCCTCGAACAAACTGCTCAAAAATCCCAATACCACGAGGATTGAAATCTGTTTTTTATACCCCCAATAAGCTTTATAAAAAATCTTTGAAAAAGTGATTATTCTGTTATTTTTCAAAATCATAAATAATGCTAAAAATTACCATTTATTAATTTCATCTACAATTTTCTGCTTTAATTTTAAATATGATTTTACGGCTTTCTCTTCTACTTCCGGCGACACTAAACGTAATATTTCCTTGCCTAAAATCCTGTATTGGCCCCCCACTTTATTAGCTTTTAAGAGCCCATTTTTAAGCATACGTTTAATCGTGCTGTTGCTAACTTTTAACAATTCCTGTGTTTCCGCAGTTGTGTAAACCGCGTTTGATTTTATTTCTTCGGACATAAGACATATGTTTTATGATATTATAGATTCTATAATATCACAGGGTGTCAAGAGGTGTCAAGAGGTGTCAAAAAATATAAAAAATGCCTTTTTTATTAAGAAAAAGGGCATTTTTTAAATATCTATTCTATCTAATAAATTTTAAAATATTTTCTACTCTTTGTTGCCAATCGTATTTATCCACATCCTGATAAGCCCCCCTTGCTACCTTTCTGGCTAAAGTTTCATCTTTTAATAAAAGGCTTATTTTGCCGGCTAAATCAGCGGGATTATCAGGCTGACAAAAAACGCAATTTTCTTTATTCAACACTTCCCTAATGCTAGGCAGATCAGAAGCGATAATCGGCCTCTGGCTCGCCATATATTCAAACATCTTAAGAGGAGACATAAAGTAGGCATAGTGCTTGCTAAAAGGAAAGGGCATAAGCAAGATATCAGCCGCCTTTTGGTAAATGGCTAATTTATTTTGGCTGACATGAGTGATAAATTTTACCTTACCCGCCACCTTTAGTTCCTGGGCTTGTTTTTGGTAAAAGGCAATATCTTCCTCGCTGCCGCCAATTGCTAAAAACAAAACATCGGCCGGGAGTTTAGCCAGCGCGGCTAAAATATCACCTACCCCTTTGTCCATATCCATGGTTTTTAACTTGCCCGTATAAATAATGATTTTACCCTCCGGCGGCAAACCTAGTTTCTGCCTGGCTTCCCGCGTGCTTAAACGCAAATCAAAGATAGAAAGGTCAACGGCGTCAGGGGCAACGAGAATTTTATTCTCTCTAAATCCTTGGCGCAAAAAGATCTCTTTTAAATTGGCGGAGATGGTAATTATTTTATCAGCCAATCGGCTAATCATAAAAAAACTTTTTTCTTTTTTGGGAATACTATGGCATTCATAAATAACCCGAAAGAAAAAAATTCTAAATAGGCAGACTAAAACTTCCCTCGTATAGATTAAAGTTTTTGGCGCCAGGAACGCCGCCCTGATTAGAGCCGAAAAATAAAAGCTTAAAAACTCCAGCCAAAAAGCCAAAGGACCGATATATTTCTCTAAAAAAAATAAATCCAAGCAAAAAATCTTTCTAACCTTGAAATTATTTTCTAAATTATAAAAAGAAAAAATATCCCCCTCTAAACTACTTCTTCTGGCCGGTACCCATAACTCTACCTTCTCTCCCTCTCGGCTAAACTGCTCGCACATTTTACTTATCTGATGGCCATGCGCCTTTTCTGTCGGCATCCTGATATTGGCAATGTAAATTAATTTCATAAATTATTTTTTAACTTTAACTACAAACGATAGGGCAAATAAAGAAGGCCGCCATAGAGCCAAACGCCTAAATAATTTGCCTATAATTGGCTTGGTTTCCCAAAAAGTATTTACTTTTAATTCTAATATATTTAAATCGTGATCCTTCAAAAGAGCTTTTAAAACGGAATAATTGAACCAGAAGGCGTGGCCTTTGTTTTTTTTGTTGTTTTCCGGCACTCGTCCCATAGCCATCTGCACCCGCGCCGGCAACGAACTAAAATTAGGCACACTTATTATTAGGTATTTCTTAGATATCCGTTTAGCCTCTAAAAGCAATTCTTCCGGGCAAAGCAAATGTTCTAAAACATCAAGCATAACCACATAGTCAAAAGAGTTATTCTCTATTGGTATGTTTTTCTGACCCACATCAAGGAGGTAAACCTCTAATCCTTTCTTTTTACATTTCTCAATAGCTGTTCTTGAAAAATCGGCACCTACTCCTTTTATCCCTTTATCCCGAAGTGATTCTATAAACAAACCATCACCGCAACCCAAATCCAAAACTTTTCCGTCTTTGATAAAATCAAGGGCGGTTCTGTGCCTATAAACCAACGGCTGATTCCGGCTTTGCCAGTATTTATTGGAAAAATTCGTAAAATTCATATATTTATTTCTCGCAAACGACTAAATAGCCAAGAGGGCAAGGATGAAATTCTTTAATTTTTTTTGGCAATAACTTGTCCAGCAATAAAGCCAAAGGGTATAAAAAATAATTTAAGAAACCGAGCTTTTGCCAAGGATTAATCAGCATAACGCCGGAACTAAATCGTTCTCCCATTCTAATGATTTTAATATTTTTAAATCCGGATTGCTCCAAGATAATTCTTAAGCCCTGGAATGTAAAACGCCAATAATCAACCGGTTCGGGAGATTCATTAAAGATTAAAGGCGTAGACAACAGTAATTTTCCGCCTGGTTTCAATATACGATTAATTTCTTTTAAACTATGGCTCGGGTCTTTTAAAATATAAAGGACATTGAACAAAATGGCATTATCAAAAAAATTACCCGGTATTTTTAACTGGTCGTTTAAATCAATTTGGGCGTCAAGATTTTTCGCCGCCCGGCCGTCAGTTTTAATCAATTCGGCTTTATTGCTCAAATATTTATGATAAGAAGCGCCCGAACCGCTTCCCAGATCAATAACTTTTCCTTCTAAATGCGCTAAATATTCCCGGCAATGCCAATTCAATAAAATTCTAGCCAAGCTCTTGCCATGATATATCCCTTTAAATAAATATGTTATTTTCATAAATAATTAACGCCCGGAAATTTTTCCCAAGAATTGGCCCCAAGTTGTCCGGCTGGTTATGGCCAGCCTGGGTAACCGTAAAATATCGGCTCTTTTGCCTATATTCCCTTCTGCCACGGTTACTCCTGCGGAAAAAAATTCTTTGGCGCTTGCTAAAACTTTTTCATTATATTTGCCGTAAGGATAAGCCAACAGATCGCAAGCTTTTCCTAACTTTTCCTTAATTAAATTCTGGCTGCTACTAAATTCTCTGGCAATTTCTTCTTCGACTAATAGATCTAATTTCCTGTGACTGGCAGTATGGCAGCCGAATTCCACTAAACCCGATTTGGACATATCCGTAATTTCAGCCCAATTTAACATACTGATTTCCACGCCTTTTGAATTCTTCATGGTTTTACCGACATAATCAGTGGCTATAAAAATCGTGGCTGGTAAATCATATTTCTTTAAAATGGGAAAAACATTAATGTAATTATCTTTATAGCCGTCATCAAAAGTCAAAATAATAGTTTTCTTTTTAATATTCTTCTCATTTTTTAAAGTCTGCGCTAAATTTTGCAAACTGATAATATTATATTTGTTTCTAACCAAAAATTCAATTTGTTTATTAAACTCCTCGGGCTTTACCGTGAAAAATGCTTCATTATTGCCTACTGAATGATACATCAAAATAGAGGCTTGGCCCGGCTTATATGCTCTGGATAATAAAAATTTCGAAAAGCCCAAAACATTTTTAATTTTTTCTTTGATTAATCTCATGGAGATTGCTTATTAAAACTTTTACTAAACTGCCTAAACTGCAATTCCGCCCCGCAATTTCCCGCAATTTCCCGCCGATCTCTTCTCTCTTTTTAAAATCAGACCCCATAATTTCCTTAATTTTCCCCGCCAATTCATTCCTGTCGCAAACCTGTAAAATTAATTTTTCCCGATAATCGCTTAAAATATCTAAAAATGTTTTATTAAAAACTATAACGGGTAAACCGCAGGCCATAGCTTCTAACACGGCTTTGTCCACTCCCCCGGTCGGGCATAAATTAACGCTTAAATCCGCCTGATTATATATGCCGGGCATCTGTCTGTAGGGCAAACTGCCTAAAAAATTAACATAATTCTCTAAGCGCATTTTTTGCAACATTTTCCCTAAATCATTTTTGTAATTTTCGTCTTGCTGGTTTGAAACCGGCCCGATTAGATCAAGCCGAATATTTTTTAAATTCCACTTATTGGTCAATACATCCAAAGCCTCAATCAGCAATTTTTGATTTTTTATCCTGCTTACCCTGCCTACATAAATAATCCTAAATATTTTGTCACCCTTAACTCTCGGCTCTGGCGAAGCGGGCTTAAATCTATCTATATTTATCCCATGCCCCACCACTTTCACCTTTTTACTCGTTAATCTGAAACTTTCCTTAGAGGCCGTGAAAATGATGTCCGCTAATCTGGCGGCCAGCCTTAATTTTAAATCCACGGCCCTATGGGTATACCATAACCCAATCTTCTTTTTTTGCCTTCTCCAAAACATTCCTCCCAAAACCACGTACTCCGGATTCATATGGACAAAAACCTGGTCGTAATTTTTTCTTTCCCGCCAAATATACTTATAAAAGCGGAATAAATATTTCAATCTTGACCGCCCCGTTTCTTTGCCTAAAGACAACACCTTGACATTCCTCGGCAGTTCATATTTTCCAACGCTTAGGGCAATAACGGTTACCCCATCGTAATATTTAGCAAACTCTTTAATCCAATCATGAAAAAAACCAAGAACATCGTCGTCAATATCCACCTTTTGCGTTAAAATAAGTAGTTTCATAAAATTATTTAACCTTATATACCACCATATCATTAATCTCGTAAACTGATTCTAAAAATTTTAATTCGTCCACTTTCCAATTTAAATCGTTCTTTTTATCCCAAATAAAATAATCTACTCTGTATTTTTTTAACTGCTGTCTAAAATCTTTATCTTTAACCTCTTGAACTAATTCTAAAAATTTATCTACTGCTTCCTGAGGAATTTTCTCATACTCCTTCGGCGGGAGAAAAAATAATTTCCTTACTTTATTTTTGCTCAAATTGTGGCTATATTCAGTAAGGTAAGAGCTGTTTAACACACCGCTATTTTTAGCTCTGTCCTCGCCAAACTCATCCCAATAATGGTTAAGAATAAATCTCTCTTGAATTTCTCTGGTGGGCATAAAATACAAACCAGCTGAACCTGCATAAAAAACGTTATCAGCCGTATAAACGGGAATTAAGGCGCTTAATTCCCCATCAGCGAATATCACTCCATCAAGCGGGGTATTTTTATTTAACCAGGCAAAAATCGGAGCATACTTTTGCCGCTCAATCTCCGTTTCGCTATAAGTTACAGCCTCCCCCCTTATCACTGCCGCGGCGTAAATGACCGGCTGATAAAATATGCCCCCGCTAATCAATATTAAAAGTATTATTTTTAGATAATGAACATTTATTTTTTTTATCCATAAATTCAATAAATAAAAAAAGGTAAAAACAAAGCAAAAAATGGAAAGCATTAAATAATGGCTGGAAAAAAACATATTCTTGCCTGTTATGATATGTTGATTAACCGCCACTAGGCAAGCCAATACTCCGCTAAATAATAATAAAGATTGGGAATTAATGTCAATAATCCGTTTTTTATGGGAAAAATATAACAGCGATAAAACAATGCATCCGCCGGCGACGATTTTCAAACCGGAGGGAAAATGCGTATTTATCATGCCGATCATGGCTAATGATTCCGCGTAATAGGGCAAAAACATGCTTTTAATCCAAAAAAAGAAATAAGGAATAGAGATAATAAGGGCCGTATAAAACACAAAAAAATATCTCTTATACGGGAGAGGGCGCTTTAAAATATAATTTAAAAACAAAAACAGGGCAAAAAATATCACATAAAAAGTCCAGTAATACGTATAAATATGAAAAAGAAGTCCAAAAACTACTCCCATAGCAATGGTGTAAAACAAATTAGGCTTCTTTAAAAATTTAAGCCAGAATAAAAAGAGAAGCAGCCAAAATATAAAATTAAACTGGGGGCTGGGGTTGCGATTAAATGCGGATAAAAATAAATTCAGATGAAGAAGGGCGGCTCCCAAAAAACTCAAAGATATCGAACTGGTCAGCAAATAAAAGATACCATAAGTTAAAATCGTTAAAATGAAAGGCAGAAAAAAATCATAGAAAAAATAGCCGGCATAAAGATTTATATTAAGAATAGCCAAAGGTTTGGCCAGAATATAATCCGGCAACCAAAATTGCATCGGATAGCCATTTTTATATTCGTATAAATAAGGATTTGATAAAAATGAATGGCCGTCAACAATATCTCTGGCTCGAGCCATATAGTATGTTTCATCATTATCAATATCTTTATAAACACCTTGGAAATTATCAACTTGCTTTATGGCAAAAATTTGCGGAAAACAAGTCAAGCTTCCGACCGCGAAAGCCAAAATAATAACCAAATAATGCTTTTTAATTAGATTAAACATCTTTAATTTTTTTGGCAATAATAAGAATATTGTCTCCTAAATTTATGGGAAAAGAAAATTTTCTCCAAAACGGCTTATTGAAATATTCGGAAAATTTGCGCCAAATTTCTAACCCTTGCCAATGGCATAAAATTTTAAAAATATAAGATAGAGAAAACCTCTTCCCCATTCTTTTCATTTCTTTTATCTCGAATCCAGTCCGCTGAAGCAACATTTTTAAATTTTTTGGCGAGTAGTAAAACAGATGTTCGGGAGGAACTATTAAATGCCAGCGGCGGCCAAGCAAACGGGCCCAAAAACTTCCTCTATTAACGGTATTAATAATAAGCCAGCCGTTGTCTGAAACTAATATCTTATTCACGGCTCGCAGATATTCTTCCGGATTGTCTAAATGTTCTAGAACATCCCACATTGTTACGGCGTTGAATCTATCCTCTATTTTTATCTCCGGTAACCGGCCGCCATAGACATCATGGCCGCGGGACCTTGCTATCCCTGCGGCATAATCAGAAATTTCAACCCCGGCCGTTTGCCAGCCCCGGTTTTTGGCTAAATTTAAAAAATAGCCGGTCGCGGTGCCAACATCAAAAATATTTCTTCCGAAAGCCAATTTCTCTATTTTATCCAAATAAGCTAAAAATATTTCTTCCATTGCTTCTTTGTCTTTGTCGTAATCAGCATAACCAAAACCACTATCTCCGTTTTTACTTTTAAAATATTCTTTCGTATAAACTTTGTTTAGATCAATGGGGACCGGAGAAACAAAAACCAATTCACAATTTAGACAGCGATATAATTTATATTCATTTTTTTGGTGATAATATTCTATTTTATTTGATCGGCAAACGGGACAAACCATATTTATTCGGCTACTTCCTAATAATTAAAACTGTCAACCCTAATATTTTTGGCTTTAAGTAAACAATTTCGTACTGGGAAAATTCATTTTTAATTAACCCCATTTTTTCCTGAAAATACTTTTTGGAAATAAAAATGCAGTCCGTCCATGGCCAAAATTTCTTTAAAGGGCCTAGGCGGGTTAAAATATACCAGAGATGATGATAGGAATATTTTGCCGGCACGGAAATTATCACCCGTCCGCCCTTCTCGCATAATCTTAAATGGATATCAATTAATTTTTCCGTATTCTCAAAATGTTCAATCAGCCCTTGCGACCAAACTAAATCATACTTTTTCTCTTCTTCTGATAATGCAAAAATATCCTTTTCTTTTAAGATAAAATTTTTAATATTATTTTTAATAAAACTGGCTCTGGCTTTTTCTAATATGTTAGGCGCTATATCAAAACCGGTATAACTGTTAGCTTCTTTAGCCAGCCTTAACCCCAAACTGGCTGTTCCGCAACCCAATTCTAAAAAATCAGTTTGCTTATTAATAAATTTTTTCAGGAACTTAAAAAGAAAAAAATTATAAATTTGCCTGCCAAAGTTAATTATATTAATTGTTGAATATTGCTTCTCCCAGCATTTTTCCCAAGATTTTTTACCGGCGTTTAAATCCTTATGATGGCCAAATCTTTTAAAAAATAATTTCCACGGCGCCCTTAATCCTTCAAAAAGAATTCGGCGGGAAAATTTTGTTTTGCCTTCTCGGCGCTGAAAAAAAATTATCGGCACTTCCTTAACTTTGGCATTTAAAGTTTTTACAAAATAAAATTTTAATTCCATTAAAAAAGCATAACCCGAGGAACCTATCTGGTCAAAATCGATTCTTTCCAATAATTCCCTTCTGGCGCATGTAAATCCGGCGGTTATATCTCTTATTTTTAAACCTGCTAAAAACTTAGCATATAGATTTCCGTATTTACTAAGGGCTTTGCGCCACAATTCCCAATTTTCAACCCCACCGTCCTTAATATAGCGAGAGCCGATAACTAAATCGTAGTCCTCTATTTCCCGCAGTAGATCTTTTAAATACTTAACTCCGTGGGAACCGTCAGCGTCCATGGTAATAACTGCTCTAACTTCTTTATCCTCTCTCACCCGCTGCATAGCATCAACATAAGCTTTACCTAGTCCTTCTTTCCCTTTTCTTTTTAAAACAGAAAGGTTCTGATATCTAAACATCAACTTTTCTACTTCCTCCACGGTGCCATCGGGAGAATTATCGTCTATCACTAAGATATTAATTTCCGGATAGCTGGCAAATATTTCAGGGATTATAATTTTTACATTTTCTCTCTCATTATAGGTGGGCAATAAAATTATATCTTTCATCCCGTTAGAAGTATCCATGATTTTTACATTATAATTAAATTTAATAACTTATTTTCGTTTATTATTTACATCCGTTAGATTGCCTCCCGAACTTCTAACGGGATTCATAAAAAATAATTATTTTTTTAATCTCTCTAAATCTTTTTCCGCCATAATTTTCACTAATTCGGAAAAATTAACTTTCGGCTGCCAGCCCAATCTGGTTTTAGCCTTACTGGCGTCACCCACCAAAGAATAAACTTCAGCCGGGCGTTTAAAACGGTCGTCAATTTCGA
>Ga0210017_1001732_pt1 | contig 18968 bp, 15 predicted proteins | sample CryGeyCG2014_020_FD_183966 | JGI IMG/M metagenome (GOLD analysis project Ga0210017, IMG submission 183966) | Groundwater microbial communities from aquifer - Crystal Geyser CG08_land_8/20/14_0.20 (SPAdes) (version 2) | ecosystem: Environmental > Aquatic > Deep subsurface > Groundwater | place... | reverse complement strand
GCTGAAGTTATTTTAAGGGTAAGTCATTGTTTGCTGGCTTTGCCCGGGGAAAATTTGGTCAATATAACCAAAGTTTATTCCCATCCTCAAGCTTTGGCTCAGTGTGATGAATTCCTGAGCAAGTTAACTGCTGAGATCATACCTGTTTATGATACTGCTGGCAGCGCCAAAATGATAAAAGAAAGGGAGTTAAGAGAGTGTGCTGCCATAGCCAGCAGGAGGGCTGCGGAAATCTATGGCTTAGAAGTCCTGGCAGCGGAAATTGAAACCAACATAAACAATTACACCAAGTTTTTTGCCATTTCCAAGGGGAAAGCGAAGCTGGACACGAAAAATAAGACCTCTCTTGTCTTTGCTGCCAGACATGTACCAGGTGCTCTGTATCGCGCTCTGGGCGTTTTTGCTACGAGGAATATAAATTTAACCAAGCTGGAGTCTAGACCAAGCAAAAGTAAGCCCTGGGAATATGTCTTTTATGTTGATTTTGAAGGTCATCTGGGTGAGGAAATGTGTCAAAAGGCAGTAGAGGAATTACGAAAGGAAGTTACCTTCCTTAAAATACTCGGGTCTTATCCCCAGGCAGAATAATCTTAAACAATGTCATCCTGAACTTGTTTCAGGATAGGTTATCTTCGCCTTTAGCTTTTTATAAGTGGCAGTTAAAGCCTCTGATATAACCCTGGTATCGGACAGCACAGGCATAAAGTTAGTATCACCTTCCCATCGCGGCACTATATGGGTATGGAGATGATTTTTTATTCCAGCCCCGGCGGCTTTACCCAGGTTTAATCCGACATTAAATCCCGTTGGATTTAGCACCTCTCTCAAAAGTTCCAGGCTCCTCTTGATAAAGTCAAAGTGTTCTATTACTTCCGACTCTGTCAGGTCGGCTAAATTAGCTGTATGCCGATAGGGAGCTACCATTAAATGCCCGGGATTATAGGGATAAATGTTCAATAGCACGAAGTTATTTTTTCCGCGGTAGAGAATAAAGCTTGCTTCGTCATTATTCTCCTTGGGTTTTTGACACAGAATACAGCCAGCCTCGTTAGCCTTCCTGATGTATTCTATCCTCCATGGCGCCCAGATCTGTTGCATCGAATCTATATAGTATCCTGATTCTGAGTTAATTGCAATGGGGGTTCTAGTTTGAAATCAAGGATCATAGATATAGTAGAAGAGATTGACTGCAGGACTTTGCTAGGAATAGAATGTGATTGAGGTTTTATGCTGGAAATTTTGACGCAAAAGTTAACTAGTGTATTTGATAAACTTAAGGGGAAGGGTAAACTCAGTGAAGGAGATGTTGATGAAGCTTTGCGCCAGGTGCGGCTAGCGCTTTTGGAAGCCGATGTGAATTTCAAGGTAGTCAAGGAGCTGCTGTCTCGGGTAAGAGGGCGTGCTCTTGCTGCTGAAGTATTGAACAGTCTGACGCCGGCGCAACAAGTCATCAAAATTGTCAACGAAGAATTAATTGCCATTTTAGGCGGAGAACGCAGTCATTTAGTAGGGGCGAGCATGCTCGCCCCTACTGTGCAGCCATCTTCGATGGTTCTGGTAGTGGGGCTACAGGGGTCAGGTAAAACCACTACGGCGGTAAAGCTAGCTGTCCAGCTCAAACAGGAGGGGCAATCCCCGTTGTTAGTAGCTGCTGATACTCGCCGTCCCGCCGCTATAGAACAACTCAAATTACTGGGTGAGCAACGAAATATACCTGTTTATTTTGACACTTTGGCTCAGAATGAAAACAAGGTAATGCCAGTAAGTATTTGTCTCCGTGCCCTCAAGAAGGCAAAGGAACTAGCATCAAGCTGGGTGATTGTTGACACGCAAGGACGTCTGCATATTGACGAGGCTATGATGGCTGAGTTGGCTGAAATGAAATCTACCTTACAGCCTTCCGAGGTATTACTTACGGTGGATGCTATGACTGGCCAAGAGGCGGTCAAGATAGCTCAAGAATTTCATAGTCGAATTGGGCTTACCGGTCTTATCCTAACGAAGATGGATGGTGATGCCAGAGGCGGAGCCGCCTTATCCATCAGGTTTATTACTGGGGTGCCAATAAAGTTCCTCGGTACCGGTGAGAAGGTTGATGCCTTGGAACCTTTTTACCCTGACCGTTTAGCCTCGCGCATTCTGGGCATGGGAGACATCCTCAGTTTCATCGAGCGAGCAGAAAAAAATATTAGCCCGGAGCAGGCGAAAAAGTGGGAAAAGAAAGTGCGCACTGCTGGATTTGACCTTGAAGACTTTATGGATCAGATACGCCAAGTTCGCAAGATGGGCCCACTGGGACAACTCATCGAGACACTCGCCCTGAAACAAGTTCAGGGTTACCCTTATTTGTCTGGCGACGAGGGTGAGAAAAGATTGAAAAAAGTGGAAGCTATTATCTTGTCTATGACTTATGAAGAAAGGCATAATCCCACTATTATTGATGGCAGCCGGCGTCGCCGCATTGCTCGTGGTAGTGGCACTGCACCCCAGGACGTTAACCAGCTTCTAAATCAATTCTATGAGATGCGGAAATTGACCAAATCGCTAACACGCGGCAAATTACCTAAGAACATTATGAATATGCTTGCCGGTGGTTGGCATCAATCCAAGTAGTCTTTAAGTTTGCGGCTGAGGCTAGGGTGGCGTAGCTTGCGTAAAGCTTTGCCCTCGATTTGTCGTATCCTTTCCCGAGTCACATTGAATTCTTTCCCCACTTCTTCCAAGGTTCGAGCATGTCCGTCCTTGAGGCCAAATCTAAATTGTAATACCTTTTTCTCTCGCTCGCTAAGCTCGTCGAGGATCCTATCTATTTGCTCCTTCAGTAGTTGCCTGGCAGCAGCTTCAGTTGGTGCCAAACTGGTTTCATCTGGGACGAAGTCACCAAGGCGACTGTCCGCATCTTCACCAATTGGTGTTTCTAAGGATACTGGCTCGTGGTGAAACAAGTCCAAAACCTCCTCCACTCTTTCCGGGCTTATATTCAAGCGCTCTCCACTTTCCTCGTAACTTGGCTCATGTCCCAATTCTTGAGTCAGTTGCCGTATTGTTCGTAATAACTTATTGATCGTTTCTACCATGTGTACTGGAATGCGTATAATGCGAGATTGGTCAGCTATGGCCCGGGTTATTCCTTGTCGGATCCACCAGGTGGCATAAGTACTGAACTTATAACCTTTCCTGTACTGGAACTTTTCTACTGCCCGCATAAGCCCGATGTTTCCTTCTTGGATAAGGTCAAGAAAGGACATGCCATGCCCGAGGTATTTCTTGGCTATGCTAACAACTAAACGGAGGTTGGCTTCGCTGAGATGTTTCTCCGCTTTCTTGCCCTCGGACCTTACCTTCTCGAAATAAGTCTTTAACTGATTTTCCCGAGAGCTAATTTTGGAGAGAAATTTCCCATTACCTAATAGGGCTTTGACTTCCTGCCACGAGGTTTTTCTCCCAATGTGGGAGAGTATCTGCGGAGGTAATAACTGGCTACTTAAGGAAATATTCATGATGGCTTCTTCCACGGCACTAGTCTCTTTATCCGTCTTCTGGGCAATAGCGGATAGCAATGAGAAATCGACAACACCATCAACGGTGGAGCGGAATTTGGGATCTGTGATTGTCTTTACCAAGCCGCAGGATACATCAATATGTAAGTATTCTTGGATGATCTGAATAATAGGATAGTGTTTAGAAAGCCGCGAAATCAGGTAGACAACTATATCAACTCCTGATGGGAATCTTTTGTATCTCTTGAAATGTGTATCTTCGATTTTTTCCAGAAATCTACCCTGCTCTATCTTGCGGGCTATGGTTACCTCTTCACTAGCGCTAAGAAGCGGTACTCTGCCAATTTCCTGAAGGTACATGCGAGTGGAGTCATCAATTATTTCATGTTCTTCTAACGCTATCTGAGGCGCAATTTCTTCAGGAAGAATTTCCGCAGTACCTTCTATAGTGCTTTCCTCAACAGTGCTAACCTCAGCTATGATACCATCATCTTCTTCCTCTTTGGCGAGCTCTGATATTTCTTCCTTATCTAGTTCCTCGTCTTCTCTCTCGATTGGGTCCATTGTTTTATTTCCTTTGCCTCCCTATAAAAAGTTTCTTTGAGCTGTTGTCCTGAACTTGATTCAGGATTCGTCAGTTCAGCATTTGAACCTTCTTTCTCTCTGGTGAGTTCAAGAGTAAGTTTTTTTGCCGTCTGCAGTGTCCGTGATAGCTCTTCTTGCAAGCGAAGGACACAAGCCTGAAAATCAAATTCTCGCTTTTTAGCACTTTGTTGTAGAGGTGGTGGGAAACGCTTATTCAACAAATAGTATAAATGTTCTGATAATGTAGTGTCAAGTTCGCCTTGGAGGTGGGAAATATCCTGGCAATTTTGCCATTGGATAAAAAGCTCACGGTTCTCCGTATGTTGAAAATGTTCTGGCAGAAGTTCCCGGGTTAGCTCATGAAGCTCCGGGTATTGAAATAGCAGAGCTAAGCAATACTCCTCAACAACACTGGAGGCAAGGTGGCGAGAGAAGCGCGATTTTTCTGCTAGCTCAGTGGTTTTTTGTTTCATTCCGCTGGATTTGGCTTTTCTTATATAAGCTAATAGAATGGGTTCACTGAGTTTTAATTCGTGTGCCAATTTTTGCACATATTGAGCTTGCCTTAGTGGGTCTTTTATTTCCTCGATTAAGGGCAATAGTTTTTGTATCGCTAAAGATTTATCCTTGGCTTTATCAGTATCCACCTTGCTTACCACAGTGTGAAAGGCAAAATCCAATATAGGGAGGGCTTGCCCCACCAGATTTTGCCATAGATTGGGGTTTTCACTTACCACCTCATCAGGATCTTTGTTTAGCGGCAAAGTGATAACTTTTATTTCCGCGTCAAGTATGCCTTCGTATCTTACCAGCCCTGAGCAAAGGGGCACCGGTATTACTTTCTTATCCCCAGAGCGGTTTATTACCTCCATGCCTCGTAAAATAGCCTCTTCCCCCGCAGCGTCAGCATCAAGAGCGAGTAATATGTTTCTAGTCAGTTTTTTAATAATGTCCACCTGTTTTTCCGTTAAAGAAGTTCCCATTGAAGCAACTACATTTTGCCAACCAAATTGATGAAGCAGGAGAACATCCATATAGCCTTCCACAATTATTAGGGAATTTTTCTTCCTGGCGGCCACTATAGCCTTATCAATACCATAGAGGGTACCACCTTTATCGAAGACTATTGTTTGGGGTGAGTTAAGGTATTTAGGCAGGGAATCATCCAGGGCCCTGGCGCCAAAGCCAGTAACATGTCCCTGAATATCACAAATGGGAAACATAAGCCGATTACGAAAGCGGTCATAACTGCCCCCTCCTTCCTTCTCTATTATCAAGCCACCGCTGATCAAATCTCTTTCCTCGTATCCTTTGTTTATTAAGTATTTCTTAGCCGCCTCCCAGCTATCGGGACTTAAGCCCAGACGGAATTCTTTTATAGTTTCAGATGTGAGTTTTCTCTTGGCCAGATAGCCCTTGGCTATTTTCCCCTCTTCCGCATTTAATAATAAGTGATGATAGAATTCCGCTGCCGCTTCATTAATGCGGAATAACTTCTCCTTTTCAATTCTCCCATCATCTTCTTCCTCTTTCCTCTTTTCTAATGTTCCCGGTGGGCCTAAAGTTACGTCAGCTTTTTGGGCTAAGAGGCGAAGGACTTGGCTAAAATCAAGGCCAAGTTTCTTCATCAGGAAAGAAAAGACATCACCACCACTGCCACAGGCACCAAAGCAATGCCAGGTCTGTTGCTCAGGAAAGACAAAAAACGAGGGGTGCTTCTCACTATGAAAGGGGCACAGACCTTTAAAATTGCGCCCCGCCTTTTGCAAAGGAATATATTCCGAGACGAGCTCTACAATATCTATTCTTTGTTTTATTTCAGATATTACACTCATAGGGATATTTGTTCTGCTAGACGCAATGCATACTGGTCAGTCATTCCGGCAATGTAATCGATGATTTTGCGTTTTTTGCTGCCCTGAGCCAAACTCAGGGCAAATTCTGGGGGCAATTCCTCTTCATGTCTTAAAAAATAAGAATATAAGAGGCGCACCACTCTTCTTGCTCTCTCTGCTTCCTCTCCGGCTAAGCTCGGGTTATACACCTTATCAAACAAAAACTGGCGCAGGATATCGGCAGCTCTAAGAACTTCAGGGCTCATGGTTATAGCGGGCTTCGTCGCTGAGGGGTTAAGCCCAGGGGGCTCCGTTGCATTGGCAAGCCCGCTAACCGACCAAGAACAACCTATAATGTCACAAACCAGAGAATTAATTCGCTGCGAATGTGTATGCCCTAAAGTTTTTCTCACTAACTCGGGCAAGTCATTCTGCGAAATAATGTTAGCTCTTGTGGCATCTTCGACATCATGGTTAATGTAAGCCACAGTGTCGGCTATCTTACATACTTGTCCTTCCAAAGTGCCAACGTCTCCCCATCCTTCTCCAAGTATGTTAATTTGTCCCTTGGAATGATTGAGAATACCGTCTCGCACTTCCCAGGTAAGATTCAGTCCTTGCCCTTCCCTTTCCAGTGAATCGACTACTCGTAAGCTTTGTTCGTTGTGTCGGAAGCCTTCTGGGTATAATTCGTTTAATACCTCTTCGCCTATATGACCGAAAGGAGTATGCCCTAAGTCATGTCCTAAAGCAATAGCCTCGGTTAGGTCTTCATTAAGATTAAGTGCTCGGGCTATTGTCCTGGCGATTTGAGCTACTTCTAACGTATGGGTAAGCCTAGTGACATAATGGTCTCCTAAGGGAGCGATAAAAACCTGTGTCTTATGTTTCAGGCGGCGAAAAGCTTTGGAATGAATAATGCGGTCCCGGTCGCGCTGGAAGCAAGTTCTTATAGGACATAGCTCCTCCTTTTTCATACGCCCACGACTATATCTGCTCTTAGTGGCATAAGGCGAAAGGCTTTCTTCCCTTTCTTCAATTCGCTCACGTATGTTGAATCGGCAAGTTATCATTCGAAAATCAAAACTTAAAATGCAAGTAACTACTCACCAATATTGTCATGCTGAACTTGATTCAGCTTTAGGGTGAGATTCCGAAACAAGTTCGGAATGACATTAGTACGGCTGTGTAGTTACAATTTTAGTTGATTTTCAGTTTTGTCTCCACAGCGGCAATTATTTCCCTTGTCTTGTCTATCATATCAGGGCTAACGGAGACTGACGTAATCCCCCATTGTACCAGTTTCTCGGTAACTTCAGGGTAAAAAGAGGGAGCTTGTCCACAGATAGAAGAAGTGACGCCTTTTCCACGGCATGTGGTGATGACTCTTTCCATAGCTTGCATTACTGCCTCATTTCTTTCATCGAATATATCCGCCAGCACGGGACTATCCCTATCTATGCCGAGAATAAGTTGCGTCAAATCGTTAGAGCCGATGGAGATCCCATCTATACCTGTGTCTAGGAATTCCTCAATGAGGATGACATTGGAAGGCACTTCAACCATCATCCACAACTTGAAATCAGGAGAGCTGGATAATTCATTGGCTGCGAATATTTGCTTAATTTGCGCCATTTCGCTCGGCAATCGCACGAAGGGTATCATCACCCAGAGGTTATGATATCTTTCCCTGACTTTCTTGATTGCCTCAACTTCGAGCTTGAAAGCGTCAAGTTCCTTGATGTAACGGGAGCAACCTCGATAGCCAAGCATGGGGTTTTCCTCAGATGGCTCAAACTCTTCTCCACCTTTTAGATTTCTATATTCGTTCGTCTTAAAATCGCTGGTTCGATAAACCACAGGACGGGGATAAAAGGCCCGGGTGAATGCGGTTACGCCCTGAGCTAACTTATTGATAAATTCCTTTTCCCTTCCTTCATGGAGTATAAAGCGAGGGTGCTCTCCGATTTGAGCCATGATGAATTCAGCTCGAAGTAAGCCAACTCCATCAACATCTCTTGCCGCCACTTTATCAGCCAAATCAGGGTGAGCCAGGTTGACATAGACCTTTGTTTTAGTCTGGAATTTCCTTCTCATAACAGCGCTACGCACAAGTAATTTCTCTCCCCCTACCTTGCCCTGATAAATTCGGCCGCGAGAGCCATCTACTGTGATTACCTGACCATCCTTAAGGATTTTGGTGGCATTCCTTGTGCCCACGACACAAGGAATGCCCAGCTCACGGCTGACAATAGCGGCGTGAGAGGTTCTGCCACCTCGATCGGTAACAATGCCACTAGCTCGCTTCATAGCCGGGACAAAATCCGGCGAGGTCATCTCAGCTACCAAAACATCACCGCTTTTCACCTGGTTTATCTGTGAAGCACCAAAAATGACTTTGACGACGCCAGAGGCTATACCCAAGCTAGCAGCTTCACCAACAAGTAACGGTTCAGCCTTGATTTCAGTTAGCCTCTCCTCTTTTATACCCAAAGTGGTTATGGGACGAGTTTGTACGATGAATATCTTGCCATCTTGTTTTGCCCATTCGATGTCTTGAGGAAATTGATATAGCGCTTCAAGAGATTTACCCAACTTGGCCAGGGTGATAATATCGCTATCAACTAACTTTTGCTGAGATTGTTTTGGGTTGGGTACAGAAATCTTAATGTTGCTTTCTTCTATGCCATGAGGTTGGGGATTCTTGATTATTTGCCACTCTTGCCTGGCTATTTGTCTATCAATGATGGTCAGGTTTGTTTTGTCAACCACATAGTAATCCGGGGTTACCTCGCCCGAGACAATAGCCTCACCCAGTCCATAGACTGCCTCGATAATGATGCAGCCTGTATCATTAGTTAAGGGTTCCACGGTGAACATAACACCCGAGGTTTCTGACTGCACCATCTGCTGGACTGGCGCAGCCAATCCTACCTTGAGGTGGTCAAATCCCTGTTGCTCTCTATAGAAGATAGCCCGAGGCTCGAACAAGGAAGCCCAACAACCCTGCACTGCCTTTAATAATTCGTCTTCACCTTGAATATTTAAGAATGTCCTTTGCTGTCCGGCAAAGGAAGCCTCTGGCAAATCTTCGGCAGTAGCTGAAGAGCGAACTGCTACTAACCCTCTACCTAGTTTCCCGTAAGCTTCCTTAATTTCATTGGCTATTTCTTCGGGCATGGAGGAAGCAAAAATTTTCTTTTTGACCTTATCGCTAACCTCTTTAAGCTTTTGGCTATCTTCTACATCTAGAGGTTCAAGAAGCTGGCGCATTTCTTGTTCCAGCCCAGCTCGGTTGAGGAAATGAAAATAGGCATCTGAAGTGACGATAAATCCTGGTGGTACAGGTATACCAGCGCGTGTCATTTCAGCTAAATTCGCTCCCTTGCCACCGGCTAAAGGGATGTCTTCTTTGCCAAGTTCATCAAACCAGGCGACAAATTTCTTACCTTTCTTCAAATTCACCCCCTTATTTTTGGAACAAAGCTAAGTATGCACATTATAACATAATGAATTCGCAACAAAAATCTTGAAAAATTAGGCTAAAGGTATTGACAAAATATCACTCGTGTATTAACAATAATGAAAATAGATCTGGAAAGGAGGTAATAATGGCAACGGCTTACTGCATGAAGTGCCGACAGAAGAGGGAGATCAGAAACCCACGGCCAATGACACTCAAGAACGGCAGACCGGCGGTACAAGGCACCTGCCCTGTTTGTGGCACGAAGGTATTCCGAATCGGGAAGGCTTAAAACTGGCTTCCCCCTAAAGGTCGAGGAAAACTGGTCTCTTACAGAGGCATCTCCTTCTCAATCAAGTAGGAGATGCCTCTGATGTTTTCTTAAGTGACCTTTTAATTTGTTTTGGATTGAGCTAAACTTTTGCTACATGGCTCATAAATATAATCCTCAGGAAATTGAGAAGAGGTGGCAGGAGAAATGGGCTATAGACCGTATTTATGAAGTTAAAGAGGGGGATAATCGTCCAGAATTTTACTGCCTGACTATGTTTCCTTATACCTCGGGAGACCTTCATATCGGACATTGGTATGCTATGGCACCTTCTGATGTTTATGCCAGATTTAAGAGGATGCAGGGTTATAATGTGCTTCACCCCATGGGTTTTGATGCTTTTGGACTACCGGCAGAAAACGCTGCCATCAGTCGCGGGATTCATCCTTATGAGTGGACGATGAACAATATAGAAAAGATGCGTCACCAGCTCAAAAGCATGGGGGCGATTTATGACTGGAACCGCGAGGTGATTACCTGTCTACCCGAGTACTATAAATGGACGCAATGGTTTTTTCTGAAGCTTTATCATGCTGGATTGGCTTACCGAGCTAAAGCACCAGTTAACTGGTGTCCTAAATGTCAAACTGTGCTGGCTAATGAACAGGTAGTGGGTGAGGGATCTTGTGAACGCTGTGGTACAACAGTAACGAAAAAAGATTTAGAGCAATGGTTCTTTCGAATTACCAAATATGCCGAGGAACTCCTTGACTTTAGCGGCATAAACTGGCCAGAACGAATAAAGATAATGCAGAAGAACTGGATTGGTAAGAGCGATGGTGCCGAGATTTTTTTCGCTCTGGAACATGAAGGATTAGAACAAAAAGAGATAAGGGTGTTCACCACTCGCCCTGATACTATTTTTGGTGTCACCTTTTTCCTGCTGTCCCCTGAGCATCCCTTGGTCGGGCAATTAACCACTCCAGAGCAGAAAGCTGAGGTAGCAGAATATGTTGCCTGGTGTCGGCGACAACCCGAGTATATGAGGACAGCCTTGGGCAGGGATAAAACGGGTGTCTTCCTCGGCAGCTATGTTATCAACAGATTAAATAGGGAGAGGGTACCTGTTTGGATCACTGATTATGTATTGCCCACTTATGGCACCGGTGCTGTAATGGGAGTTCCGGCTCATGATGAACGAGATTTTGATTTTGCTCAAAAGTTTCATCTTCCTATTCGTCCTGTCATTGTGCCTCCAGATTGGTCGGGTGGTGAGCTAACTCAAGCATATGCTGAGTTAGGCATAATGATAAACTCTGGGCAATTTACCGGGTTATCGAGTGAGCAAGGATATGAGGCAATCTGTGATTTGCTTGAAGAGAAGGGCTGGGGTAGGCGGACTGTCAGCTATCGCCTTCGTGATTGGCTTATTTCTCGGCAGAGGTATTGGGGTGCACCAATACCTCTGGTTTATTGTGACAAATGCGGCATAGTCCCGGTGCCAGAAAAAGATCTACCCGTTTTGCTTCCTCCTGATGCCGAATTTAAGCCCACGGGAGAATCTCCACTGAAGTACTGCCCATCTTTTGTCAATACTACCTGCCCCAAGTGCTCTGGGCCAGCACAAAGGGAGACTGATACCATGGATACCTTTATGTGCTCCTCCTGGTATTTCTTGCGTTATACCAGCCCCAAAACTGACGAAGCTCCCTTTGATACCGAAAAGGTAAAATATTGGTTACCTGTGGATTTGTATACTGGTGGGGCTGAGCATGCGGTCATGCACCTCTTTTATGCCCGTTTTTTTATAAAAGCATTGAGAGATATGGGCTTAGTTGACTTTGGTGAGCCCTTTACCCATCTTTTCAATCAAGGCACCATAATTTATCGTGGTGCGAAGATGAGTAAATCTAAAGGCAATGTAGTTGCTCCAGATGAATATGTGGCTGAATTAGGAGCTGATGCTGTTCGTGGCTATCTTATGTTTATTGGACCTTGGGAATTGGGAGGGGAATGGAGCGATAATGGCATTGTCGGTATAAGCCGTTGGCTAAACAAGGCATGGGGCTTAGTAGAAAAACAATATGCTAGCCGGGCTGTTGAGCCTGAGACGGAGAAAGAACTTCGCCACTTCATCCATAAGACGATTAAGAAAGTAACTGAAGATTTGGAGAGATTTCGCTTTAACACTATGCTAGCTAGCCTTATGGAGTTTACCAACTATCTGTCTGAAGTAGACATAGCGAGAAATGTATCAATACCATTATGGCAGGAGGCTATTAGCTGTTTTTTGCTTCTTCTAGCTCCGACTGCTCCTCATCTCGCTGAAGAGTTATGGATTAGAACTGGACATCCTTATAGCATTCACAATGAATCCTGGCCAAACTTTGATGAAGAGCTGGTTAAGGAGGAGCAGATTACTTTACCGATACAAATAAATGGCAAGTTACGCGATAAGGTGGTTGTGTCTGCGTCAGTAAGCGAGGCTGAAGTTAAAGAGCTGGTGTTGGCACGGGAGCGGGTTAAGGCATATACTGACGGTAGGAAGATTCTGAATATCATCTATGTTCCCAAGCGGGTAGTCAGTATTGTGGTGAGGTGAGAGCCCAGTAGTTGCCCAATTTATTGGGCTTTCCCGCCTGATAAATCAGGCAACTACAGATTCTCAAGTCATATCAATATTACGGCGTGCCGCGTGTATTAAATGGTTGCCACCTATAGCTACCAGATCCCCATCCCCGGAGAATACCACCACTTTTAGCTCCGGGTTTGCCAGTTTTAAGCCAGTGGCAAATGGAATGGCATGGCCATATATGGGGCAGTCTGTCCTGCCTCAGGTATCTTTCAATTGATTGCTTCTCTACATTCAGGGTATTGCTCACCGGAGTGCCTCTTGTATCACCCCAAGAATAGTCTCGGGGGAATGTACGCCTCCACTCATGTGAGGCACAAGTATTGTTCTATATTAGATGCCTTGGCTATTAGGCTTACCGCTAAACCGGAGCAAATAGAGATTGAGATACAGTACCGGTGGAATCTAGCTCCACTGAAAAAAACATGGGGATGTGTGTTAAATAAGGACGTAACGGGGATTCCATTTTGTTTTTAGTTCGTGTAGTGCTACTTATAGCAACCTAATGGCTGCAAACTAAGTCTTTGCTACTGTCTCCAGCTGCTTCTCGTTCTGTATTATGATGGTTGGGGAAAGGTTGACTCTGGGAACAGGCAATTCCCTTTCTCTCAAAAGAGCAACGTGCTCTTCCATTCCCCACTTTGCTTTATAAGAGGCAGTCTTCTACGGAATGCCCTATACCGGTAAAACCTTCCAGGTCTGGAGAATAGAAGCCAAAAAAGATGGGGTCATCCGTTGCTTCAATTATCAGAGAGTATTTCAGTTCTATCATCCCATTTTTCTCCTCTGCTTCAGTCCGGCAGCTTTCAGAATGGCTTCGCAAGTCACGGTCGGCACTTCCCTGGAACCGTGATAATCTATTCTGATTAGTTTATCCAACCCGGGTTTGGTATAATATCTGATAGAGCCCTTCTCCTTTACAAGTTCGAAACTATTCCGCTCCAACCCTGAAACAAGTTCAGGGCTGACCAGCTCGCTGAATTTCACATCAAGGATCTAAGCTATCACCACTGAACAAACATGGGCATGATTACATGAACATAGTTGTCTACGCCTATAGGGCGTATGACTCCTGGGCTTGAGGGAGTGGTGACTTCCAGGGCAACTTGAGCTTGAGGAATAACGGCTAAAACATCGGAGAGATATTTTGAGTTGAAAGCAATTTTTGCTTCCTCTCCATCAATCAGAGCATCAATTTCACTGACATTTCCGCCAATTTCCTCAGCTTGAGCAGAAACGGTTATCTTCCCCCGGCCAAGTTCGCTCCCCGGAGTGATAATGAGGCGAACTATACCACTAGCATCGCGGGCAAATATCGAGGATATTCTTATCACCTGCAAAAATTTCTCGGTATCTAATACCGCTCTGGTAGTGTAGCTCTGGGGAATAATCTGAGAATAATTGGGGAAAGAGCCCGGGATAAGTTGAGAAACTATTTCAGCACTTTTCAGGTGAAAAAGGATTTGGCTTTTTTGCCGGTTCATAGTTATTTCTACCGGCTCCTCCTGATCACCAAGAAGGCGACTTAGCTCATTAAGCGTTCTTGCCGGAATAATTAGTGTTGTTGGTTCCGCAACTGGTGAGATAAGGGTCGTTTTATGCACTGCCAGTCTGAATCCATCGGTGGCAACCAGTTTGAGTTCTTTCCCCTCAAGCTCGGCATTGGTTCCGGTTAATACTGGGCGAGATTCCTCGGTAGTAGCAGCAAAGGTAACCTGGCGGATTCCCTCTCTGAGACTGGCTGCCTCAATGCTCGTAGCTATACCCTCACTTATCTGAGGAATTGGTGGAAAGTCCTGGGCGTCAATGCCATTGATATGGGCTTGAAAGCGACCGCTCTTAAGTTCAATGGTGTGACCGTTAACAGGAAGAGTGACTTCAATCAAGTCATTAGGCAGAGAGTTAACAAAATCCATGAGCAATCGTGCTGGAGCAGTTATGCTCCCTTCTTCTTCTACGTTAGCGCCGACCCAACTCGTAGTAGCGATTTCTAGATTGGTGGCTGATAGCTTAAGGCGTGATGGCTCAGCAACTAAAAGGATATTTTGGGTGATAGGCAATGTGGACCTTGTGGCTACAGCCCGGCCCACTATACCCAGTCCTTTATTTAGATTTTCCTGCAAACAAGTTAACTTCATAATCTACCTCCCATTTTATATATGATTGTCTAAAAAGTCAATGTGCTGGCTGTAGAACTCTTGTAATATCTTTCGTGCTTTGCCAGCAGCCCGGCTACGATGGCTAACCTGATTTTTCACCTCCAAGGGAAGTTCCGCTATAGTCTTGTTTATTTCAGGGAGATAAAAAACAGGGTCATAGCCAAAGCCATTTTTCCCTTTAGGCTCGAAGGCAATTATACCATGACATTCACCATGACATATTTCTAACTCACCTTCTGGAGTAGCTATAACAATAACACATTTGAAATGAGCAGTCCTTTTCCCCCAGGGGACGTCGGCAAGTTTGGTCAGCAGAAATTTTATCTTTTCGGCATCGCTAGCGGCTTCACCGGCAAAGCGGGCTGACCTAACACCGGGTTCACCATTGAGGGCGTCTACTTCAAGACCCGAGTCATCAGCAAGAGTAACAAGCTGGCTCAATTTAGCATAAGCAATAGCTTTTATTCGAGCATTTTCTTCGTAGCTATTCCTAGTCTCAACAGGTGGCTGGTTTATTCCTAGCTCTTTTAAAGTCACTATGTTGTAATCCAAATTTCTCAGGAGAAAACGGTATTCCCTTATCTTGCCGGGGTTAGTCGTGGCGAGAAGGAGTTTGGGCATTTATTAGTAACTCCCCTGAAACAAGTTCAGGGTTACATATCCTTAAATCTTGGTGCCAATTTTTTCGCTATCTCCGGCATAGTGGTATATTCCATTTCGTCAAGTGGCAGACGATGTGGCTCGAATGGTCCCAGGCGACGCAGGAAGTTAGCAATTTCATTTGCCTGCTGGCGAGCTAAGTCGAAAGCAGGATCATCGAACAGGTCATTGGGGCCAACAAACTTGCCATTGGCCAATTGAAAGCCGGCAGCTATCACTCTTGGTGGTCCATCGAAGCGAGTAGCTCTAGCTTGGCAGAAGGAGACCGGCATCAAAGGGCCGTGGTGAGAACCTCGCATCCAGCCTTTGACTATATTGGGTGAAGCGAAAGGCTCAAGTATTTCACCTACGGCAGGGAATTTGCCTTGAGCCCTGACAATGCATACCGGGTCGTCTTTGCCAACATATCTTCCAGCGATGAGAGCCAGATGCTGGGTGGAGGAAGAGGCGGCAATTTCTCCGCTTTCTTTATGATATACTGCTTTAACAGCGTAGCGATGCGGTGAGCCTATAAAGACAAGCATGTCGTATATTTCTTCCGGGGCGTTGAACATAATTTTCTTTTTTTCCGTAACATCGTGAACTTCAAAGGTGAATCCAGAATGCATATTGGGAGCAATCACGAGCCCAATAGTATTAAACGGATCGGCAAATATCTTGTATAGTGGTAAGTTCCAGGCACCCGAAGCTGTCTTATCCGCCATAAAAATAACAATTGTTTCTGACTCACGTTCTGTGAAGTACATCTCAGCTACACCCGGCCCCATTGCCCGAACATTACCCGAGAAAGCATCGGCAAGAAGATCCTGTCCCGCACCGTGCAGTTTTAATCTTTTAGCTATGTTAGTACAATCCACGAAGGTATCCCAGGCTAGCTTATGGATTTCTTCGTTATCCTCACCCTTTTGATGTGTCATGATTAATTGCAAATCATCGCCGCAAGCCATAACGTGGTAATCAATGAGCAATCCCTTTCCCTTGGCACGCTCAAGACTTTCTTTAGCTTTCTGTAACACATCTGGATGGCAGGAAGAATGTCCGACATAGCCACCAACATCTGCCTTGATGACACTCAGGGTTATCTCCACTTTGCCCTCCTTTATCTAGCATTCATTTGCCTTGCTGTCGTTCTAAGCGCAGCGAGTAACCTCCAACACCTTTTAAACCCTTCGCTCTCTCAGAATTACACCTACTTTAGCAGAGCAAGGCTCCGGAAGTCAACGGGGAATGAAGATTAATCCTTCGTCGCTGTTGCCTAAGACATCTACCATCCCTTTACGGTAAAGAAAAGCGGTATAAGCTGCTATAGCAGCATCGCATAGGTTATGGTCAAACACGGCAAGATATGGCTTAATGTCAGGTAAAATCTCTGCCAAATTTTGTTTGAGGAAAGCCATTCCTTCGGCAGTGCTTTTTCTGGGCATAACTTTGCCAAAGAGGCGAACTTTGCTGGCATAAGGGTAGATTTCGATGACTTCAAATCCGAGACTATTGAGTTTGTTTTTTAGTGCAATGCCACGATAAATTAAGTCTTTGATAAAAGTCTTTTTACTGGTGGGGTAGCAGGGAATCCCTAGTTGCCTTAACTCTTGGTCACATTGCCTGTTTTTCCTCTGTGATACTGCCTGGCAAGGGCAATTTTCTTCAAGACAGCATAATCCTGCGGGCAAGCTTAAAGGGGCATCAATGGCTACTACTTTAGGTGAATAGAATTCTACGACAGAGATAATATCGTCATCATGTGTAATGAAGCCAAAGTAGACAGGCTGTGCATTGTTATCCAGTCCCAAACAGGCGCTGGGTTTAGCTGGCTTTGCAGTTAAGTCAACACCAAAAACCATAGTTAATTCTTGCCTATTGGTGAAGAAAATTGCTTACATTTTCCAATTTACCTTCAACATTAAAGTTTAAGATTACGCCAGGTTGCACCTCCTCTGATTCTACAATGGAAGATTCATCCAATCGGAAACAAAGTGCATCATTTTCTTTATCTACTTTTAACCTCATTTTTGCCTCCTTGCCTTACGGTCAAAGAATACCGCAACCGCTTTCCTCTTGATATTTAAATATTCTACTCCTTTGCCCCCAATTTCACTTAACGGTATCGGTGTTTGTGAAGTCCCGCTCTTTCTTAGAAAGGGCGGGATTTTGGCGAACGAAGTGAGCCACAAACACCGTGTTATACGCTGTATTGTGCGAAAGTTGTCAAAATAATCTTCCCTGTCTCTGTTCATCTTTTAATCTCTCTTCTGCCGTTTTACAATATTCCTCTAAAATATCTATACCAATATATCTTCTTCTCAACTTGTATGCTACTAATGTAGTCGTTCCAACACCATTGAACGGATCAACTACGATGTCATCTTGATAAGTGAATAGTTTTAACAATCTTGCCACTAATTCCTCTGGAAACATTGCTGGGTGGTTATATTTTTTCATATTGCTTTCCGGTGCAATATCCCACTTTGCATAAACCCACTTCTTAAATTCATCTCCCGAAATATCTATTTTATTAGGATCGCCTTCTTTTTTATGGGATTCCTTACAAAATACTTCAATAAATTCCCAGGTATATTTTAAATATGGCATACTTGGGCTTTTCCAACTGCCCCATGCGGTATACTTACAATTATAATTATGTTTTTCCCAAATAATTTCAGCCTTCCAAAGTAATCCTAATTCTAATAATTGATTTGAAATAATATGATGCGTAGGCATATAGTCTGAAAATAACGGTTGGATATTAACGCATAACCTCCCAGCGGGTTTAAGGACACGATAACATTCTTTCCAAATTCTATTTAATTTATCAAAGTAATCTTGCCAGTAAATAGCGTCTTTATTTTCATCATTTTTATAGTTTAATCCAAAATTATATGGCGGTGAGGTAATAATAATATCAATACAGTTATCTGGAAATGTTTTTAATGTACTCTCGCTATCGCCGCAAATGATTTTGTTTACTCTGGCAGAAATATCGGTCTCAGGAATCTCAGATTTTATTGTGATTAAATCTTTTGTTCCGCCTCGTATCTTCTCCTTTTGAACTCGGTCAATAACCTTTCTTTCTCTTCTTAAAAGTTTTGCGTCTGGATAAACTCTCGAAGTTTTATATTCAGGCGACGGCTCTCTAATAAGCCCTTTTTCCATATCTTGACCTGTAAGCATTGCTTTTCTAAATTGTTCAATGGCATAGTTAAGTCTTTCGTCTGTTAATGGTTTAAAATATTCTGGTTTGTGCAATGGTTTGTTAATATCTCTATCCCCATCTAATAAGGTTATAACGTTCATATTTACTTCTGGGAAAAGCCTGTTTAAAGTTATTACGGACTCGCTTCCTCTTACTTTAACTCTCTGCCCATAATCACCACCTAAGAAATTTTCCAATTGTACGATAAAGAAAGCGTCTATTGTGTGAACAGCGCTCTTCAGGAGACTTGCATCAAACAAAACTCTCTTATACATTGCGACTTCCGTATAAGATTTACACTCTACGCTGATTCTAAATATGCCATCAATATAAACATGTATGTCTTGAGATAATCTATATATCTCATCATTTGTCTTAATAATGACTTTCCCTTTGTCCATTTTCAGACGATTTTCATCATCAGATATTTTTGACCATGCTACCTTTACTATGTCCTTTGTGATGTCTTCTACTATTTTACCTTTTGTATATCTCACAGCCCCAGAAGTATCTTTTGCCCTCCTTCCTGCATAAAGTTTTTGAGACTCAAGAATAGCCCTTTTATATTCTAACTGAATGTCTTTAATGCTTATCATTCTTCTTCCTCCTTATTTGTTGCACCAATATGGCGTATAACAGCGGTATATACGAACTCTGAGTTCGCCTAATCTGT
>Ga0210017_1001731_pt1 | contig 18981 bp, 22 predicted proteins | sample CryGeyCG2014_020_FD_183966 | JGI IMG/M metagenome (GOLD analysis project Ga0210017, IMG submission 183966) | Groundwater microbial communities from aquifer - Crystal Geyser CG08_land_8/20/14_0.20 (SPAdes) (version 2) | ecosystem: Environmental > Aquatic > Deep subsurface > Groundwater | place... | reverse complement strand
TGCGTGCATATTTTGTAGAAGAACTTAATGCAGAGGAAGTAGCTAACAGATGCGACTGTTCCATACATACTGTTTATGGTTTACTAAAACAGTACAGGAAAAAGGAAGAGGTGAATTTTTTCCTTCCTCTTAAGCAAGGACCAAAGGGACATCGTCCTTATGTAGAAAATTTGAAAGAGCAAGCTATTAGTTTACGCAAGAGAAATTACTCTATTTATGAAATTGAAGAAACTTTAAGTCGCAATGTCCAGCGAATTGCTCCAAAGACTATTGATTTTATTCTTAAGGAAGATGGCTTTAGCAAACTTTTCCGGCGAACCAATGCTGAACGATTAGAAGCACTGCAGGCTCGCCGGGAATATCCGGAGGAATCCAGTATCCAAGGATTTGCCACGGTTCCTCAAGTATCTACAATCTATGGAGGAACATTTCTTTTCATTCCTCTTATTTTAGAACTGGAACTGGATAAGTTACTTCAAGGAATTTCCTTTTATGGCTCCAAGCAAATTCCATCACTAAATTACCTGCTCTCCTACCTTGGGCTAAAACTATTAGGAAAAGAACGATTATGTCATATTGAAGATTTCAACTTTGATTATGGTATAGGCAGTTTTGCAGGATTAAATGTACTCCCTAAATGTGCAGCTATTACTCAATACTCCTATCGTAACCCAGGTTCTTTAACCGTACAGTTAGTAAAAGGGTTTTTAAAAATATTGCATGGCCGCAATTTAGTAAAAGGCAATTACATTAATCTGGACTTTCATTCTATACCTCATTATGGAGATGAAAGCCAGCTTCAGAATAACTGGATACCCACCCGTGGCAAATCTATGAAGAGCATACTCTCATTTTTTGCCCAGGATTTAGAGACTACCTATCTCTGTTATGCAAATGCCGATATAGAAAGAGAAGAATCCAGCGATGAAGTATTAAAGTTTGTAGATTTTTACAACTCTACTACTGGAAAATTGCCTCACTGCCTGGTATTTGATTCTAAATTGACTACCTATCGCAACATGGATACACTTAACCAGAAAGGCATTTTATTCATTACCCTGCGCAACCGAGGAAAATATATCCATAAAAAGATTGCCAAGATTCAAGAATGGGAAAAGGTTACAATAGATAACCTGAAAAGAAAGTACAAGAATCTGAATGCCTTTAGCGAATTAGTAGATCTAAAAGACTATCAGGGAAAAATAAGGCAAATAATTGTTACAGGCACAGGCCGGGAATTACCAATGGTCTTGCTTACCAATGATAAGGAATCTACAATAAAAGAAACTATTACTACTTACACTCATCGCTGGTTAATAGAACTCAACATCGGTGAAAATGTAGACTTTTTCAATCTGAATGCCTTAAGTTCACCTATAGTAGTCAAGGTAAACTTTGATATCGCCATGACCTTAATTGCCAATACTTTATACAAACTTCTGGTAAGAGAAATAAGGAAGTTTCAAAAGTCCAGGCCCAAAACTATTTTTCGTAGCTTTATAGAATCTCGCGCAAAAATTGACATTGAGAAAGACCTTATTACTGTTAAATTTGAAAAGAGATCCTTCAATCCCCTTATCATGGACTGGGTTAGAAAGAGACAGAACATTCTGGTACCCTGGATGGGCAACCGTAGACTTCGGTTCAAATTTTAGTATTAATTACGGGTCGTGATAATCGGTGTTAAATTTGCTTTTTCCATAAAAATGTGTTATAATAATATTGTCCTAATGGAAAGGGGGGTTTATGCCTGTTGATGAAAAATTGAAGAAAGAATTTGAATTTTACAAAAGCCAACCAGAAGAATGGCGCAAGGAGAATCAAGGGAATTTTGTGCTTATTAAGGACCAGAAAATACAAGGAATATTTGAAAGCTACACTGACGCATTACAAGAGGGAGTCAAACTCTTTTCAACAGAGAAATTTCTCATCCAACAGGTTGGCCAAGAGGACATCATTAATTACAATACTTCATCTCTAATAGGAGTTATGTAATATGCCATCTTTTATAACCAGATCCCCTCACCTTATTACAAACGGTCCTATTATAGCCGTTAGAATAGTGTTAGACGCATACACCAGAAAATCCTTGGAACAAGCGAGCAAACCCATCCCAGCTCCGATTACATTTAGTGCGTTAATCGACACGGGAGCATCAATAACATACATTTCACCCCGAGTTTCGTCTCAATTTAATCTTGTCCCGCGCGGAGTAAGCCAAATACTCACAGGTGGGTCCCCGGTACTTTCTAATTTATATGATATAGGTATTGATATAGGTGTTCATTTCCGTAGGAATATCATTTTTGACCCCATTCGTGTAGCTGAAGCTCCGCTAGTAGGCCAAACTAATATTGATTGCCTTCTTGGAAGGGATATTTTATCAATGGGCGTTTTTATTTACATAGGATATGATGGAAGTTTCAGCTTTTCGATTTAATTGAGGGGTCCTTCCTGGGATCCTTTTTATCCTTTAGCACAGGTTCTCGTGCCCTTCCCGCCATAAAGATTGGCGGACAAGCGGGGTACGGGAGTTTTTTTATCCCCCTACCCCTTTATTTTCAAAATCTTTCCGAATCTTACCGCCCCTAAAAATAAAAAGCGGCCTAAATAGCCGCTTTCTTTATTTAACCAAACTAATTTACAGGTCTAAATTACCAATCAAAATCGTCATCAAACGATGAACTTTTCTTTTTAGACGAATTGCCCCATATGTCGACACTGCTGGAGGGATACCAGTGGCAGTTAATAGTCTTCAGTGACCTTACCAGAAAACAGTCGTTGAGCAAACATTTCCAGAATTTGGTTGTTACTCTGGATACAGAAGGTGGTTGTTTTTCTTCTTTCAACGGAATCGAAGTTCTAAAGGATAAACCAGAAGCATATAAATAAAGTTGTGAGGCAACTTCACCTGAGGTTTTATCTTCCAGTAGGTACAGATATCTTTGAATATAATCTTTGAAAAAATACAAGGAAAATTGAAAATTGAAAATTTTTCTTGAAATTATAAAAATTTGTGTTATAATATAATTATCATGAAAATAGTTAAGATTGCGCCATCCATATTGTCAGCTGATTTTACTAATCTCGAAAGCGAGATAAAAAAAGTAGAAAAGGCAGGTGCCGACCTTCTGCATATAGATGTTATGGATGGACATTTTGTTCCAAATATTACTATAGGTCAGCCGGTTGTGAGCGCGATTCGCAAGAAGACAAAACTTCCTCTGGATGTGCATTTAATGATTGAGGAACCAGAAATTTATCTGGACGAATTCATTGATGCGGGAGCAGATTGCTTGACGGTTCATCTCGAGGCCTGCAGGCATCTGCACCGCGCAGTTTCTTTCATAACAAAGAGGAAAGTTAAAGCAGGAGTGGCGCTCAATCCTGCCACGCCATTGGACGGAATTAAATATTTGCTTTCAGAATTAAGTCTTGTCCTTTTGATGACCGTAAATCCCGGGTTTGGCGGACAGGATTTGATTCCATCAGCCCTTTCCAAGATTGCAAAGTTAAATGAGATTATTCAATCCGGAGGGTTTAATATTGATATAGAGGTTGATGGTGGAATAAATAAAGAAACTGCACCAAAGGTAATAAAGGCTGGGGCAAATATTCTTGTAGCGGGTTATGCAGTGTATCAGGGTGATGCGCGCAAAGCCATTAAATCATTACGCGGTTTATAGGAGGTAAGTTGTTAAAAATAAGATTAAGAAGGGTTGGTGGAAAAAATAAACCATGTTACCAGCTCGTCCTTTGTGATTCGAGAGTATCCGTAAGAGGCAAAATTATTGAGAAGATGGGTAATTTTAATCCTAAGTTGGATCCTCCACTTATTGGAATCAAAAGGGAGAGAATAGATTATTGGGTGAAGAAAGGTGCTAAATTTTCCGACAGAGTAGAATCTCTACTAAAAAAAACGTCTGAAACTACTACGGGAGGTTTAAATGAAGTCGCTGGTTGAATACATTGTTAAGTGTATTGTAGATAATAAAGAATCTGTTGAGGTTAAACAGATTGAAGGTGAAAGGTCAATTGTGTTAGAGGTAAAAGTTGCTCAAGAAGATATGGGAAAGGTTATCGGAAAAGAAGGCAGAACAATAAAGGCAATCCGTACTGTAATGGGAGTTGCTGCGACAAAGATTGGAAAAAAGGTTATGGTGGAACTGATGCAATGAAGATTGATGTGCTGACGCTTTTTCCTAAGATGTTTGAGGGTCCGCTAACAGAGAGTATGCTCAAGAGAGCTCAGAAAAAAAAGTTTTTAGATATTAGAGTTCACAATATTCGCGATTTTACTATTGACAGACACAGAATTACCGATGACTTTTCATATGGCGGCGGTGGAATGGTCCTCAAGCCAGAGCCGATATTCAAGTCGGTGGAATTTCTTAAAAAATGTAGTGGCAGAGTTCACTCTGCAAAAGTTTTATTAATGACGCCTGATGGTAAAACTTTCAATCAGCAGATGGCAAAGAAACTTGCAAAACGCAAACATCTTATTTTTATTTGCGGGCATTATGAGGGTGTGGATGAAAGGGTAAGAAAGATAGTGGATGAAGAGATTTCTATTGGAGATTATGTCCTGACCGGCGGAGAACTCCCAGCAATGGTTGTTATAGATGCAGTTGCAAGGATGATAAAGGGAGTGGTTGGTAAGCAAGACGCTCCCAAGAAAGATTCATTTTACAAGGGGTTATTAGATTATCCTCATTATACCCGTCCTCGAGAGTTCAGAGATATGAAGGTACCAGGGGTTCTTCTCTCTGGTAATCATAAGAAAATTCAGGAGTGGCGTGTGACTATTGCGTTAAAGAGAACGAAACAGCGTCGCCCAGATTTGTTAAAAGGAGATACCAATGCCAGATTTAGTCAGAGAGATTGAGAAAGAGCAAATAAAAAAGGATATTCCAGAATTTGTGCCAGGAGATGAGGTAAAAGTTCACTTAAGAATCCCGGAAGGAGAAAAAGAAAGAATTCAGATATACGAGGGAACGGTAATTGCGAGGAAGCACGGTAGTTTAAGAGAAACTTTTACAGTAAGGAAAATTTCTTATGGAGTTGGAGTCGAGAGGATATTTCCCCTGCATTCTCCAATGATTGCAAAAATAGAAATTGCCAAAAAGGGTGATGTGCGCCGCGCAAAATTGTATTACCTGCGCAAGAAGAAAAAGTAACATCGAAAGTGGATTTTTCCATTGAAGAAAAATTATGGGCTCATGGATATAAACTTATTGCCGGCGTCGATGAAGCAGGACGAGGACCACTGGCAGGTCCTGTAGTAGCAGCAGCGGTAATACTGCAGAATATAACGCAGACCTTTAGGTCTGCTGATGTAAAAGACCTAATTTATGAAATAAATGATTCAAAAAAACTGAGTCCTAAAAAACGAGAATTGCTTTTTAAAGAGATCAGAGAGAAGGCGGTTGGAATAGGGATAGGGACTGCAAACCATAAAGAAATTGATAAAATAAATATTCTTCAGGCAACACTTCTGGCTATGCGCAGGGCAATTGAGAACCTGAAGAAAAAACCAGATTATGTCATTGTGGATGGCAAAGAGCTGCCACTTTTTTCTAATTCTCCCATTCCTCAAACTGCAATTATCAGGGGAGATTCCAAATGTCCTTCAATTGCTGCGGCTTCTATAATTGCCAAGGTTACAAGAGACAGATTAATGAGGGAACTTTCGTCTCAATACCCGCAGTATAAATTTGAAAAACATAAGGGATATCCCACCAAAGAGCATATTAGAGTATTGGAAGAATTAGGGCCGTGCAAAATTCATAGATGGTCATTTAGGCCAGTAAAAGAATTGTAACTCAAACCTTTTCGAAGAGTCCGATTGTAACTCAAACCTTCAGGTTTGATACAATATCAGGACTAAAGTCCTGAGTTACAAACAAAGTAATAATAGACGAAAATGGAAAGCCACAGGATTACCCTGGGCAAAAAGGGTGAAGAAATTGCTCTTAAATACTTGAAGAAAAGAGGTTATAAAATAATTGAGTGCAATTACCGCTCGCGCCTGGGCGAAATTGACATTATAGCGTTTCATAAAGGGGTGATGGCATTTATTGAAGTAAAAACCAGGGGGAGTGCAAATTTCGGCTTGCCACAGGAATCAGTGAATGAACGAAAACAGCAGCAAATTGCAAGAGTTGCTTTAAATTACATTCGCCACAAAGGATTGAGTGAAAGGAAATTCAGGTTTGATGTGGTAGGCATTGATTTTTCTTCAGGCAAACCAGAAATTACACTTATTCAGGATGCGTTCCAATCGTAATATATCAATATCAGGACTAAAGTCCTGAGTTACATTTAAATGATAAGGATAGTGATAGGTTTTAAATGAGAAAAATAAATTTACTTTTGTTGATTTTTTCTTTAGTTTTAATAAGTTCTGCTGTTTTTGCAGGTTTATATGACACTTACACTATTTATTCTGTAGGTGCAAAATCTGAAGCTGTAGCTGTGGGCGATATTAACAACGACAGTAAAAACGATGTAGTGATTGTCAGTTCTTCTAAGGCAGGAGAAACAAAAGGTCTGTGTGTTTTCCTGCAGAACGAAACCGGTACATTTAATCCAAAAGTGATATATCCCATCGTTCCCAGTTCATACTCTGTAGCAATCGGTGATTTGAATAACGATGGCAGACAAGATGTGGCTGTAGCAAATGACGATGATAATATTAGAGTTTTCATACAGAATAACACGGCTACCCTCGACGCACCTGTCTTGTATCCAGTTTGCTTCCAACCTGACAGCATAAAAATTGGCGATGTTAACAACGACGGAAAAAATGATGTAGTAGTGTCAAACTGGAATTCCGATTCAATAAGTGTTTTAATCCAGAATGTTGGAGGAACACTGAACCCGCAGGTTACTTATGCCATTGCTTCTTATGGCAACAATAAAATTGACATAGGAGATATAAATAATGACGGGCGCAAAGATGTAATTGTTATGAGAGGCAAGAAAGCCGGTATAGACAGTATAGCTGTTTTTATTCAGAATGCTACAAATACTCTGGATACGCCCGCATATTATAAAGTTTCTGGAACTGATACCAGAGTTTTTGGCATGGCTATAGGAAGTGTTAATGGTGATACTAAAGCAGACATAGTTACAAGTTTTGGGTCATCGTACATTGCTGTTTTTACACAAACAGATACTACTGCTCTTGATACACCTGTGAATTATACAGCTTATAATTCTCCATCAGCCGTAGCAATCGGAGATGTAAGTGGTGATGGGAAAAATGATGTAGTAGTGCTTCATAACGGACAGGGGAAAATAAGCGTGTATAAACAAAGTTCATTAGCCACTTTATCTGAGTATAAACTTTATTCTCTTCCTTATTCCAGTTCTTTTAACCCACACAGCATTGCCCTCGGTGATATAAATAGTGATAGTATCTGTGAAATTTTAATTGCAGACCCAGATTACGGACTTATTGTATTAAGACAGGTATATTCTCTTTCTTTTGTAACTTCGCCGGTTACAGTTCAACCGAATCAAGTATCAAGTGCTATAAGTGTACAAGTTTTAAATGGAGACCGTGAAAAAGCATCGGTTTTTTCAGGAACAGTCACTCTTTCCACAAGTTCTTCTACAGGCAAATTTTCTATAAATAAGGATACATGGGTTGATACTACAATTATTATGTTAAATAGCGGTGAAGGCAGTTTTTATTATAAGGACCAGACATTAGGTTATCATACAATTGTGGTTTCAAGAAGTGGATTTACTTTGGCATCTCAATTGATATTAGTAGAGATTCCATCAAAAATAATTCCGTATAATAATGTTTTTAATCCAGCAAAAGGTGAAAAAACAACGATATGGTATGATATATCCTCAAGTTGCAGAGTGACAATAAAAGTGTATAATCTTGTTGGTGAACTTGTGAAAGTGCTTGTTGACGAAGATAAACTGGCAGGACAGGGGTATTCTATAGACTGGAAAGGTGAAAATTCACAAGGAATTACAGTTGCAAGCGGAGTGTATTTAATCCATATAAGCGCAGGTTCATTTAACGCTACAACTAAAGCATTGGTAATAAAATGACTAAGAGACTATTGATTTTTTCTTTACTTTCGTTGTTTTTACTTATTAATGTGGCATATGCTGGTAGTCCAAGCACTTCAGGCGCAATAATTATGAAGCAAGGGATAAGTGCCCGCGTTAGGTATGGGAGAAGCATTTGTGGCAGTTGCAGATGATATAAATGCCATTAATTATAATCCTGCAGGGCTTGCCTACCTGAAAAGCTCTGAGATAAATTTTTGTTACCTGAAAGGCCTGGTCGATACAAACTGGGGTGTTATTTCTTTTGCAATGCCTTTTGCTGGAAGCACAATAGGTATTTCCTGTTTCACTTTACAGGGCGGTTTACTTGAAGTTTATGATGGTAGCGGTAGACTTACAAACACCATAAATGCCCAGAGCGATTATATGGCTGTGTTTTCCTATGCGCTCAAAGTAAAAGAAAATTTCCTCTTAGGGTTTAATGTTAAAGGACTCTCTTCAACGCTGGGGCAAAGTTATAATGCTGCAGCATATGCTTTTGATGCCGGTTTTCTCTATCAGATGTTAAAAAAATTAAGACTGGGTTTTGCAGTGCAGAATGTTGGTGGAGAAATAAAATACATAGAAGTAGGGGACCCCCTTCCGCTTAACATTAAAGCAGGGTTTGGATGGGAGTTTTTTACCCGTAAAGAACTTGATAATATTACTCTTGCTGTTGATGCCAATTATCCGAATGACAGCATCTTAAGATACAATCTTGGTATTGAGTACCAGAATATAGAAATGGGTGCAGCAATAAGAATGGGCTATAAGTTTGGTGAAGTCCTGGGTTGCTATACAGACGGTTTCAGTGCAGGTTTTCGAATCAGCGACAGGATGGTCCACCTTGATTACGCATTTATTTTGAAGGGCGAGATGGGTTTTAATCAGCAGATTTCGCTTGCAATTGACTTCTAAATTTAATGAATAGAAATGTAAAAATTCTGCTTTTTATATCAATCCTCCTTGGGCTCTCCCTGGGAATTTATGAGTTTGTCCTCCCGTTTTACCTGAAGGATAGAGGTATTTCTTTCGCAAATATGGGAATTATCTTTTCCTTGAGTTATATTGCGATGTTTTTTATTCGCATCCACGCCGGACAACTTGCAGACATCCACGGACGTAAAATCTTTTATTCACTTGCTCTCCTGGGTTCCTGCATTGCCAACTTCTTTACTCCATTTACTGCTAAAATCTTCAGCCTCACCATTTTGAAAAGTTTGCGCGAGGCAGGGGCAATGGTTCAGGAAAGTATTCACTCTGTAGTTCTGTTTGAATTCTCAAAAAAGAAATTTTTAGATTTTATCGGAAAGACAACCGGTGCCCAGTGGGTTTTTCAGGGTTTGGGTGCATTTGTGGCAGGAATCTTACTGATATGGATTGGATATCGCAACACTTTTTTCTTCACTGCCGGCTTATTATTTCTGGCATTTTTTGTATTCAGTTTCTTTTTTAAAGAGCCAGAGAACCAGAGGGCAAAGCAGTCACCAATTCCTATTAATAAATTGTATGCTTTTGATTTCTCCCGTCCCCTGATGATTATTGCTTTGGCAAATTTTGTATTTATGATTGGAATGGGCTGTAGCCATTCATTTATAATGCCGCTGTTTTTTACTGATAAATTTCAAGTCACCCGTCAGACAGCAAGTATAATAATGGCACTTCACCGTCTTGTCCTTGGAGCGCCAATGATATTTGCTGCATGGTTTATAAAAGAGGGAATGAACCTCAAAAGAATATATATGTGGTTCGTGTTTATTGAAGGACTTGCACTGTCAGCCTGTGCGATTATTCCAAATTTTCTTATTACTACAATTGTGTGGCTGGCACATGATTATGTAGGTGCTGCATTCTGGATGCCGGCGCAAAAAACCCTTATCCAGCAATATTCCCGTCCTGAGTCCCGTGCTTATGATGTAAGTAAAGTAGCAGCATTTTCAACGCTGGGATGGATTGTTGGTCCAATTATTGCAGGTTTTCTATCTCCATTATCTATAAGTGCTCCATTTTTTGTTTCTGGAATCATAATAATGCTTTCTGCTTTGATGTTAATACCACTGTGATAATGCAAACCAAATCCTGAGGGGGTGTTACGATGGGAAATCCCTGGAAAAAAATGACATTAGAGGATGGAAAAACTTTCGACGGACAAAAAGAAAAGGGTTCTTATGGGGATATGATAGCTCTTAAATGTGAAATCCTCTGGAATATTATTAAAAAGTATTTACCGGATGACCGTACAGTTCCTATTTTAGATCTGGGTGGAGGCACGGGCGTTTGGTCAATTCGTCTTGCATTGGAGGGATATTCTGCAATTTTGACAGATATTTCTCCTGGCATTCTTGAAAGGGCAAAAGAGAAAATAGACAAAGAAAGTTTGTCTGATAAAATAATCATTGAGCAAGCCGATATTTGTAATTTGAAAAAATATAAAGAATCTTCCTTTTTATTGGTGCTGGCGTCGGGCGATCCACTTTCATATTGTGACAATGCAAAGAAAGCACTCGAAGAAATAAGGCGCATTACAAAAGAAAGCGGTGTTTTAATTGGAGAAGTGGAAAACAGGTATAAAATGTTTGACGGGCGCAGAGCGAGCAGCTGGGAAGATGCGAAGCGGATTTTAAATGAAGGAACAGCGTTTTGGCCTGACAAGAAAAACCCTGCACCAATCCGGCAGTTTTCTCCTTCTGAATTAGAAAATTTACTTGTGGCTACCGGATGGCAACTAATTGATATGCAACCCTCCCATCTTATTTTTTCATTGTTGGAGAGAGAGATTCTCCAGCAGGGGCTGGCATCTAAAGAAGGATTCAAAGAGATGGTTGTTTTAGAGGAAAAACTTCGCAAAGATAAACATTTGCTTGGTTGCGGGTTCGAAATTCAGTTTATTGCTCGAAAAGCGATAGGTTGATTTTGTCATTTTTGTAATTATGCTATTTTTTTCTTGATAGCTAAGGAAATTATACCAAAAGTTATCCACAACCTTCAGGACTAAAGTCCTGAGTTACGTAACTCAGACCTTCAGGTCTGATTTTTCTTGACTTTTTTAGCATAATATGTTAAAATAGTCCTAAAGAGGACAATATGGAACTTCTGGATAGAGAAATTATCGGCAAGATAAGATCCTGGTTAGACAAGCCAGAAATCATAGTACTTTTAGGGGCAAGACAGGTTGGGAAAACCTGCATAATGAAAATTCTTGCAAGCCTGGTACCTGGAAAATCTCTGTATTTTGACCTTGAAGATTCATATAATCTTAATATTTTCAGTTCAGTAGATAATTTTTTAGCTTATCTTAAAGCACGGGGTATTAGTGAAAAAGAGCGAATCTTTGTTTTTATAGATGAAGTCCAATACCTTCCCAGGCCATCAAATTTCTTGAAACTTATTCATGACCACTATCCCAAAATCAAATTGATTGTTTCGGGTTCCTCTTCTTTTGATATAAAGAAGAAATTTGGCGATAGCTTAACTGGCAGGAAAATTGTATTTGAAGTTTATCCTTTAAGTTTCGCAGAATTTCTGAAGTTTAAACAAAGTGAATATGCAAGAACCAAAGAGGACGTGAATCTCCACAGTGTGCTCGAAAATTTCAAACATTTTACTGCACTGAAAATTATCACAGAGAAAATTATTCCTCTGTTTGAGGAATATGTTCGTTTTGGCGGATATCCCTTGCCAACGCTTACACAGCAGGATGAGCAGCGAATACTGAGACTTAAGGAGATTCATAATACCTATATACAAAAGGATATTAAAGATCTTGCCCATATTGACAATATTCTTGAGTTTAACAAATTCGTATCTTATCTTGCCGTTCAGATCTCCAATCTTTTAAATATAAATGAAGTTATCAAAGAAACAGGTATATCCAGAAGAATTGCTGAGCACTATATATCTATTCTGGGGAAAACTTTTGTTTTGAATCTGGTAAAACCTTTTTACAAGAATCGGCAAAAGGAAATAACAAAAATGGCAAAGATGTATTTTGTGGACAATGGTTTAAGAAATGTGAACATAGGCGATACGAGGTTTCTTGAGATAAGGCAGGACAAAGGAGCATTAGTGGAAAATACTTTTTATACGGAAATAACAAGAAGCAAAGAATCCCTTGAGGAAATTTATTTCTGGCGTGCCAAGGACAAAAACGAGGTTGATTTTATAATTTCAAAAAATAGAGAGTTGACGCCGATGGAAGTGAAGTATCAAAATTTTAAATTTCCTTCTATGCCCAATTCACTAAAGTCTTTTATTGCAAGGTATTCACCCACAAGAGCAGTGGTCCTAACCAAAGATTTTATGGAAAGAACCACTTATTTAAAAACAGAAGTTTATTTTATTCCTGTATGGATGGCGTGACCCAGAACCTTATTGCGACATTTTCTCGACATTTACTTCCGAGCAACAAGGTTCTCATAGAGGTTCTTATTGCGACATTTTTTCGACATTTACTTCCGAGCAACAAGGTTCCTTTATTGTTTAGGAGAGTTTTAATTGAATAAAAAATTACCAAAAGAATTTAGAAAATTAGAGATGGTAACAGAACCTTTTCGAAAAAGACTCTATTTCGTAGGGATTCTGACTAAATATTTGCAGGACAAATTGATAGTGCCTGTTATAGTTGGTGGAAACGCTGTTGAATTTTATACTTTTGGTAGTTATGCTACAGGTGATATTGATCTTGTATGCCAGGATACTGAATCCGTAGGAAAATTGCTTTCTTCATGGGGATTTAAAAAGACAGGCAGGCATTGGTTTTCAAAAGATTTTGATATTGCAATTGAAATTCCATCTTCGAATCTTGATGTCGAGGAAAGGAAGAATGTAGCAAAAGTACAAATAGAAGGGCTGGATATTTATATAATTGGAATTGAAGACCTGATTGTGGATCGCCTGAATTCCTATGTGTGGTGGAAATATGTCCGTGATGGAGAATGGGCAACTGAGTTAATGGCTATCCACAGGAAAAAAATAAATTGGGAATACCTCCGAAAAAGATGTAAGGAAGAAGGCACTCTGAATGCATTAAATAAACTGAGAAGAACAGGCAGGAAAAAATGAGAATAATAGGAGACTTTGATAAATATAAAGCATTAAATAAAAAGAAATTTACGGCAGTCAGGGAAAGATTGCTTGCAAATCGTATGAAAAAAAAGGGTTGTAAATCAAAAGACCCCGATGAATTAAAAATTTTGCGTATTCTTATTTTAGCCCGAATGGAACGCTGGCAGAAGGAAGGAAAACTCAAAATTCTTGGTCCGCGCGAATATAGATTAAGTTTATTTTAGAAATTGCACAGCATATATTTGTCGGGAGGTAAAAGAAATGAAAGTATTGGATATGACGCCGATTATCAAAAAATATTCAGGATACTTTGTGGCTTTAAGTTATGACAGAAAAAAAGTATTAGGCAAGGGATGTACGCCTGAAAAAGCCCTCAAAGAAGCAAGGGAGAAGGGATTTAAAGACCCTATTTTGACAAAAATTCCAGAAAAAAATAGCTTATATTTATTATGAAAGAAATGCGATTCCCTTACATAAAAATATTTAGTGACACCATCCGCTTGATGTTTACTATTCCCACGAGTGGGACGATATGCCCTTTGGACTTTTAGGTCAGGCAGGATTTTTTTCAATATTTGATACGTTTTTCAGCTATAGCCAAAAAATGATTATATTAAAAAGAAGATAGAAAAAAGGACAATGTCTGTTTTAATCTGTGGTTCACCTTGTGTTTGAAAGGATATTAGGAGTATGGTAAAAAGCCGCCCCAAAGGCGGTTTTTTTATATTGCGACTATCCCACGACGTTTATTTTCGAACAACAAGGTTCTGACGAAGTCAGGTTCTTATTTTCTTGCAATTTTTATAGATTTGATATATAATATATAATCACAGATTACATAAATAAATTATTGTAGTGGTCGAGCTTGCTCGACTGAATAAATTTGCAGAGTAAACTCTGCCACTACAAGCCATACAAGGAAGGAGTCGCAGATGCTGTCGAAGATATATTCAAGCGCCATAATTGGAGTTGATGCTTATACAGTTGAAGTAGAAGTAGATGTTGGAGATGGACTTCCGTCCTTTGACATTGTTGGATTGCCGGATATGGCAGTGAAAGAGGCAAAAAAGCGGGTACGCTCAGCAATAAAGAATAGCCAGTTCAAATTTCCCTCTAATAAAATTACAGTCAACCTCGCTCCTGCTGACATAAAGAAAGAGGGACCTTCTTTTGATTTGCCTATTGCCCTTGGAATTCTTGCTGCTACCCAGCAGATTAAGATAGATGGACTTGGAAAATTTATTATTCTCGGCGAACTTGCACTTGACGGTAGAATCAGGAGAATTAATGGCGCGCTCCCGATTGCTATTTCCAGTCGCAAGGTGGAGAAAGAGCTGATTGTTCCATACGAGAATTCAAATGAAGCAGGAATCGTAGATGGACTGAAAGCATATCCGCTGCACAATCTCTATCAAACAGTCGAATTCCTGAATGGAAAAATAGAAATTTCGCCATATTCATACAATCTTGAAGAAGCATTGCACGAATCATCTTCTTATGATGTTGACTTCAGCGAGGTTAAGGGACAATACCATGTGAAGCGTGCATTAGAGGTTGCTGCAGCAGGCGGGCATAATTGCTTGATGATTGGTCCGCCAGGCTCGGGTAAGACTATGCTGGCGCGTCGTCTTCCAACAATTCTTCCACCGATGGTTGCTGAAGAAGCAATTGAAGCGACAAAACTGCACAGTATTGTAGGTCTTGTTCCAGCGGAAAAGGCGCTGATTGCAACTCGTCCATTCCGCGCACCGCACCATACGATATCAGATGTGGCACTGGTTGGAGGCGGGAGAGTTCCAAAGCCGGGAGAAGTTAGTCTTGCCCACAATGGAGTTTTGTTTCTCGACGAATTACCTGAATTTCACCGGGATGTTCTTGAGGCATTGCGCCAGCCACTTGAAGATGGAACAGTAACTATTTCCCGTGCAATGAGTTCATTGACTTATCCGGCCAGGTTTATGTTAGTTGCAGCTATGAATCCCTGTCCCTGCGGATATTTTACCCATCCATCCAGGGAGTGTTCCTGTAATCCAAGCCAGATTCAGCATTACCTCGCAAGAGTTTCAGGTCCGCTGCTGGACAGAATTGACATTCATATAGAAACGCCCTCTTTGCAATATAAGGAGATGAGTGAGGAATCAAGGGGGGAATTATCTGAGGAAGTACGCCAGCGCGTAAAAAGGGCACGCCAGATTCAGGAGAAAAGATTTTCTGGCAGGAAAATCTATTGCAATGCCCAGATGAGATCAAAAGAGATAAAACAGTTCTGCAAGATTGATGAGAGCGGAAAGGAATTGTTGAAATCTGCAATCCAACAACTCGGGTTGAGCGCCCGGGCATATGACAGAATCCTTAAAATTAGCAGGACGATAGCAGACCTGGATAATAAGGAAAATATTGAAGAGGCACACATTGCTGAGGCAATTCAATACCGCAGCCTTGACAGAAACTTGTGGATATAAAAATGAGCAAATTTGAAATTAATCCAGAAGAAATGAAGGAGAAATTGGTGAAGTTTATCAGGGAAGAAGTGCAAAAAGCTGGATTTGGCCGCGGGATATTAGGATTATCCGGGGGAATTGATTCAGCCGTTGTTGCATATCTTTCTTGCCTGGCCCTGGGACCCGCCAATGTCTGGGGAATTCTTATGCCGTATAAAACAAATCCCAAAAAATCACTAAAATATGCACAGATGATAGTGAAAATGCTTGGCATAAACTCGCAAACAATTGACATTACTCTCATTATTGACAGTTATTTCAAACAGTTCCCGGATGCTTCCAGAATCCGCCAGGGAAACAAAATAGTAAGAGAGAGGATGTCAATCCTTTATGATTTATCAGCCAAACATAAGGCACTGGTGATTGGTGCAAGCAATAAGAGTGAATTGCTTCTTGGCTACGGGACAATTTATGGTGACATTGCCTGTGCAATTATGCCTCTGGGAAATTTGTATAAAACACAGGTGCGTGTACTGGCAAAAGAGATTGGAATTCCAAAGCCAATTATTCAAAAAGCTCCGAGTGCTGAATTATGGCCAGGGCAAACCGACGAGAAAGAACTTGGTCTTCGTTATGAGGTGGTGGATAAGTTATTATACTTGATGGTAGATTGCTTGCAGACAACGCAGGGATTAGTTAAAGATGGTTTCAGGAGAGATTTTATTGACAGGGTGTCTGAAAGAATAAAGAAAACGGAATTTAAACGCAGACTCCCGCTTATACCTAAAATTTGAGAGGTGGGAAAATGAGTGTGCCGAGAAAGTGTATTAGTTCTTGTTGGTGCAAGTCCGACTTAGGTAAAGGTTAGCCACCAGCCTAACACTTAATCTCACACTTTATTTGGTAACAAATAAAGTGGTGCGGGAAGCGGGAAATATCGAGCTATAACGCAAGTGAAGGAATTGAGCCCCGAAATAACCAGCGTGTCAGTGGTCGATACTCTTCATTAAGGAGCAGACAATAGTCTCACAACCGATAAAAGGCGAGGGCGTGAGAACCTGACGGGGTCTAAGACCATAGCGAGATATTAAAAGGAATTAATGCAAACTCGGGAGAACCAAAGTATGCCTTTGTAAATACTATTCACAAGCCTATAAACGGTAAGGAATAGTAGTAATACTTTGGTAGTCGGACCAACTAATAGTAACTATGAAACAGAGTAATGTCTGTGGAGTGAAGGAGTTGGCAATTATGCGAGGGGACGGCGGGGAAACATCTTCCGCACACAGAGGCGGGCAAAGGGTGTCAACGCAACTGTCGTCTCTAACCATACGAGCCAGAGAAGACCCAAAATGCAAGTTCACATCATTAACGCACCTGCTTAATTGGGAATTCTTATGGGAATGCTTTTGGTTGCTTAAAGAAGGTAAAGCAACAGGTATTGATGGAGTAGGAGTTGAGGAATACGAAGTAAATCTTGTAGAGAACCTCAAGAATTTAGTCCAGAGGTTAAGGAATTGGAAGTATAGACCCCAGCCTGTTAGGCGAGTTTATATTCCAAAGCCTGATGGAACAAAGCGAGGATTGGGAATTCCCACTGTGGAAGATAAAATTGTTCAGATGGGAATTAAAAGAATTATTGAGGCAATCTATGAGCAAGACTTCGTAGATGTATCTTATGGTTTTCGTCCTAACAAGAATTGTCACCAAGCCTTAAAAGTGCTGGATGAAACCATAATGACCAAGCCCATAAACTATGTTGTGGATATGGATATTAAGAAATTCTTTGACAGCGTAGACCATAAATGGTTAATGAGGTTTCTCAAAGTCCGTATTGCTGATAGTAATTTATTAAGACTAATTGGCAGGTTCTTAAATACAGGTGTAATGGAAGAAGGAAAGTATCTGGAAGTAGAAAAGGGAACTCCACAAGGTGGAGTATTAAGCCCCATACTTGCAAATATCTATCTTCACTATGCATTAGACAGATGGTTTAAGAAAGAAATCCAGCCTAATCAGAAAGGATTTGCCCAACTTATTCGTTATGCTGATGACTTTATTTGTTGTTTTCAAGCAAGAAGTGAAGCATTTAGATTTAGCGAGATGTTAAGGCAAAGACTTTTAAAATTTGGGTTAGAAATCTCAAATGAGAAATCCAGAATAATTGAATTTGGTCGTTATGTGGGGCAGAAAGCACAAAAGGAAAAGAGAAAGGTGGAGACTTTTGATTTTCTTGGTTTTACACATTACTGTGATAAATCCAGAAGAGGATATTTTAAGTTAGGACATAAAACAGCAAGGTCAAAATATATCCAAAAGGCGAAAGCGATAAATCAATGGTTAAAAGGTATACGAAACTTATTGCCACTAAAAGAGTGGTGGGAGATGCTTAAGCCAAAATTAATTGGTCATTACCGCTACTATGGAATAAGTGGTAATATGAAAGTAATGAGACTTTTCTATGATAAAACTTCTAAACTTGCCTATAAGTGGGTAAACAGAAGAAGTCAGAAGAAAAGTTATACCTTTGAAAGATTTTGTCGCTATTTAAAACATAATCCCTTGCCAGAACCGAAGATATATCATCAATTTTATGCTCTATCCTCGTAGTGAGGAAGCATAATTGAAGAGCCGAATCTGGGAAATCTGGACGTTCGGTTCTGTGAGGGGCATTAAATACCAAATGGAGGTATAAAAGATGTCTACTCGACGCAAAACTGCAACCTTCTCTTTAAGAGTTTCTTCTAACGCTATTGGGAGAGTCAGAGCTTTCTGCAAAGAAAAAGGGTTTAAAATTGGTGTTTTCATTGAACAAGCGGTTAAAGAGAAACTCGAACGCGAAGAATTATTAGAAGATTCAAGGGATGTCATAAGGCTGCGTTATGAAGAACCTTTAGCCACGCCCATGGAGGACTATTTTGAAAAAAGGGGCATATAAGATATTGCTTTTACCATCAGGGCAAAGGGGTTTAGATGATATCCAAGACAAAGCATTATTATCGCGCTTAAAAGAATCTATGCTGAAACTAAAAGATAACCCTCGCCCACCAGGTTGCGTAAAACTACTTGGCGGTAAAAATGGCTACAGAATCAGGGTTAGCAATTACAGATATGTCTATAGAATAGATGACTCAAATAAAATGATATATATTTACAGGGTTAAGCACCGTAGAGAAGTCTACAGATAGTTAACAAAACTTCCAGGTGTTAAGTAATGGATAGATACTATACCGAGTGGACCTACGGCAAAGACCCAAATTTTTAAGCAGGAGGAGAAGAAATGGGTGTGCCGAGAAAGTGTATTAGTTCTTGTTGGTGCAAGTCCGACTTAGGTAAAGGTTAGCCACCAGCCTAACACTTAATCTCACACTTTATTTGGTAACAAATAAAGTGGTGCGGGAAG
>Ga0210017_1001730_pt1 | contig 18982 bp, 17 predicted proteins | sample CryGeyCG2014_020_FD_183966 | JGI IMG/M metagenome (GOLD analysis project Ga0210017, IMG submission 183966) | Groundwater microbial communities from aquifer - Crystal Geyser CG08_land_8/20/14_0.20 (SPAdes) (version 2) | ecosystem: Environmental > Aquatic > Deep subsurface > Groundwater | place... | reverse complement strand
AAGCCTCCGATTTTCAAACTCATGGGCACGACATTGAAAAATGTGACATTATCGTTTGTTGGATAAACGATTGGCAAAATTGTCCCATTGAGATAATGGAATTAAAAAGCATCATTAAGGAAATATTCGAATAAAATAGAAATGGAATTTGCCGCCAAGCTCGGCAGAGCCGAGTAATCCGCCAAAGGCGGATTAGAAAAACTTGAAATCGTCCTTTCCACTTTCGCTTCCCGCCTACGCACCGCTTCGGTCGGGCAGGCAAGGCGAGGCGGGCGGAAAGGGGGTTTGGGGGGAATTCCGCCCGCCGAGCCCGTTAATGAAATCGGTTCGGATATTTTCAAATACACACCGCAAAATAATGAGCGAAGCGAATATATTTTACGTGAGAGGAGCGAGCCAACTGCTTGGCTCGCGGTGGGATTTGAACGCCGGAGCATAAAATTTTCAGCAGAAAATTTTGCGAGGCGGTGGCCAGCCCGAACCGAGCGACGGCGAGGTGAGAGGCGAGGCCGAATCCCACCCTCTCCGCCTTCGCCCGCCATAGCGGGCTTCGGCGGACACAGTCCGCAGAAGAACGCGACGGCAGGACTTGCTCGTCGTAGCTAAAATTCTATGGATAACGAAAAAATATATCCTGCAAAATTATCAGCGGGCGATGAAGTGAGGGTAATTGCTCCGTCGCGGTCTTTGGCTATTATTTCCCAAGAAAATAGGAAAATCGCTAACAATAGGTTTGCGGAGTTAGGGCTAAAATTAAGTTTTGGCAAACATGTGGAAGAAAATGATGACTTTGTTTCTTCCAGCATTCAATCTCGGGTAGAAGATTTCCATAATGCGTTTAGCGACAAAAATATTAAGGCCGTGATAACGGTTATCGGGGGCTTTAATTGCAACCAACTATTAAGATATCTGGACTGGGAGTTAATTAAAAACAATCCTAAAATTTTCTGCGGGTTTTCCGATATCACCGCTCTCAACAATGCCATCTTGGCTAAAACTGGTTTGGTTTCTTATTCCGGGCCTCATTATTCAAGCTTTGGCCAAGAGCTTTATTTTGACTATACGATGGCATATTTTAAGAAGTGTTTGTTCTCTGAAGCTTCTTTTGCCATAAATCCGAGCGAAAAATGGAGCGATGATGCTTGGTATAAAGAGCAAAAAGACAGAAATCTTATTGATAACGACGGCTTCTTGGTTATCAATGAGGGCGAGGCCTCGGGCACTGTGATTGGAGCCAACCTTGGCACCCTGAACTTATTACAGGGCGCTGAATATTTTCCAAGCTTGACCAGGGCTGTTCTTTTTATTGAAGATGACTCTGAGTCATTGCCCCACACTTTTGACCGCGACTTGCAGTCGCTGATACATCTGCCCGATTTCAAAGAAGTAAAAGGAATGGTTATTGGCCGGTTTCAAAAAGCTAGCCAAATCACCAATGAGCTTTTGATAAAAATTATTAAAAGCAAAAAAGAGCTGGATAATATGCCCGTTATAGCCAATGTTGACTTTGGGCACACCGACCCCAAAATAACTTTCCCGATAGGGGGAGAGGTTAATTTAGTGGCCAACAGAAATAAAATAAAATTAGAATTAGCAAAACATTAGAAAAGGCCGATTTAGTAAATATTAATAATTAAAAAATAAAAAAATATGACAAATAATAAAATTTTGTATATCGTTGTAATCGTTTTAGCTTTAGCTGTTATCAGCGGCGGGTTGTTTTTCTTTTTAGGCAATAAAAGCGCGCCAGAGGAAAAAGCAACTGAACCTGTGGCGGTGGCGCCAACTCAAGAAGAGATGGTTGATTGCGGCCAAGCGCAAGACCCTGGATGTTTTATGAATAGAATGAGCGGTTGCTTACCCGTAACTACTAAAATGATAGGGTCGGATGGCGCAACAGCCATTGAGATAACAATTTTAGGCATAGAAAATGAAAAGTGTCATTTTCAGAGAAAAATAAATAATGTCGTAGATCTTAATTGCTATTTTCCCAAAGGAACCTTGAATGGCGACACTCTTGACCAGACCTTTGGCAACGATAAGGGCTTGCAAAAAGTAGTTGACGATGCCTGTAGTCCAGCTGGGTGGTAGCGGCTGGCAAAAATTTAGCTCGTTATTTTTTATGTTTTTTTACACTGACAATGTTTGGTTTTTGGTTTTTATCAGCGTGCTGGCAGTGAGCTTAGTGTCAGTGGTGGCTTTTTTGTTTTTGCCTTTGGCCAAAAAACGGCTCAAAAACATTGTGCTTTATTTGGTGGCTTTTTCGGCTGGGGCTTTGTTCGGCGACGCTTTTATCCATTTACTGCCCGAATTATTTGAAAAAATGCCCAGCAAAACGCAGCTCTCTTTGTTTGTTTTGGCGGGCATTTTGCTTTTTTTCGTTTTAGAAAAGTTTATTCGCTGGCGGCATTGCCACATTGATGTTTCGGAAAACCATTTGCCTCCCTTGGCCGCCTTAAATTTAGTGGGAGATGGGGCGCATAATTTTTTGGACGGCGCGATTATCGCGGCCAGCTATTTGGTGTCGGCCCCTTTGGGTGTGGCCACTTCGTTGGCGGTTTTGTTTCATGAAATACCGCAAGAAATAGGCGATGCTGGCGTGTTATTGCACAGTGGGCTTTCATTTCGGCGCGCTTTGTTTTTTAATTTTCTATCGGCCCTATCCGCTGTATTGGGGGCTTTACTTACTTTATTGGTTGGCGAAAAAATGGCTGATTTTTCTTTGGCCATCACGGCGGTGGCCGCAGGCGGATTTATCTATATTGCCGGGTCTGACTTAATCCCCGAGTTACAGCACAATGTTGAGCCCAAACAATCGTTCAAGCAATTTTTTGCTTTATTGCTGGGCATTTCAGTGATGTTGGCTTTAAGAATTTTAGATTAAAATATGCAAAAACGGTTTTGGTTTTTAGCGGCGGGCGTTGTTTTAGCTGGCTTTGCAGCGGGTGTTTTTTTATTTAGAGAAGCTGGTTTTTTTACTACTACTGATAATTTTTTGGCGCAAATTGCTGTCTTGCCTCAAGTTGTTGAGACCGCCACTTCAACCAATAACCAAGATGGCCAAGATACGCCAAGCAACCAAGCGACTATTATATTCACGGGCGACATTATGCTCTCGCGGGGCGTGGCTAAAAAAATAAAAGCCAAACAGGATTTGACCTATTCCTTTTTGGCTGTGGCTGATTACTTAAAATCAGCTGATTTAGTTTTTGGCAATTTGGAAACTGCTTTATTGCCTGGCCGAGAAATTGGTTTAGGGGAAATGGTTTTCCGGGCCGACCCCAAGCTGGCCAAGGTCTTGTATGACTTTAATTTTGCGGTGGTTTCATTGGCCAACAATCACACGATGAATTTTGGCCGGGTTGGCCTGGGGCAAACTTTGCAAAATTTATTGGCAGAAGGCGTGGATTACGCTGGCGCGGGCTTGAGCGCTTTGGAGGCCTACAACCCAGTGGTTATCCATAGAAATGGTCTTACCTTTGCTTTTTTGGCCTATACTGATAATGATGTGGTGCCCTTTTCTTACTTCGCCACCGCCACCACCACTGGCGTGGCTTATATGGACATCGCTAAAATGCAGAAAGCCATTAAAACAGCCAGAGAGCGGGCTGACTTGGTGATTGTTTCTATGCACGCGGGCAACGAGTATAAAAGTTATCCCAATATTCGCCAAACAAATTTTGCCCGAGCCGCCGTTGATGCTGGCGCTGATTTAGTCATTGGCCATCACCCTCATGTGGTGCAAACAGCGGAGCAATATAAGGGCAAATATATTTTTTATTCTTTGGGTAATTTTATTTTTGACCAACGCGCTGAAGCAACCAAAGAGGGCCTGGCCCTAAAAGTTTTTTTCACCAAAGATGGCATTGCTAAAATAGAGCCCCAAGCCATTTATATCAAAGATTTTTCCCAGCCAACCTTGCTAAGCGGCCAGCAAGCGCAGAAAGTTATCTCTCGTTTGAAAATTGTTTTAGACCAGTAATTTATGGTAAAATAAAAATATGGAAAATCAAAAAATAGAATGAGATGGTTGCAAAACTATTTCGTAGCGAAATTTTAGATTTTCGAGCGAGGCGAGGAAGACGAGCAAAATGTTTTGAGGCCGTAGCCCAGCTACGGCGAAAAGCATTTTGCGAAGTCTGACGATGACGCAGCCGAAAAGATAAAATTGCAGCAGGAATAGTTTTGCAACCATCTCTAACACTCCCAAAACGCTTGGCGACTGCTGGTATTTTGCCATTGAAAAGACCTTAAAAAGAGAAGTAATGGAAGAGGTGGGGGTAGAAATTGACCACATTAAATATCTTCTGGACTTGGCTTTTCTTCGGCCCGATGGCGTGCCAGTGGTTACTTTAAGTTTTTGGTGCCATTGGAAGAGTGGCGAGGTTTGTCTCAACGACGAAAGCATTGACTATAAATGGGTTGGTTTGGAGGAAGCCAAAAATTATGAATTAATTCCCGGCATCTGGGGCGAGCTGGAAATGGTTGACAAAATTTTGCCAGGCCAAAACCCTGACGAAATAGCGTATAACCCGATTTAATGTTTTTCGCATTTTATGGTATAATATGATCAACAGTTATGGAAAAAGAAAAGTTTTTAAAAATATACGCTGATTTGCCACTCGGCTTGCGGGACGAAATTATTTTGGTTTTGCCGGAAAAGGGGCCGATTACCTGGAATGTCGCTTTTTTGGAAGTGGAGCAGGATACTGCCTTGAGCAAAGAAATTTTGGAGAAATTAAACGAACTGGAAATTATTTAATTTTTATGGATCAAGAACAAGAAATAAAAAATTTAGTTATCGCTCGTTTGGGGGTTTTGCCCGAGGATATCGGAATTTCTATTGGTTCATCGGGCAATTTTAATAAAGAGGAAATGATTATTCATGTCAAAAGCGGCGATGAAATCGGCAAGAAAATTACTAAGGTGGAAATGGATTTTTTGAAAGGGCTCAAGCAAGGCGTTCATTATGGAAAAGAAGACCATCTTAGCAACTCGGCCTGATTTTGAATTAACCACCAAGTATATTTCGTCTTGGGCCAAAAAAGTTTTGGATTTTGCCCAAGAGAAAGAAGTGGTTGTTTTTGATTTAGACAAAGAAAAAGCCAATCGTCAGGCGCTGGAGGCAGTAATTAGGGAGCAATCTCCGGATTTTATTTTTCTTAATGGCCACGGCGATTATGATAAAGTTTGCGGCCAAAATAACGAATGCTTGGTGGGCGCCGATGACAACGAAGAAATTTTGTCAGGTAAGGTAGTCTACGCTTTATCCTGCCGCTCGGCTGGTATTCTTGGCAAAAAGGCTGTTGAAAAAGGCGCTCTATCTTACATTGGTTATACCGAGGATTTTATTTTTCTCTACGATGGAAAACAAAAAAGTTTTCCCTTGCAAGATAAAATCGCCGAATTATTTTTGAGCCCGTCTAATCAGGTAGTGTTTTCTCTTTTAGGGGGCAGTTCTCCGCGGGAGGCCTCTCAGAATTCTAAAGACAGTTTTTTGGCTAATGTTAAAAAATTATTGACCAGCGAAGCGCCCAAAGAGCAAAAAGGCATTGTGCGGTATTTGCTTTGGGACAGACACCATCAGGCCTGCTGGGAGAAAAAAGAGTAAAATTTTTTCTGGTTAAGATTTTGCCAGGCCAAAACCCCGACCAGATAGCATACAACCCAAAATAATTTTTTAATCTTTATGACAAATATGAGCGATCGAACATACTTGTCATAATTTTTTTATTTTTTGTTGGCAAAAACAATCCCTGCTTGTCGGGATTGTTTTTGATTGTTGCAAACTTGCGGTAATTGTTGCAAGCTTGCATTAGTTATTGGTTATAATTAAAAAAATCTCATTGGAGGTATTTTTCTATAAGAGGCAAAGAGAAGACGGATTTAAAGAATTTTTTGTTTTAGCATTGCTTGCCTCCTATATTCTTACTTTCTCTTCTTTATTTGGAAGTGAAAGTTTTATCATTATGCTCCTTGTAACCGTAATCTTTGTCTCTTTTTTTTTACCTGGTTGTTTAGAACCAGATAATTGGACAACAATTTTTTTATCTGCCTTGTTTACATTTGATAATGATCCTGAAAATTCCGGCTTTCGTATATTGTCAATATAGACATCAACGGATGGTTTTCTCTCTTTAATGAGTTCAATTTGTCCATCTGTGATTTCCAGGATTTGTTGTCCATAAAACATTTCTCGGTGATCATCTCGCGATTTTGCGTTTTTATGAGAAGGTCCTTTGCCTCCCGGGTTTTCTGGCGGCCTTGGCCACCCATGAATTAACGTTTTTTTTCTATCGCGTGGAGGTATTGTCATTATGTTCATTTCTATCTCCTTTCTGGCCGATGCTTTTTTTGTTCTTTTTGTCCGTCTTCTTTATTGTGTGCTATTTTTATTATACCACAAAGAATTTGAAAAAGTCATTTCTTGAAAATAGGGTGTCTGATGTGTTAAGATGAGCGAAAGTAAAGAATAAAATAAAGAATGTTGCTATGGCGGACACAGTTATTCAACAAATTAAAGACCGCTTGGATATTGTTGAAGTGGTTTCGGGCTATCTTAAATTGGAAAAAACCGGCATCAACCTACGAGCTAACTGCCCTTTTCACGGCGAGAAAACCCCGTCTTTTTTTGTTTCGCCGACCCGTCAGATGTTCAAATGTTTTGGTTGTTTTGTGCCTGGCTCTTTAATAAAAACCGAAAAAGGTTTTCATAAAATAGAAGAATTAGAGGCTGGCCAGATGGTTTTGACCCATAAGGGAAGGTTTCAGCCAATTACTAGAACGCTCTGGCGACCCTATAACGGCAAAGTTCTCAATATAAGAATTCGAAAATCAAATGAAGTTACTTCTTTAACGGAAGACCATGAAGTTTTTGCTATCAAAGCAAACCATTGTAAATTTAAGACTCGCCCGACGCGAATTTGTCAACAAGGGTGCCTCACGGCGTGTTCAACTAAATTTTTTAAAGATTATTACATTCAAAAAATTAAAGCTTCTGAATTGTCGGTTGATGATTATTTACTTTATCCAATTAATAAAGAGGTGTGTGATGTAAAAACCATAGATTTAGAAAAATACTCCACTTGGAAAAAGGGAATTTATGGTTTTTATCCAAGGTATTTTTCAACGGACATAAAAGTTGACAATGATTTTTTGAGATTTATAGGATATTATATTGCCGAGGGAAGCAATAATAGAGCTTTTATTAGATTTAGTTTAGGCAATCAAGAAATTGATTTTGCGGAAGAGATAAGAGATTTGGCTAAAAAGCTTTTTGGTTTTAACACAGGAATTCATATTCGCGATAAAAATAAAAAAGGAAGAAGCGGCATAGAAGTTTCAATATGCAATTCAAAGTTATCAAACATTTTCGCAAACCTTTTAGGTAAGGGGGCGGGAAATAAGCATATTCCGTTTGAGTTGCAGTGTTTACCCATTGAAAAACAGAAAGTTATTTTAGAGGCTATTTTCAAGGGCGATGGTTGTTATATTAAGTCCAAAAACGAAAAGGATGAAGAGAGAGAAATGGCCATTAAGACCGTATCTTTAATTTTGATGGAACAGATACGAGACATATTGTTGAGAATGAATATTATTCCCAATATTTTTATTAGCGAAGAAATGAAAGACAAGAACAATGTTCATCATCAAAAAGTTTTTGCGATAAGATGGCAAAAGAATTATTCGTTAAACTATTCAAATTTCTATTATGATAAAGAAAATAATGTTCATTATTGGGCATCGCCGATTAGAGAAATCGAAAAACGAGATTATAAAGGAAATGTGTTTAATTTAACTGTGGCAAATGATCATTCTTATGTTGCCTCCAATTTTGTTGTAGGAAATTGTGGCGAGTCGGGCAGCGTGTTTGATTTTGTGATGAAAATGGAGGGCATAGAGTTCGGCGATGCTTTGCGAACATTGGCTCGAAGAGCCGGGGTTCAACTGCCTAATTACCACCCCGAAATACAAACAAAGCGAAACCAACTTTACGAAATTTTAGAATTAGCCACCCGCTTTTTTGAAAAGCAATTGCACTCTTCGCAAGCAGGCCAACTGGTTTTAAAATATCTGACGGCTCGGGGCTTAACAGCTGAAAGTATTAAAAAATGGCGGCTGGGTTATTCGCCCGACCAATGGAGATGCCTCTCGGATTTTTTAGTGGGGCAAAATTATCAGCGAGACGAAATAGTGGAGGCCGGGCTGGCGGTGGTATCGGGAAAAGGCAAACCGCCCTATGACCGTTTTCGCGGGCGCATTATTTTTCCTGTCTTTGACGCCAATGGCCAAGTGATTGGCTTTGGCGGTCGAGTGTTTGGCGAAAAGCCCAAGGACATCGCCGGTCATGAAACAGGCGGAGCCAAATACATTAACACGCCCGCCACTTTGTTATACGATAAAAGCCGTGTTTTGTATGGTTTGCATTTGGCCAAAACAGAAATTCGTAGAGCCGACCAATGCGTTTTAACCGAGGGCTACACTGATGTTATCTTGGCTCATCAGGCCGGCTTTGTGAACACTATTTCTACCAGTGGCACAGCCCTTACTAATCAACACTTGCAAATTATTAAGCGTTACACTAATAATTTGCTGATGGCTTTTGACGCTGACGCCGGCGGAGACGCGGCTACCACTCGGGGTATTGACTTGGCCTTGGCTGAAGAGTTTAATGTGAAAGTAATTGCTATGCCCCAAGGGCTTGACCCAGCCGATGTTATCAGCCAAGATGCAACTAAATGGGCTCAATGTCTGGAGCAAGCAAAAGACATTATCGCTTTTTATTTTTCCACTGCCCTGCATCGTTTTGATAAATCAAGCGCTGAAGGCAAAAAACAAATCGCTCAAATGGTCTTGCCAGTTTTGAAAAAAATCGGTAATGCTATTGTTAGGTCGCACTGGCTCGGGCAGTTATCTTTATTGTTAAATATATCTGAAGATGTTTTGGCTGGGGAAATGGCTAAAATAAAAATTAACCCAGTTATCAGCCATAGCCAGTCGGCTGGTTCAACAAGAAGCGAAATTGGCGAGAAGCCCAGTAAACTGCGTCGGGAAATTTTGCAAGAGCGCTTGGTTGGTTTGTTATTGGTTTGCCCAGAGGGTTTGGATTTTGTGGAAAAAATACATTTTGATTTTTTTACCATTCCCAGCGCTTATGAAGTAATTATCGCTCTTAAAACCAACCCGGTTAATTCGCCTGAAGCGGCTTGGGCAATTTGCCAAAAATTGAGCCAAGAAAAAAAAGAAATGGCCGAGTTTTTGTCGCAAACTATGTTTTGGGCCGAAGAGTCGCAATCCGCGGAAGATCTTTTTGCTGAAATTCAACTTTGTCTGGAGCAGTTAAAGGGTTTGTCGGCTCGGAAAAATTTGCAAACATTAGGCGCGGCTATTCGCCAGGCCGAGACGACCAGCGATGAGACACAGTTAGCCGATTTAATGCGTCAATTCAGCCAGATAAGCAAAGAAATTATTTAAATATAGAATCCAATCCTGTCATTCTGAGCCAGCAGGCGAAGAATCTCCTGGATTCTTCGGCCATTAGGCCTCAGAATGACATAAATCCATTTTTAAACTATGCCCAAGAAAAAAATTTCTAAAATTAAGCAAAACAAAAAAGCGGCCAAGCCGGCCAAGCGTCAAGCGGCTTCTAAAAAACTTGTTAAAAAACAACACTCTAAAAAAAATAGAAAAGGCGCGGTTAAAATTTTGGCTTTGCCGCCCAAGAAAATTTTTACTGATGAAATTATCGTTCAAACAATTGAAAGCGCTCGCCTGCGCGGCTTTATTACTACCGCTGAAATTAAAAATAAATTTCCCGAGTGGGAAAGGGACTTAGCCGGCTTTGAGCGGCTGGCCAGTGGTTTGCTTAACGCCAACATAGACCTCATTGAAAAACAAGGCCTGCTGGACGACCGCAAAGGCAAAGAGATTAAAGTGATCTCGCAGGGCAAAATTGATTCAGTGCAGATGTATCTTAAAGAAATTGGCAATATGCCCATGATTTCCGCTAGGGACGAAAGAGAGCTAGCCAAAAAAATTGAAACCGGCGACAAAGACGCCAAAAGAAAATTAGCCCAGGCCAATTTGCGTTTGGTGGTGTCTATTGCTAAAAAATATATCGGCCGCTCGCCCAATTTAACTTTGCTGGATTTAATTCAAGAGGGCAACCTCGGGCTTTTCCGAGCCGTGGAAAAATTTGATTGGCAAAAGGGTTTTAAGTTTTCTACTTATGCCACTTGGTGGATTCGTCAGGCCATTACCCGAGCCTTGGCTGACCAATCCCGCACTATTCGCATTCCTGTGCATATGGTAGAAACCATCAGTAAATACGAAAAAGTGAGAAAGCTTTTGTTGCAAAATTTGGGCAGAGCGCCCTTGCCCGAAGAGATAGCCGCTGAGATGGGCTTAGATGTGGACAAAATACATCATTTGCGCAAGATTAAGCAAAAGGCCGTTTCTTTGGAAACACCGGTGGGTGGCAACGACAAAGACAGCACTTTGGCCGAATTTATCCAAGACGACAAGACCCCGCTACCCTCTTTGCAAGCCGCGCGCAATTTATTAAAAGACCGCTTGGCGGAAATTTCCATTGACTTAACTCCCCGAGAGCGCAAAATTTTGGCTTTGCGGTTTGGCCTTGATGACGGCATTTCTAAAACATTGGAAGAAGTCGGCCAAGAGTTTGGCGTCACTCGCGAACGCATCAGGCAAATTCAGGCCAAATCCTTAGAAAAACTCCGCCGGCTGCAGGACATTAAGAAACTTCGCGATTATTAACTAATAACATAAAACTAATAACGAATAACTACGGATGTATCTTGTTATTTGTTATTAGTGTGTCAGCCCTGTGTTTAGGTTTAGAAATTGGAAAGTTTATAATGACGCGCGTATTTTGCGATTAGACATCCATAAAAATCTAATTGTTAAAATCCCGAATTCTGAGAAATTTAATCTTATTTCGCAAACCCAAAGAGCAGTTGATTGAGATGGTTGCAAAACTATTCCTGCTACAATTTTATCTTTTCGGCTGCGTCATCGTCAGACTTCGCAAAATGCTTTTCGCCGTAGCTGGGCTACGGCCTCAAAACATTTTGCTCGTCTTCCTCGCCTCGCTCGAAAATCTAAAATTTCGCTACGAAATAGTTTTGCAACCATCTCATTCTATAATTTTAAATATTGCGGAAGGGTCATACAGAAAATCAGACAAGGATTTTGCGCATTTTTTAAATCAGTCATTGGCGTCACTTTATGAATTCGTGGCGATACTTGATTTATTGTTTGATAGCGGTTATATTAGCAGTCAAGAGCGTGAAAGTTTTAGCCAAAAGGCAGAGGACTTAGCGAAACAAATTAGCGCTTTTAGCAGACACCTGAAAGGTTGATTGTGTTTATTCGTTGCTGGTTATTAGTTATTAGTTTTTTGTTATTTGTTGCGTTTTAACAAACGCATATTCCGGAGTAGCTCAATGGTAGAGCGTCTCGCTGTGAAATATCGCAGCTCTCAAGGGAAACTTTGAGATGATAAATTTCGGGATAACGGTGAAGCCCCAACTTAATATTTCGACATATCGATATGTCGAGCGGGTAATACCGTGGGAACCCTTTTGGCAGGCCTCAGGGCAGGCCCAAGGGAGCGCCGTAGAGACTAGATACCGAAGCGCCTAAGTTCCGTTTATCGGGATATGGCGATGATATAGTCCACTCCTAAAAGTAATTTTAGGGCAAGTGTAACGAGTTGGTTGTAGGTTCGAATCCTACCTCCGGAGCATTTCAACATATCTGTTGGCTTCAAGCACCGTGTCAAACGGTGCTTTTAGCGTAAATACAAGGTTTCTGCCTTGTAATTGAGGGTTCTGAAGTAAGAAATTGAGCAATTGCCTCTTTTCCATTACTTCAGAATTTTGAAAGATACTTAGAGCCCTTTGAGCAAGGTTTAACACAGTGCTGGCTGTAATATAGTAGTTTTCGTCTGCTTGCGTATATTGCTGTAATTTAACTGTTATTTCCATTTGATTTTCTTTTAGCTCTTTTATCTTATTGTTAAACATATCATTAGTAATACTCGGGTCATCAATCCTTAAATCAAAAAGGCGGTCAATTCTTTTCTGGATTGTGGCATATTCTTGTTGCAAGCCAGCAAGGGCTTTGTCGTGAAAGCGGTTTTTATTCTTTTGGGAGCTTTTTATATCCTCAATAATCTCTTTTACCCTGTCATCTGGCAACTGTATGCCCTCTAACGCCTTTAAAACGGGCTCTAAAAGCTTTTCCTCTGGCACATAAATCCTTTTGCTATGCAAACCCTTAAAATTAGTGCAAGAGTAGTAAGTATGCCCCTTGCTCGTTTCTGGGGTTATGGTGCAACCGCACTCGGCACATTTTATCAACCCTCTAAACATATACGGCTTGGAGGCGTATTTAAACGGCTTCTTGTGGTAGCTGGCCATAACCTCTTGGCATTTGTCAAACAAGTCCTTTGTAATCAATGGCGGGTATTTATGCGGGTATAACTTGTCTTTAATTCTCATTTGGCTGTAATAAAAAGGGTTTCTTAAAATATGATAAACCATACCCCCGCTTAACGGCTTAAAGCCCTTGCCCGTGCCTCGCAAGCCCAGTTTTTTCATTTCCTCGTGTATAGTTTTAATGGGGAGGCCTCCCAAGCCATACTTTTTAAACATTTCAATTATAAAATGGCTTCGGGCTGGGTCGGGGATTATGCTTTTGTTGCCTGCCTCGTCTGGAGTGTTTAAGTAGCCAACGGGAGCTTTGCCAATCCATTCGCCTTTGCGGATTTTATTTTCGTAAGCTCTTTTAACATTGTCGCTGATAGCGTCCGAGTAATACTTTGCCAAGCCCAAGTTTATGCCAAAGTGGAATTTTTCGGTGGCTGATATGTTGGCGGTTATGGCAAGGTTATCGGAGGCAAAATGCAGTTCAATTTTATCCTGCATTGCCAGCTCATATAAATAGGCAACTCGCTTGTCAAAAACATTGCGAGAAAACCTGTCCACTTTATCAAAACAAACAACAATTTTTTCTTTATCGGTTTTTAAGTATTTTAAAATATCGTCAAACTCATCTCTTTTGGTTTTATAGGCACTCTCATCAAAGCTGAAAATTTTAGCAATTTCAAAGCCCCTGTTTTTGCAATAGGTTTTGAGCCGTTCAATTTGAGCTGGCAAAGAATTGCCCGCCTCTTTTTGCTCCTCTGTTGAAACTCTGGCTAAAATAATCGCTTTCATAAATTTAGTTAAATAAATCCTCAAAAGGTTTCCAGTTTTTATCCTCGTTTATTTTACCCTTTTGGTAGGAGTAGTTTTTTGAATTGTTATAATACCAAACCCCATTTTCAAAAATGGCAATGCCTCCCACATAGCCCTTGCCCAATTCTTTAATTTTATTAGCTAACGCTTCTGCTCTGCCCTCTGTATCTTTGGCTGTGTCATTTTCTTTTGTGTCAAAAATGCCTATTTTTCCATTTTTAAATCTTATAATCCAATCGGGGTAAAATAAGGCCTCTTTCTGGTCGGCTGTATTAAAATACTTGATAGCAAAATAATCTTGGCCTTGATTGCCGTTTTTAAACCACCAATCAATATGTTTATTTTTCTTATCAACATAATCAATAAATTTTGTTTCATTGATTTTTCCAGTATAAGATTTTAACAAAAATTGTTTATCTAATACGCAAAGCTTTTGCGGTATTTCCTCGTAATCGTCTGTAAAATCATATCTTTCCTCTATCTCAAAAACAGGGGCTTCTTTTTCCTCCTCTCGCTTTCTTTTATCTTTTAGTATTTCTTGGGCTATCGGCTTAAAGTCGCTTAAGGCCTTTGTTATTGCTGGCCTAAATTTACTGCTTGCCCCTTTTTGAATATCTTTAACAAAAACTCGGTAAAAATAGTCGCTATCGTCGCCAAATATACTTTTAAACCAAATTCTAATGGCTGATTTAAAAACTCCCCAAGAGCGGGCAATGTTTGTATATTTTGCTTTTTCGTCTGTTTGCTCTTTAAGTAGTTGGTAGCATAAATAATTAAAAGTTTTTTCTACATCATTGGTAGACATTTCTAAATCCACATCAATGCCTTTTTTATTAAAATCAAAAGCTAACTGGTCAAAGTCCACAAAGTTAGCATTGGCAATAATAGAGTTAGTCAATTTATCGTCTAAATCAACCCCAGCTTTTTGTAGTTTCTTTTTTGCCATTCCTAAAATATCGTCTTTGGTTATGCCAAAGTGTTTATTGATTGACTTGCCAAAGTTATCTTGAAATTGAAAAGACGCTGGAATATCTCCGTAATCAATACGGGATATGTAAGCGGATTGTAGTTTAATGTTTTCAATGCCCTTTTTCTTGTAAGCGTATTGAGTAAAGGGTTTATTTTTGTCTGACTGGTCGGGTATTTTTACTTGGTTTCTGCGGTAATTAGTAAATAAATAACCCGTTCTTAAATTGGGGCTGTCTTTGTAATCCTCTTTTAGTTGTGGTTCGGGCATTCTTAAAATTCTGCCAACTGTTTGCGTATAAAAAGTTTCTTTTTTTACCTCCCTAAACATTACCAACACACAAGCACGGGGGCAATCCCAGCCAGTTCCAGCGGCCTGCTTGAATAGCATAAAATCGGTGCTGTTGTTATTATCCGAAATAAAGTCCAAGTTTTCTTTTTTCTTATCAAACCACTTGGCTATCTGCATATTTTTTATGCCCTTTTCTTTTAAGTATTGGCTTACTATTTCCTCTTTTGTTTTGTCGCCTGTGGCTATTAGCTCTTTGTCGTCATTGGGCAATTGTATCAACATTAAGGGGTTTATATCTTTGCCCAACGCTTTAAGCTCTTGTTTAATTTGTTCTCTTTTTTCCAAGCCCAGCTCTAAAAGCACTTTGTCTAAATCTTTGCCTTTAAACTTTTGTAAGTCCTCGTCGGTTTGCACGGCTATTTTTTCTTTTATCAATCCCTCGTCAACCACTTCTTGCCTATTTACTTGCACAAAGCTCCCAAGAGTGGCCGTTTTGGCTATATCTCTGTCGGCTGGGGTGGCCGTGATATGGATAATAATTTTGGGGTCAATGTAATCAATTATATTTTGGGCAAGCTCGGTTTCTTTATGGGTGTGGGCTTCATCAACCACTAAAATAATTTCCCTTTTATCTTTTTTAGTTTCGTCAATAACATCTTCAAAATAGCTTCCGCTTTCTTTTTGCATTATTTTTTCGTCTGGCCGTCTTAAAATTCTGCTGTCTGCTGATTTTGAAACAACTTTTTGCCAGTTTAAAAATAAAATATCATTGCCATAAAGCTTGCCTCTGTTTATATCATTTACAGTTAAAAGATTATTTTCTAAAGTATTTTCAAAGTATTCTTTAAATTTATCTCGGCTCTGCATTGCCAAGTCGTCGCTAAAAGTAATCCAAATAAAAGCTTTTTCTAAATTCCATTGCGGTAAATGGTTAAGGCCACGAATAAAATGGGCAACTGTTAAAGTTTTACCGCTCCCAGTAGGGGATTTAAAAACAATTGGGAGCTGTTTTTCTGGCTTTTTCCAAAGCATTAAAAAGGCCTCGTTTAAGTCGTCAATCGCTTTCTTTTGAAATTTTAAGGGTTTAAAATTTGGCATATTAAGCAAGGTTATAAATCTGTTTGTATATTTCCAAAATTGGCTGGGGTATAGTTTTAACAGTTATGTTTTTGTTATCGTTAAAATCGTCAAACTCAAACTCTTTTTCCCAGCTAAAAGCATACACCGAAACTGGCTTTTTAAGCGATTTTACTTTTTCCACAAACTTACCAAATTTATCAAAGTCCTCTTTAAAATAAACCGCAGTATATTGTTGCTCGTTTTCAAACAGTTGGGAGTAATCGTTTTTTTCAATTTCGTTAAGCGTATTTTCGGCAATTGCCAGCATTGCCCCAGCATTGTGGGCTAACTCTATTTTATCCCTGTCGTCTGCGTCTAAAATGCTATTCTTACCCACAAAAGCGGTTTTATAGTATTTAACTGATTTTTTATTTTCGTTTAAACATTTTTTAATTCTTGGGTAGCAAACATCTGTCATAATTTTATGTTTCTCCCCATTAACAACTTCGTCATTATTAGTTATTAAAATAAATTGTCTTTCCCCCTCGTCCTCTTTGTTTAACTCCATAACCGCTTGCCCAGTCGTTCCAGAGCCAGCAAAAAAATCTAAAACAATGGAATTTTTTTGGGAGCTTAACTTTATTATTCTTTTCAATAAAGAAATTGGCTTTTGTGTTTCAAAGTTTTCATATTCTTTTGAGCTACCTTGAAGGGGATTTATTTCTTTATCTATCCAAATATCGGCAATCAATACTCCCTCCATATTGTCTAAATACTGTTTTTTGGCAAACCTTCCATTTTTTGTTTTATAGATTAAACCATTTTTGTCCCATTCTTTAAGAGTTTCTAATGAATAAAGCCAAGCCGCATTCCTATCTTTAAAGCTAAATTTTTTACGGTTTATAGAATTCTGCAATCCCTGTGCCTCTAATTCTATTAAACGAAATTTTCCCTTGTTGTCTGTATAACTGTAGGGTTTTAGCGATATTTCGTCAAAGGGCTTATAAATTTGGTTTAGCTTCAATTTACTTTTATTTTTAGCATATACAAAAACACTTTCGTGTTGGTTGCCTAATCCAAAGGATTGAAATTTTGGGCTATTAGTTTTTTTCCAAACAATATGATTTACAAAATTTTTCTCATAAAAAATCTCATCACAAAGTAGCTTTAGCTGTGCGAGTTCGTTATCGTCAATACTTATAAAAATTAAGCCACTGTCTTTTAAAATATCCTTTGCAAGTTCAAGTCGCTTTCGCATAAAAGAAAGCCAATAGCTGTGTCTTAATGGGTGGTCAATTGGCACTTCTGTGCCGTCTGGGTATTTATCTAAAACCCTTTTATCTCTATATTTAAAGCCGTCCGAGCCAGTATTATAGGGCGGGTCAATGTAGATAATATCAATTTTGCCCTTGTGGGTATAGTTTAAGCAAGTTAAGGCGTGGTAATTGTCGCCCTCAATTAAAAGGTGCGTTGGCTTGCCGTCTTTGCTGTTTATGGCCAGCTTTGGCACTTCCTTTAAAATTGGGAGCTTGTTTTCAACATCATCATCAAAACCCTCTGGCACATCAAACCAAAACAAACCATATTTATCTTGGGCAAACTTGGTAAGCTCTTTTTTAATTCTTTCGTTTTCTTTTTCAAGCTTAAGTATTTTATTGTCTTTTGGGTCTGTGTGGTTAGCCATAACTTTATTTTACTTGTAATGTTTTTAATTTTCTATGGTTATACTCCTCAACATTTCCTTTGTCGTCAACAAAGAAAATAGTAATCCTTAATCTGTTGCAAACATAGTAGGGGATTTTTTTCAAAACCTTTTCCTTGAAAGAAAAAGGAAAAGCAATTCCGTAGTTATAACCGCCATAAATCGCTTTTCTATCTGTGTGCATTCTTGTAATAATTTGCCCTATGGCCGAGTTCATAGCACTACTACGCCAGCCGTTAGGTTGTTTAACGCTTTCGCTCGGGTCGCCCTTGCATTCAACCAAGAAATACCAACCACAACTTTTATGTTTCATTTTTATATCAACCCCGTGCTCGTTCAATCCAGTCGGCTTTTCTGGCGGGTTAAATCCTTTAACTTTTTCTAAATAATCAATAACTTTTTTCTGCACAAAGGGTTCGGTTAATAATTTCATTTTGTTTTTACTCTATTTAAAAAGTTATCAAACTCGGCCTTGTCAATTCTAAACTGCCCGCCAATTTTGTAGGCCTTTAATCTTTTTGCCTTGATGTAGCGGTAAATCGTCATTATATTTACTCTTAAAACTTTGGCCAGCTCCTCTGCTGTATAAAATGTTGTAGCCATATACTCTTATATTACTTTACAACACTTTACAGGTCAAGTGGATAACTATTTTGGCTTTTCGGGGAGCTTGTAGGGCTTAAAATCTTTTAACTGTTGCTCAATATCTTTAATAAAGCCGTGTAGGGGAGCAGTGGCAACTTGGCTTTGAAAAATATCTCGCCATTTCTTAAATTTAGTCCAGTTTGTTTTTGGTTTATAAACTTCGGCTATATTTCTAAAGCCCCGCATTCCCTCATCATCTTTGCAAAGCATATTAAAGCCAGTTAGCAAAATCGCTTTTTTAACCCCTATATCTTGCCCGTGCTTGGCCATAATACTTTGAAAAATCTTTTGCGGATTATTCTGCACATCAAACAAAAATAGGTTATCGCTAAAAAACCGCTCCCAATAAGATAAAAGTATTTTCTGGCATAAATTTTTGTTAAAAATATCTTTGAAAATGGGATTTTTTAAGTAGCCCAGCCCAAGTAATACCTCCTTAAGTATTTTTCTTTTGCTTAATCGTGCTTCTATTCTTAAAATCTCAATGGGCTTTTCTTGTTTTTTAATATACTCAAACAAAGAAACTTGCTGGGGTGTTTGGTCTTTATCCATTGCCCTTTTGGCTGGCTTGGTTAAGTCGTTTATTTTATCGTAAAAAACTAATGAGTGGGAGTTGGTATAAATTTGCATTGCCTCGCCCCCATTGCGGTATTTTACCATTTCTAAATCAAACCTTTTGCTAATATCAACTTTACTTAATTCCCTAATGGCAAAACTTGAAATATAGCCGTTGCTCAAAAGGATATTTTTAGAGGGGTGAAAGCTGATAACATTTGCTCCCGCAAGTAAAACGCTAAAAATCTTTACTCCCATTTCTTGTAATCGCTCGTTAAGCTTGTTTGATAACGGCTCAAAATCTTTTTCGTCAAGCTCGTTTAAATTATTGCCAAAGAGCATTTTGGGAGCTGAAAACTCAATTTTTAAATAAAAGACCTACTGATTAAAATCTGATTGTATTGTATAATAGAAGCATGAACATATCAAAACTCAAACAAAACCCTAAAATATTCGCTCGCTTGTTCGGAATTGAACCGGATAAATTTGACAAACTTGTCA